>Ga0335074_10007899_pt1 | contig 14762 bp, 12 predicted proteins | sample Lox_Sample_23_FD_206715 | JGI IMG/M metagenome (GOLD analysis project Ga0335074, IMG submission 206715) | Soil microbial communities from Loxahatchee National Wildlife Refuge, Florida, United States - Lox_Sample_2.3 | ecosystem: Environmental > Terrestrial > Soil > Wetlands | place: USA...
TCTCACCACTGCCGGCGTCCACGATGCGGATGGCCTCGACGTGCACGGTACGCGATGTCGTGTCGCGCACGGTGGCCATGAGATCGGCGAAAGGAAGAGCGGTATAGGCGCGCAGCCGATAGAGGAGATCCGGTTCCGCGCGCAGGCCGGAGCAAGTGACCACCCACACCGTTGCCGGACCGAGGAGACCGCTCCCCGAGGAGCGGACGGCTCGGCATCGAGGATAGTCCGTGGTGTGCACCCAGCGGCCATCCACCTGCGCGGCCACATCGGATGTCAGCGTGGGTATCGACGATCCCTCGAGCCCCAGGCGGTAGGTACCGTGGGCATCGACGGCGACGAGCAGCGCGCTGCCTTCTCGAGGGTACGGCGCGTCCGGGGCTCGCAGCTGTGCACCCCAAACCGCATGCACTGGAGGGAGGACCAGAACCGCGAAAGCTGCGACCGACCAGAAGCGGTAGCCACAGAGGGTGCTCCGACTTTTCATGCCTCTCTCCCGCGGAGATGTTTCACTTTATTTCGTTTTTCTTCTTCAGTATCTTTCTTTTTTGTTCAAATCGCAAACTTGTGGGAGCCCCCGTCGGTCAGGTCTGCGAGTGGCCGGCGCTCAACGAAGCGTGAACGTCCCGCTTTCCTCGAAGGGAATCGAGCGCAGCCATCCCCGGGAAAGCTCCACCTCGCCCTTCATGCGATACGCGATCGCCTCACCGCGCGGGCTGCCGAGGATCGCGAAGAGCGCGCCCGCAGCATTGGCAGTGAGGTTCATGTTGAATTCCGCGGTGCCGAGCGCCGGGACCACGAAGCTGGCAGCGGATGCGCCCGTGGCGAACTGCCGGCCGCCGACATAGATGGTGTAGGAGATCCGCTGGACCGGGAGGCTGCGGTCGTTGGGATTCTCGACACGCACGCGCACCCGGAGCTGCTGCTCGAGGAAGCTCGCCCTGTGCACCTCGATGTCGACGATCGAAAACCTCGGCGTCTGGAGCCTCGGCACGAACGCGCAGCCGCAGAGCGCCAGGGCCGCAATGATGAGGCTCAGCAGCGACGCGGATCGCCTCGCGCGGATGCTCATGATGCGCGCCCGTACATGCGGTTGAGATTTGCGTAATGCCGCGCGAGCTCCGCTGTCAGCGCCCCGGCCGGTAGGCGCCAGCTCCAATTGCCGCCCACGGTGCCGGGAGTGTTGAGCCGCGCCTCGGAGCCGAGCGCGAGCAGGTCCTGGGCCGGGATGATGGCGAGTTGTCCCACCGAGCCCAGGGCCTCGCGAATGAGCACCTCGGGCATGGATCCTGGAGTTACCCGGAGCATGGAATCCACGTGCCGGCGAGTGTTGTCATCGAGGCTCCGGTACCAACCGACGGTGGTGTCGTTATCGTGCGTGCCGGTATAAGCGACGCTGTCGTGCTCATGCATGTGCGGAAGGTGCGGGTTGTCCCCCTCGCCGCTGAATGCGAACTGCAGCACACGCATGCCCGGCAGGCCGAAGCCTTTGCGCAGCGCGACCACATCGTCCGTGATCACGCCCAAGTCCTCGGCGAGAATCGGCAGATCGCCGAGCTCGTCCATCAGGAGCCGCAGGAGATCCTCCCCCGGCGTCAGGTGCCACGCCCCGGAGCGCGCATCCGGAGCGCCGGCCGGCACGGCCCAGTGCGCGCACAGCGCTCGAAAGTGATCGATGCGCAGCAGATCGACGCGATCGAGCTGGGCGCGCACGCGCGCGCGCCAATAGGCGAAGCTGTCGCGGCGCATCGCCTGCCAGTCATAGAGAGGATTACCCCAGAGCTGCCCGGTCGCGGAGAAATAATCCGGCGGTACGCCGGCGACGGCCGCGGGCCTGCCATCGCCCTGAAGTTGAAATTGCTCGCGATGAGCCCAGGTCTCGGCGGAGTCAGGCCCGAGGTAGAACGGCAGGTCGCCGAGCAGGCGCACGCCACGCGAGCGGGCGTGCTCGCGGAGCCTGCGCCATTGAAGGTAAAAGGCGAGCTGCTGGGCCTTCACCTGTTGCAGCTGCGGGGCGCATTCGCGGGTCACTCGCTCGAGCGCGGCGGGCGTGCGCTCGCGCAGCTCCGCGGGCCAGGTCCACCACGGCGCGGCTCCGTGCGCGCGGCTCAGCACCTCGAAAAGAGCGTAGTCGTTCAGCCACGGTTGAGTCTCGTCATGAAACGCGGCGGATTCCGCGGTTTGCGCGTGCGGCGACTCCGCGCAATCGAGGTATGAGGGCTCTCCGGCGAAGTCGGAGCGCACCCAGTACGGAGAGCCGTCGGCTCCGGTGGGGCCGGCGGGCAGGATCTGCCAGACCGTGAATCCCGCCGCCGCCAGCCAGTCGATGAACGCGCGGCCGCCGCGGCCGAGGGCGGCCTCGAGCGAGCCGAGATGCAACAGCACTCCGGCGCGACGCCGGTCGAGCACGGGCAGTCGCATGTGTCAGCTTGCGTAGGCGCGCCGCATCACGCCGCCATGTTCCGGCGCCCCGCGGCCAACCGAGATCGGCTGCGCGAGGCTCTCGGGTGGCGGCAGGCCGAGCACCCGGTAAAGAACGACCAGCTGCCGTCGGTAGAGATTGTCGAACTGGCTCACGGCCTCGGCCGGGTTGTAGTCACCGAACCACCAGAACCAATCGGAGCTCTCGCAGAGCGCAAGCTGACGCTCGGCCGCAAGTCGCTGCGCCGCATCGAGCTTGCCCGATGCCATGATGCCATCGAAGGCGATTTTGGCCTCGCAGAGAAGATCCCAGCCGCGATTCTTGGCGGGATCGCCCATCCAGGTGGCGAGCGTGCCGTGGACCCAGCTTCCCGCCACCACGGTCTGCAGCGGAAGCGGCTCGAGCCCGCGCGCAACACAGTCCGACAACGTGGTCAGCTCGAGCAATGGATGCGAGGCGAGGAGCGCGTACACCGCGCGCAGGAAATAGTAGCCGTTGAACGGGTAGTGCTCCCAGGCGTTCTCCCCATCGAGAGCGATCAGCACTGCGTGGCCGTTCGCCGGGCGTTCCACCGCACGCCCCTGCGCGGGAGCCGGCGAGACGGCGGACTCCGAGTACTGCCTGGCGAGCTGCGCGAGCTCATTGACGAGGTTGTGCGCGGCATCGTCGCCATGCCAGGTGGCGTAGGTGAAGCCGATCAGGTCCGACAGCGAATCGTCGCGGAAGAACTCGACCATGCGGCCACCGGCCAGGCGGTAAGGCCTGTTGTAGGCCCGCGGATCGCGGGCAGCCTTGGGATCACTGCGCGCGAGCGTGCCCTGCAGCACGCTCGCGCTGGTGGCGGCCCACTTGAAGCCCGCGGCATCGAGCAGCTCGAGGGTACCGCGGCTGATCGCCCCTTCCGAAGGCCAGCAGCCGCCCGGCTCGGTGCCGAACGCCTCCTTGAATACGCGCAGAGATTCGCGCACATGCCACTGCGCCCGCTCGGCGCCGCCGGGATAGGACATGAACCGCGGCAGCGGCATGTTGGGTACCGCATCGCGCGCGGCCTGAAAGTCGAGCAACAAGGGGACGATCGGATGCCCATACGGGGTCACCGAGAGCTCGCACTGCCCGCGCTCGGATAACTTTCGATATCGGGGGACGATCGAGGCGACGAGGTTGCCGACGAGCGAGAGGAGCTCGCGCCGTTGCACCTCGGTGAACCCACGACCCTGCTGGGTGAGAGTGCTCACGAAGGTGTCGGAGCGACGGACCGTCTCGCCGAGCCAGGCCAGGTGGTACCACACGGCAAGGTCGTGGATGAGCTGATCTGAGGCGTAGCTCACCCGCTCCAAGGTGCCGAGCGGCTCGGCCAGGGTGGCGAGCTCGAGATAGGGACCAAAGCGCTCGATCATCTGCTTGCGCTGGGCCCTCAAGCACGCGCGTAGCAACTCCAATCGCTCGGCGGGTTCGGCCGGCACCGGCTCGGGACCCAGCAGGGCGAGCACCGGATCGGGCAGCGGGCTGCCGTGAGCCAAGTGCTCCGCCACCCGGCGCGAGATCTCCTCGAGCTGCTCGAGCAGCACGGGTGTGAAGTTGACGACCGCGCGCGCCGCCTGATTCGCTTCCAGATGCGCGGCCATATCGGTGTAATCCTTGATCGCGTGCAGATAGGTCCATGGCAGCACGTAGCGGCCCGTGAGCGCGTCACGGTACTGTGGCTGGTGCATGTGCCACAGAAGGACGACGGGCAGACGGGAATCGGAGCCCATCGCCGCTCAGGCCGAAAGGCGTCGAAGCATGTCGGCGGTCACCAGCACGACACCCTTCTCGGTGACGAGAAAGCGCCGGGCGTCTTCCGCCCGGTCGAGCCCGATGCGGATCCCATCGGGGATATCGCAGCCTTCATCGATGATGGCGCCGCGGATCTGACAGCCGCTGCCGATGAGCGCGTGCGGCAGAATCACCGAGCGCTCGATCGCCGTGCGCTCTTCCACGCGTACGTCCGAGAAGAGGAGCGACTCGCGCACGAGCGCGCCCGAGATGATGCAGCCGCCCGAGACCATCGAGTTGATGGCCATGCCACGCCGCCCTTCCTCATCCAGCACGAACTTGGCCGGAGGTTGATGCAGCTGATAAGTCCAGATAGGCCAATCCTCGTCGTAGATGTTGAGCTCGGGCCTGACGTGCACCAGCTCGAGATTGGCCTCGTAGTAGGCATCCAGCGTGCCGACGTCGCGCCAGTAGCTCTGCGCGCGGGTCTTGACGTCCTGGAAAGGGTACGCGAACACCTGCAGCGGGCTGGCCAGGGTCTTGGGAATGATATCCTTGCCGAAATCGTGAGCGGAGGCATCGTCGGCCACATCCTCCTCGAGCAGCCGCTGCAGCAGTCTCGTGTTGAAGACGTAGATTCCCATCGACGCCAGAATGGCGTCAGGTCTGCCCGGCAGGGTATCGGGGACCGCAGGCTTCTCGGAAAACTTGGTCACGCGATTCCATTCCGTGGCCGTGAGGACGCCGAAGTGGCGCGACTCGCTCGCCGGCACCTCGACCACGCCGACGGTGATGTCGGCGCCCTTCTCCACGTGGTAGGCAATCATCGGGCCATAGTCCATCTTGTAGATGTGATCGCCTGCAAGCACGAGCACGTGCTTGGGCCGGTGCGAGAGTATGAGCTCGATGTTCTGGTGCACGGCATCGGCCGTACCGCGGTACCACATGGGCCCTTTCTGTTGCTGCGCCGGGATGGTCTCGATGAACTCGCCGAACTCGCCCCGCAGGTAGCTCCAGCCCCGCTGTACGTGCTGGATCAGGGACTGCGCCTTGTACTGGGTAAGGATGGATATCTGGCGGATGCCGGAATTGACGCAGTTCGAGAGCACGAAATCGACGATGCGGAACTTACCGCCGAACGGGGTCGCCGGCTTGCAGCGATGCTCGGTCAGATCCTTCAACCGCTCCCCCCGCCCGCCGGCCATGATCACCGCGAGGGTGCCGCCCGTCAGGCGGCTTACGTAGCGTCCGGAAGAGGCGCGCGCGGGCTGTCGAGACATGAGTGGGGAAGTAACCGTCCTGTTGTCGGCCAATCTTATCGCGAGCGGCGGCTAAAGCCACTTCATCAGGCCGAGCGCATATTCGTGCGACAGCAGGTCGTGCCGGGGGTAGATCCGTATCTCGGTAGCGAACTGCCCGCATTCCGGCGGCTCCACATCGAGCGCGAACACGGCGGCACCGTCGGGCTCCTGCTCGCCGGTGGCGGTGAGCGGCGCGCGCCAGAGGCCATCCCGCTCGGGCGGCACGAAGGAGCAGAGGGCCGGAGGACCCTGGTCGCCCTCGGGCAGCAGGCGCCGCGCGAGCAGCTCGACCCGCACGTCGGAGGGGTGCAGGCCGTTCAGGCTGGCCGCAACCCGCAGGCGCAGGTGCTCGCCGCGCGGCAGGTCCGCCGGGGCGTCCGCGACCACTCGCAGACTCACGCGGCTCCAGGCCAGCCGGATCCGCTGCTGCCACTCCGCCAGGCCGAGCGCGCCGGCGAAGCCCCCCTCCGAGAGCCGCTGATACTGCTCGGCGGCGGGGCGATAGAGCCCGCGGGTATAGTCCTCGAGCACCCGACGCATATTGAAGCGCGGGATGACGGTCATCATCGCCCGCTTGGCGCGGGTGACCCATTCCGGCGAGCAGCCACTCTCGCCCACCGCGTAATAGAGCGGGATGATCTCCTCCTGCAGGGTATCGAGGATGAGCTCTGCCTCGAGCGCATCCCGACGCTCCGGGTCCTGCACGTTGGCGGGCGGGATGCCCCAGCCGTTGTCCTGCATCCAGCCCTCAGCCCACCACCCGTCGAGAATGCTCAAATTGAGCCGTCCGTTGATTGCGGCCTTGATGCCGGAGGTGCCACTCGCTTCGAGGGGTGCGATGGGGTTGTTGAGCCAAACGTCGACGCCCGAGACCAGAGAGCGCCCGAGCTGCAGGTCGTAGTCCTCGAGGAAGATGATGCGGCCGACGAACTCGGGAGAGGTCATGAGCTGGCGGATCTCGCGCAGCACCTGCTTGCCGGGCTCGTCCGCGGGGTGGGCCTTACCGGCGAATAGCAGCACCACCGGCCTTACGGGATCGTTGACGAGCCGCGCGAGGCGCGCCCGATCGCGCAGCAGCAGGGTCGCGCGCTTATAGGTGGCGAAGCGCCGCGCGAATCCGATCGTGAGCACGTTGGGTCGCAGGGGATCGAGCAGCCGCGTGACGTGCCGCAATTGCGCGGGGCTCATGCCCTTGCGCGCGTACTCGCGCTGCAGACGCTCGCGGACGCTCGCCAGCATGCGCGCTTTCACCGACTGCGCCGCCGCCCAGAAGCGCTCTTGAGGCACCGCCTCGAGCGCGCCCCAGAACGCTACATCGCTCAGGCGGTCGCGCCAGAGCGGCCCGAGCTCCGTGTCGAAGAAGTCCATCCAGGTCTTGTGCAGGAAGGTCGGCACGTGCACGCCGTTGGTCACGAAGCCGACGGGGTTCTCATCGGGGCGGATTTCCGGCCACTGATCGGCGCAGAGCCGCGAGGAGACGGCGCCGTGGATGCGGCTCACGCCATTGATATGGCGCGCGCCGTTCAGCGCCAGGCGGGTCATGTTGAAAAGGCCGGGTGCGGCGGGGGTGCGTGCGAGCTCGAGGAAGCGGTCGACGGGAATGCCGAGCTCGCGGATGAAGTCACCGAAATGAGCGAGGATCAGATCATGCCCGAAGGCATCGTGCCCGGCGGCGACCGGAGTGTGGGTGGTAAAGACGCAGGCGGCTGCCACGGCCTCGAGCGCCGCCTCCACCGGCAAGCCGAGCGCGAGGTGCTCGCGCAGGAGCTCCAGTATGAGAAATGCGGCATGGCCCTCGTTGAGATGCCATACCGCGGGCTTCAGGCCGAGCGCGCGCAACGCGCGGGTGCCGCCGATGCCGAGGATCATCTCCTGCCGCACGCGCGTCGACTCATCGCCACCGTAGAGGCGGTGGGTGATGTCGCGGTCGGTTGGAGCGTTCTCCGGAGTGTTGGTATCGAGCAGGTACACCGGCACGCGCCCGACCTGCGCCTTCCAGAGGCGCGCGACGACGTCCCGGCCCGCAATCCGCACCGTGACATGGATCCAGCCGCCGCCTGAGTTGCGTGCGGGCTCGACCGGCAGATCGCGCGGATCGTGCTCCCGATATTCCGCGTGCTGAACTCCGTCGTTGTCCACCGTTTGCGTGAAGTAGCCCTGCTCGTAAAGAAGCCCCACGGCGACGAAATTCGCCCGTCCATCGCTTGCGGATTTGCAGTAATCCCCCGCGAGGACGCCGAGGCCGCCCGAGTAGATCGGAAAGCTCTCGTGGAAGCCGTACTCCGCGCAAAAATAGGCCACGAGCGGCTCATCGCTTCGCGGAGCCGGTGCCGTCACGTAGGCATCGAGGGCCTCGAGCGCCGCTCGATAGCGGGCGAGATACACCGGGTCCCGGGCGGCCCGGTCGAGAGTCGATTGCGCGATGCAGTGCAGGAGCAGGCGGGGGTTGCCGCTCGTCTGCTTCCAAAGCTCAGGCTCGAGGTCCTCGAAAAGAGCGCGGATCGGGCGGTGCCAGGAAAAAAACAGATTGCCGGCCAGCTCGGGCAGGCGTTTCAGGGCGTCCGGAATGATGGGGGTGATCTCGATGAGCGTATTGCGCATTGGGGTCCTGCGTCGGGCTTCCTGCAGAGAATGAGACCGCGCAGTCTAGCAGCCCGTCGCACCTGCGCCGCATTGGATCATGGGCGGCGACCGAGGCCGCCGCCGCATGGGGCTCTGCCGATGACGCGCTGCCGCTAAACTGTGCGGCGTGCGAATGCTTGACCTAAGAACCCGGATTGCGAGTGCGCTCGCGGCGGCTGTTGCCCTCGCTCTGGCCGGTGTCGCGGGCGTGCCGGCCAGCGCGCAGCAACCGCCCCAGGATGTCTTGCCGGCCGCTTCGCTGGGCGGCCCTTGTATGCCATCGGACCTGCGCTCGGGCCGGGCGTATCTGCGGGCGCAGATCCGCGGCTCGGTGCGCCTCGATCTCGACCTGCGTGGAGCGCAGCTCTCATGCGAGGGTGGTCCCCGCTTCGACGGTAGCGGAATCCGCATGGGTTTCGCGGGTCGGGTCGGTGGACGAGAGGTGCGGATGGTGTTCGGAATCGATGGCGCGCGCGAGGGCCGGCAGGGCCGCGAGCTGCCGACCAATCTCACCGTGATCTTCGAGGGCGAGCGGCAGATCTTCGCGACTCAGGGAGACGGGAATTGCACCGTGGATCGCCTGCGGCAGGAACGCATCGGCGGCCCCTCGGGTCCAAGCCCCTCGCCGCACGGTGTGGCGCGGATGCGCTCATACCGCATCGTCGCCGACGGGTTTTGCATCGCGCCCGCGAATGATCTCAGCGGCAAGCGACGCATCCTCGTGACGACATTCGACTTCGCCGGACGGGCCGACTTCGAGCACGCGCCGCGGCAAAAATGAACCACAGACCGATGGATGACCTATGAGAAATTCTCTGTCGAGGCTTGCACCCTTGGTCGCACGCTGTGCGACCGCGCTGTCGCTTGCGCTTGCGATATGGCTCGCGGCCTGGAACTCGAGCGTGGCGCAGTCGATGTCCATCGAGGACCTGTCGCATTTTCCGCGCACCGTGCTCACGATCAGGACGCACGGCCGCACCGATCGCTTCCAGGTGTGGATCGCCGATACGCCGGCGCGCCAGGAGCAGGGACTCATGTTCGTGCGCGACCTGCCGGCGAGCGAAGGAATGCTCTTTCCACAGACCGCGCAGGCTTCACCTGCGCTTCAAGGCTCCGGCCCACCGCTCGCCAATGGCGGCAAAGAAGTGCTGGTGCCGCAGGTCGCACACTTCTGGATGAAGAACACCTACATCCCCCTCGACATGGTGTTCGTCGGCGAGGATGGGCGGATCGCGAAGATCATCGCCAACGCGCGGCCGTTCTCACTCGCTGTGCTTTCCTCCGACGTGCCGGTGATCGCGGTGTTGGAAATACGGGGCGGAGAGGCGAAGCAGCTCGGGATCGAGGTCGGCGATCGCGTGAGCTGGGGGCCGCATGCCGCTTCGTAGTCGACCCAGGCGCGCGTACGTCGGCGCAGCCGCGCTCTGCATGACGTCGATTGCCGCGGCGGCGGGCTATCACCTCACGTGCAGGTCGGCGCCTGCGGAATCGGCGGATCTGGCGACGCATCGGATCACCTCGCAGGCGCTGGTTACCGACTATCGGGCGCGGATCACGCGACTGAATCCCGAAATCCACGCCGTCATCGGCTTAAATCCCAACGCCATGGCCGAGGCGCGAGCCTCGGATGCTCGCCGCGCCGCCGGCCGTGAGCGCGGCGCTCTCGATGGTCTTCCGATTCTGGTCAAGGACAACATCGGCATAGCGGGCCTGCCGACGACGGCTGGATCACTGGCGCTCCTCGAGAATATCCGTCCTCGCGGCTCGACAGTCATCCGTAACCTGAAGCGCGCGGGCGTGGTGATCCTGGGCAGAGCGAATCTGTCGGAATGGGCTAACATCCGCTCGGAGCATTCGACCAGCGGCTGGAGCGCGGTCGGCGGGCTCACCCGCAATCCCTATATGCTCGATCGCAGTGCCTGCGGATCGAGCTCCGGCTCGGCGGCCGCGGTGGCGGCGGGCTTGGCGGCGGCCGCGATCGGCACCGAGACGGACGGCTCGATCGGCTGCCCGGCGGCGATGAACGGGCTCGTCGGCCTCAAGCCCACTGTCGGGCTCGTCTCGCGGGCAGGCATCGTGCCCATCAGCCATACTCAGGACAGCGCGGGCCCGATCACGCGAACGGTACGGGGCGCGGCCATGCTGCTCACCGCGATGGCGGGGAGCGATCCGGCGGATCCCGCCACGGCCGATGCCAATGCTCATCGGATGAACTATACGTCTGCCCTCGATGCCGGGAGCCTGCGGGGAGCTCGTCTCGGCGTCGCCCGATTCCTGTTGAGAGGCTTCACGCCGCAGACGCTCGCGGTGTTCAAGCGAGCGCTGGCCGTGCTCAAAGCCCGCGGCGCGACCCTCGTCGATGTGGACGACTACGACATGAAGCCACTCGGGAAGAACGAGAATCGGGTGCTGCTCACCGACCTCAAGGCCGATCTCAACAGTTACCTCGCCGGCTCGCCGCCCGCGGTCGCGAGCCGGACGCTCGCCGGGCTCATCGCCTTCGATGATGCGCACCCCAAGGAGATGACCTGGTTCGGACAGGGCTTTTTCCTCAAGGCGGAGCGTACCAAAGGCCTCGAGGATCCGGCTTATATCAAGGCGCGCGCCACCAATCTACGACTCGCCGGACCTGACGGCATCGACCGGCTGCTGAAGGAGCATCGCGTCGTGGCGCTGATCTCCCCGACGCAAAATCCCGCGTCGGTGATTGATCTCGTCAACGGGGATGCGGGCTTTGGGCCGGGCGACAGCAGTCTGCCGGCGATCGCGGGCTATCCTTACATCACCGTGCCGATGGGGGAGGTACATGGGCTGCCGGTTGGACTTTCGTTCATAGGGCCTAAGTGGTCCGAAGGACGGCTACTAGGCCTCGCCTATTCGTACGAGCAGGCAACACACGCCTGGCGTCCGCCGACGTTCGCGCCCGATGTGCTGCATCCGAGAACGCCGGTAGCCTGTCAGTAAGAGCGTTGCCGGGATGCGCCTCAAAAGCGTCGGTCATGCGATCTTTGCCGCGACTCTGATCGCGATCGGAATCATGGGGCTGACCCAAACCGGCCTCGCACCGATCTGGCAGGATGTGCCGCATGCCGTTCCTGCCCGCGCGGCGCTGGGCTACGTCTGCGCATTGGTTTCCCTGGCGTGCGGGGCGGGTCTTTTCTGCAAGTCCACGGCAACGGCCGCCGCGCGCGTGCTGCTCGGCTACCTTTTGCTTTGGTTCCTGGCATTCAAGCTGCGCGAGATCCTGCTCGCGCCCACGGTCGAAGGCTCCTATCAGAGCTGTGGCGAGACCGCCGTGCTCATCGCCGGCTCCTGGGTGTTGTACGCCTGGCTCGCCAAGGATTGGGACCGACGGCGAGTCCGATTCGCGACCGGCGAGGCGGGCGTGCGCATCGCGAGGGTGCTGTATGCGCTGGCCCTGATCGCCTTTGGCCTGTCCCATTTCGCTTATGCCAATCTGACCGCGCCGCTGGTGCCTCATTGGCTGCCGTGGCACTTGGGCTTCGCGTACTTTACCGGCAGCGCTTATCTCGCCGCGGGTGTCGCCATCCTCATCGGCGTGTATGCGCGCCTGGCCGCGGCACTGTCCGCGTTACAGATGGGCCTCTTCACCCTCCTCGTATGGGTGCCCATGCTCGCGGCGGGTCACCGAGTCTCCCTGACCGGCCCGACCTGGTCGGAGTTCGTCGTTTCCTGGGCGCTCACCGCCGGCGGATGGGTCGTGGCGGACTCCTTTCGCGGCTTTCCCTGGCTGGCGCTGGGCAAGCGCTCCGCCCGGTCCGCAAGAGCAGCGGTCCGTTGACGGCTGAATCTTTCGAGCGCCGCCGAATCATCCCCGCCCTGAACGTCCCTATCATCTCGCTCGACTGACGGGTCGCGAGACGTCGCCCGATGATCGACAAACTCCGCCGGAACCTGGTGGCAGGAGCGCTGCGATTGGCGCTGCTGATGCCGTTCGTGAAGCCGCTCGAGACTGCCGCGGCAATGAAGCGCTCAGGGGGAAATTCCATGCAGATCGTTTGCCATATTCGCTATGAGATCGATCCTTACAAGCGCGAGCTGTTCGAGCGATACGCTCGCGCCTGGCTCACTCTGATCCCGGCCAACGGCGGCGCGCTGATCGGTTACTTCCTCCCAAGCGAGGGCACCGATTATGTGGCGCACGCCATGGTTGGCTTCGACAGTCTCGCTGCATATGAGGCTTATCGCGAGAGGCTCAGAGCCGATCCGGCCAGTGTGGCGAATTTCGCGTTCGCGCAGCGGGAGAAATTCATCCTCCGCGAGGAGCGGGAGTGGCTGCAGCCGCTCATGCCTTCGCGGCGAGCGGAATGAAGCAGCGCTTGGCCGCGGGGCCCGAGGTCACTGCGTCCATTCCTGGCGCGGTCCGCCGAAGCGGTCGATCGACTCGAGCATTCTCGCAACCAGTTCACGCTCCGCGTCGGTGAGCTCCGGCCGCCAGATGTCGAAGAGGAGCACGACGCGCAGCTCCGAACTCTTGTTCCAGGCCTCATGCTCCATGGTGTCATCGAAGATGACGAGCTCGCCGTCGCGCCACGGCCGCGTCTCGTTGCCGACCCGAAGGGCGCAGCCCGGTGGCACGATGAGTGGCAGATGGCAGATGAGTCGGGTGTTGAGAAACCCGTGGTGCGGCGGAATGTGAGCGCCGGGACGCAGCAGCGAGAAGAGCACCGTGGGTGTGCGCCCCCGGATGCGGCAAAGCGGCAGTTGATTTAGGGCCTGGAGCGTACCCGGACAGAGCGCCGCGTTGGCGGCGACCTCCTCGCCGCCGCGGATCAGATGGCAGGCGCTCCAGGACGGATCGTTGAGCAGGCCGTTGGTGTTGAAGACGGGCCGGTCGGTCCCGGGCTGCATGTAGGGCGCAAAGCGCTCACCGCTCTTAAGGATCGCCTCGAGCTCCTTGCGGATCGCCGCCGTCTCACGCTCGAGCGCCTCCACCCAGGGAAACTGTTCGCGCTCGTAGAACTGAATCTGCGGCAGCTCTGGAAAGTAGAACACCTGCGGCTGCTGCAGGTAGACCTGCCGGCGTCCCAGCATGATGTCCAACGCGCGCGCAAAGCGCCGCCCCCCGGGCTCTTCAAGACCCTGACCCTCGAGCTCCGAGAGCAGATGCCGCTCGAACACGCGTGAGTTGCTGTCGATGACCTTGCCGATGCGCTCGATCTCGGCGCGCCATTCCTGGCCGAGAGTCGGCAACATGCCGGCGATCTTGACCGCGGCGCGATAGAACGAATTGGCCGCGCGGGAATCGGAGCGGGTCATGTAGAGATCGCCCTTGCGGATGAGCGCCGGCAGGTGCCTCGGATCAAGCTCCAGGGTCCGATCGAGAGCCGCGCCCTCGGCATCGAGGGAGCCCAGGCGCCGGTGCGCCAGCGAGAGCGCAAACCAGGCCTCGGCGCCGGCCCCCGGAAGGATCGTTGCGCGCTCGAGGAGTGTCCGCGCCTTGCCGGCATCGCCGGCTCGAAGCGCTTCCAGAGCAGCTCCCGTCAGGGAGGCGGATTCGGAAGGGCTCGGGTTGCTGCTCATGAGCCTAGAATACTCTTGCTCAAGCATCGAGCACCCCGGGGGGAGACCGTGCGGGAAGGAGGCTCGTGATCAGTGCGCCGGACATCGCCAGCTCGCCGGCCTGGCTGCCACTCGAGTGCGCGGATTCAAGGACCATGCGCCTGGTGCGGCTCGATGAGAGCGGATACCGGGCCGCGAGCTTTCTCGACCGGAGGATTCTCGGATCGGGTCCCGAAGAGACAGTCTGCCCGACCGCGACCGTCGTGCAGGCTGCCGCCACCCTCGTGCCGGGCGCGCACTATCTCTTTCACATCGGGCATGTGGGCTCTACCCTCATCTCGCGACTCATCGGCGAACGGCTGGAATTCTTCTCCATCCGCGAGCCGGCCATGCTGCGTGCGGTCGCTTCGGACCCGTCGCGCACCTGTGGCGATCTCGGCCTCGTTGGCGTGCTGAGTCTTCTCGCGCGCACCTGGCGCCCGGACCAACGCGCCCTCATCAAGGCGACGAGCTTCGTCGGGGAAATCGCCGAGCCGATCCTCGAGGTCGACCAGGACGCACGCGCGATCTTCATGTACACGCCGGCACTCGCCTACCTGCGCTGCATCCTCGGTGGGCCGAACTCGCGGGTGGAGGCGCGGACGCTCGCGCCAGCTCGTCTCGCCAGGCTCAAGCGGCGCCTCGGATCCGCAGCAATGCCCCTCGAGCCGCAGTCCGAGGGCGAATGGATCGCCATGAGCTGGCTCGCCGAGATGGCACCGCTGCGCTTGGCCGCGGACTGCTTTGGCCCGAGAGTCCTTTGGGCCGATTTCGATGCGTTTCTCTCGGCACCCGCGCCGGGTCTCGAGCGGTTGCTCCGGTTCCTCGGCGCCGCGCCCACGGCGAGCGAAGTCGAGAGCCTGGTGAGCGGGCCGCTCATGGGCCGGTATTCCAAGGCGCCGGAGCACGCGTACGACGCAGCGCTCCGACGAGTGGTGCTCGACTCGGCAGATCGAGAGCACGGCGCGGAGATCCGGCGGGGCACGCAATGGCTCGCCCGTCTCGCCGGCCGGCACACACTGATCGATGCGCTGTTGCGTTCACCGCTACCGTAGCCGCTGCGGCATGTCGCCGATCTTGAGGCCACCGGCGGCGAGCTG
>Ga0335074_10007900_pt1 | contig 14761 bp, 11 predicted proteins | sample Lox_Sample_23_FD_206715 | JGI IMG/M metagenome (GOLD analysis project Ga0335074, IMG submission 206715) | Soil microbial communities from Loxahatchee National Wildlife Refuge, Florida, United States - Lox_Sample_2.3 | ecosystem: Environmental > Terrestrial > Soil > Wetlands | place: USA...
GGGACGCGGGGGACGCGGGGGACGCGGCGGGACGCGGCGGGTAAGGCAGGCGCAGGCCAGGGCGCCTCGATGAGGCGCTCGAGGTCCTCGCCGAACGGCCGATCGCCATCGATCGGGCCGATGAGGCCCGCCAGCCAGTCCAGCAGCATCTGGCCGCCGGGCGGCGGCGGCCGGTCCGACAGCGCCGCGGCCTGGTAGCCGGCCAGGAGCTCGCAGGCGGTGACGGCGCGGGCATGGCACGTCGCCGCAAACAGATTCTCGGCGGCCTCCCACGCGAACGATTGCACGTCCTCCTGGCCGCCGGAGGTCTCGATCAGGCCGACCGGGGTCGCGCTGGCCAGCCGCCGCATGGCGTGGACCTCCCCGGCGGCCCGCTTGTGCACCGGCGTCAGGCCGGCCTGCGGGCCCGGCTCCCGGGCCAGCTGCGCGGGCAGGCCGGTGACGGCGGGGTCCAGCAGCCGGTGCACGCGGGCCGCCGCCACCTCGGCCGCGTGGCAGAACGCCGCGGTGAGCTGGTCGCAGTGCGCGGCCAGGTCGATGCCGTGGAACCCGGCGGTGCCGGTGAACTGCCCGTCCAGGTAGGCGGGGGAGTCGGTGACCCCGGTCAGGGCGCGGCGCACGGCTGCCTCAAGCGCCTCGCAAGACCGGATCACATGGGCCAGCACCGGGCCGGCCACGCGGAACGACACCGGTGCTTGCAGCGACCGGGGCGACGGGTCGTCGCCGATGGCCGCGCGGAGCCGGCCGAGGACCGCGGCGAGCAGGTCGTCACCGCGGGCGCAGGCCGCCCGGTAGGGATCGCGCGGCGCCCGGACGGCGGCGATGGACAGCGCGGCCGCCCCTTCCATGAGCGAGGCCAGCGCGGCGGCCTCGCCGAGGCGGAGCACGCACAGGCCGGTCGCTCCGGGCACGCCCTGGATCAGCGCGATGCCTTCCTTCGGGCCGAGCGGGAACTCGCCGAGCCCGGCCTGGCCCAGCGCCTGGCCTGCCGGGACCAGGGTTTCGCCCGGCCCTCGGACCCGGCCGATGCCGGCTATGGGGCCGAACGCGTGGGCCAGCTGCATGATCTCGCCCGCCGCTCCCGCGCCGGTGCGGGGCACGGCGGGCACCAGGCCGCGGTCCAGCAAATCGGCGAGCCGCTGGCACAGCTCGCCCGACACCGCGGCGTCACCGGACAGGAACGTCAGCAGCCTGACCACGATGACCGCCCGCACCTCAGGCTCGTCCAGCCACGGCGGACCGCCCGTGGCCCGCGCCAGCAGCAGGTTGCGCTGGTGCGAGCGCTGCTGCTGCTCGGTCAGGCGGACCGAGGACAGCGCTCCCATGCCGGTGTTCACGCCATAGACCAGCCGCCCGTCGGCCAGCGCCGTCATGGCCGCGGCCCGGCGCCGCCGCACCGTGGCCAGCACCCCCGGCGCGATGCCGACCGAATGACCGGCGGCCACCGAACGGATCAGCCCGAGATCCGGGTCGCCGGTGATCTCCAAGAGCGGCCTCAAGCGCGGTAGCGGAGCATCGTCCCGGCCTCGGCCTGCTCGGCCCGGCGCAAGATGGCCAGGCCGACGGCGATGTCGAGGATGGCCAGCCCGCGGTGCCAGAACAGGATCCGCTCGTCGTCGCGTTCCCGCCCGGGCCGCGCGCCGGTGACGACCTGGCCCAGCTCGGCGTGCAGCGACGCGGCCGAGAGCCGGCCGGTGTCCACGTGGCGGCGCAGCGCGCCGAAGCGTCCCGACTGTGCCTCCCGCCAGTCGTCGACCACCACCTTGTCCATCACGTCGAGCAGGTCGAGCTCCACGGCGCTGACCGTGCCGTAGGGGACGACGAACGCGCCGGGCTTGACCCAGGCCGTGCGCAGCAGCGGCTCGGGCGTGGTCAGCCGCGACGCCTCGACCAGGATGTCGGCGCCTTCGAAGACCTCCTCGGCGGAGGCGGTCACCAGGACGGGAGTATCGGTGACCGCGGCCAGCTGCCGCGCGAAGGCCTCCCGGGACTCGGGCCGGCGGCTGGTGATGCGGATCTCGTCGAGGTCGAACAGCTCGTCCAGCAGCACCACGTTCCAGAACGCGGTGCCGCGGGCGCCGACGTGGCCGAGCACCCGGGCGTCCGGCCGGGCCAGGTAGCGGGCCCCCACGGCGGTCATGGCCCCGGTCCGGCAGGCGGTGATCATGGTGGCATCCATGATCGACAACGGCACGCCGGTCAGCGGGTCGTACAGGGTCAGCAGTCCCAGCTCGCTGGGCAGATCGGCGGCGTAGTTCGAGACGAAGTCGCCGACCACCTTGACGCCGCTCACCCCGGGTACCGACAGGTGGCCGCGGAGCACGTTGAAGTGGCCGGCCCCGTCGTTGTCGGGGACGAGATGCACCCGCGGCTCGACCACCGCGCGCCCCTCGCCGTGGGCGCGCACGGCCCCCTCCACCGCGGTGAGGATGTCGGTGTTCGACAGGCCGAGCGAGTCGATGTCCGGCCCGGACAGGAAACGGAGCCACAGGCCGTCGGCGGTCACGACGCGGACCCCGGTACGGCCCCGCTGAGCCAGTCCGGCTGGCGCAGCCGGTCCAGGCTCCGGGCGTCCCCCAGGATGGTCACGCCGAGCCCGGCCGCGGCCTCGGCGCTGAGCCGGCCGCCCAGCAGGCCGATGATGGCGTCCGGCGGCCCGGACACCACCAGGTCCGGCCGTTCGGCCGGCCCGGGCCGGAAGCTGACCACCCCGCCCTTGGCCCGCATGCTTACCGTCTCGCCGTCCGACCGGATCTCCACGGCCAGGTCCGGCCGCCCCGGGTCGGTGCCGCCGAACATCATTTCCGCGGGCAGCGCGAACCAGCTCCCGCGGAACGAGTCGGTCTCGGCCATGCGCTGCATGAGCGGCGCGCCCCAGCGGGCGAGCTCACGCACCGGCACGGCCAGCCGCTGGCCCCAGCCGGTCAGTTCGTACCGCCCCTGCGCGTCGCGGCCGACCACGCCCGCGTCCTCCAGCAGCCGCAGCCGCTCGGCCAGCAGGTTGGTCGCGATCCCCGGCAGGCCGGCTTGGAGGTCGGCGTACCGGCAGGGCCGGACCAGCAGCTCGCGGACGACGAGAAGCGTCCAGCGGTCGCCGACGATGTCCAGGGCGCGAGCCAGAGAGCAGTACTGGTCGTAAGAACGCATCTAGGTAACCTACAGACTTTATTAACACAAGTTAATTCACTTGACATTCAGATTCAGATTACTTTAAAAACTCAAGTATGCGCTATCGCCCGGTCATCCTCCTGGCCCTCTGCCTGGCCGCCTTCACCATCAGCGTCGACGTCACCATCGTCAACGTCGCGCTGCCCACCCTGGTCCGCCGACTCGGCGCGACCACCACCGACCTGCAATGGGTCGTCGACGCCTACAGCCTGGCCTTCGCCGCCCTGGTGCTGGCCGCCGGGAGCCTGTCCGATCGCCTGGGCCGCAAGGGCGCCCTGCTGGCCGGCCTGGTGCTGTTCGCCGCGGCCAGCCTGGCCGGGGCGTTCTCCGCGACTGCGGGCGAACTGATCGCGGCGCGGGCCGCCATGGGGGTCGGTGCCGCCCTGATGTTTCCCGCCACGCTGTCGCTGCTGGTCAACGTGTTCACCGAACGGCGCGAGCGGGCCCGGGCCATCGGGCTGTGGGGCGCCACCACCGGCGTGGGCATCGCGGTCGGGCCCATCGTCGGCGGGTGGCTGCTCGAGCGGTTCTGGTGGGGCAGCATCTTCTGCTTCCTGGCGGGCGTCGCGGCGGTGATCGCCGTCCTGGTCGCCTGGTCGGTCCCGACCTCCCGGGACCCGGCCACCCCCCGCCTGGACATCCGGGGCCTGGCCCTGTCCACGGCCGGGATGGCGGTCCTCGTCCTGGGCGTGATCGAGGCGCCGGACTGGTCCTGGACCTCGCCGGCCGCGCTGGCCACGATCAGCGGCGGCGTCGCGCTGCTGGCGGTGTTCTTCGCCGTCGAGCGGGCCAGCGACCACCCGCTGCTCGACGTCGCGCTGTTCCGCAACCCGCGTTTCACCGCCGCGAGCGTCTCGGTGGCCATCTCGTTCTTCGCCCTGCAGGGCTTCATCTTCCTGGTCACCCAGTACTTCCAGTTCATCCAGGACTTCAGCCCGCTGGGCACCGGCGTGCGCCTGCTCCCGGTCGCCGCCTGCGTGGCGGCGGCATCGATCATCGGCACCCGCCTCGCCGTCCGGATCGGCAACAAGGTGGTCGTAGCGGCCGGCCTGGTCCTGTTCGCGGCCGCGCTGCTGTGGGCCTCGACGTCCACCGCGGGCACCTCCTACGGGATCATCGCCGCGGAGATGGTCGTGCTCGGCACCGGGATGGGGCTGACCAGCGCGCCGGCCACCGAGGCCATCATGGGCGCCGTCCCGGCGGCCAAGGCGGGGGTGGGGTCCGCGGTCAACGACGCCACCCGGCTGTTCGGTGGCACCCTCGGCGTCGCGGTGATCGGCAGCGTCGCCGCTTCGCTGTACACCAGCCGGCTGGCCGCCACCATCCCGGCCCACCTGCCGCAGGCCGCGGTCTCGGCCGCGCGCGGATCGGTCGGCGGGGCGGTGATCGCCTCGAACGAACTCGCCCGGTTCGGCCAGGCCGCCGCGGCGCGCGACCTCGCCCAGGCCGCCACCCAGGCGTTCCTGCACAGCCTGGCCGGCGGCTGCCAGGTCACGGCCGGCGTCGCGCTGGCCGGGGCGCTGGTCGCCGCGCTGCTCCTCCCGGCCCGCCCGCGCCGCCAGCACGAGGCCGGAGGCGGGCCAGCGGAACCGGCCGCCGCGCGCGACGTGTACGGGCACATTTAGGCAGAACGGGCCGTGGTTGAGGCCCCCGGCGGTTGAACGCCACTCCCGGCCGTGTCCGCCACAGGACGCTACGTCCGTCACACGATCGTGGTGAATCCGGGCTCCGCAGCCCGATCCGGGGGACTCCGTGAACGGGCCAGATTAACGTGAGTTTCCGGCGTGTCGCGGGCGGCGGACGCCGCTGCGGCCATTTGCGTGGCTTGTCATGATTCACCGGCGGCCCAGCCCGCGGTCCGGTGTGCTCCCGGCCCGGCGCCTGCGCCTGGTTTCCATGATCGCGAAGGCTTTGCTACTCCCTGGAGTAGTGGATCCTTCGCGATCATGGGAATCCCGCCGTGGGGAACACGATACGGCGGGAACCCGGGGCACCAGGGACCAAGCCGCGCCGCCGCGCCCGGCATGGCGCACCCTAGGGGCCTGGCCCGCGGCCCCAAGTCCGTTATCAGCCCGGGCGGATCGTTACCTTGGGCAATTTGACGGACACTGGCTTGGCCGCGGCGTCAGGCGCCCACGCGATCAATGACATTTCATGTTCGCCTGCGGGAACTTGGGACAGATCGAACTCGGCTTGACCCGAACTTGGGACTTCAACCGGATCGTGGGCGTTCCAGCCGGGCCCGTCCCGGCGCAGGACGCGGGTAACCGCCTGTAGACGCGTCTGCGGACTTGCGCCGCTTACCGTCAGCGTCACTCGCACCGGAGCGACAAGCTCGGTGCGCAGGCCCGCGGCAACCGCACCGGTGGTCAGCACGTCCACCCTGCCTGCAAGGTCGATGATCGTGGCGCTGTCGATGTGCAGCGCGGGCCGCTGTACTACGGGCGTGACGGGCGTGACGGGCGTGACGGGCGTGACGGAGGACGGCTCGGCCGCGGCCGAGCCGTCCTCGGCTTCCCCGGCGGGCTGGGTCGCGGCGTCAGCGGTTCCGTCTCCTGAGGCGAGTCCGGCGTCGCCAGCCTGACCCAGCTGGCCCAGCTGACCCAGCTGGGCCAGCATCCAGCTGCAGACCGGCTCGCATTCCCAGCCGGGCCATACCTGCGCATTCCGCTCCGGCTCAACCTCGGTCCGCTCCGCCTCGACGCGACGCTCCCAGCCGTCACCCACCTGGCGCTGGCTGAAGACGACCACGAACGAGACCGCCGCCTGCCATTCCGGGGCCTCCGCCACGGTCTCGCCCAGCATGCTCCTGGCGTCGTCTTGCCAGCGCGCGATCTGATCCCGGGCCGGCCGCGGCCGCAGGTTCGCCATCGCCCGGTAGATGACCTCGCGGTCAGCCTCGACCAGGCCGCGAAGGTCGGCGATGTGCTGCCGGGCGAGGGCACGCAGGTGCTTGTCCTCCAACCCCTGGATCGAGCTCAGATCGTCGCCGGGCACTCGGAGCTCCTCTCGTTGTCCTAGACGAACATGTACTCGCCCTGGGGCTCATGCCCGGCGACGGCCAGGTGGCTGTCTTCGTCCTCGCAGCAGCCGCAGCAGCGGAGCTCGAACTTGCAGCCCACGTCGTAAAGGGTGCCGCAGTACCCGACGGGGATAACGCATCCCGGCACCGTGACGCACTTCTCGATGCACAACCCGTCGCAGCCCTTCCAGTCCCTGATGTGGAGCTTCTGCTTGTCCGCATCGGGCAGCTTGTCGGACAGGTTGAAGTTCTGGCCGTCCCCGATGGCGGAGAAGCAGACGTCGAAGCACCAGCAGCCGGCGATGCACTTCCAGACTCGGCCCTGGAGGTACACGCGGAACCGGACCTCGAAGGAGTCCGTGCGTTCGATGATGGTGTCGTGCTTGTCCTTGTCGTCGGTATCGAGGATATCGGCGTCCCATTTGGCCCGCAGGTGCCTGGTGGACAGTTCGACCTTGGTCGCGCCGTCGAGCCAGTCGGGCTTTTCCGCCGGGAGGGGCGTTATGGTGTCTTGCACCGTGGTGTCTGTCGCCATGAGAACGTCTCCTTTGCGCAGATCATGGACTGATGGCCAGTAGCTGGCGTCACGTCAATGATCGGGGCGGGCGCTATGGCAGTGCTAAGGGGAACGCATAGGCGCCGGTTATTTTTCGCTAAATATCGCGGCTAGGCGCTTATTCAGCGCATAAGGACCCCGCTCGCGAGCTCAGGTCAGGTCGCGGAATAGCCGGGTCGTCTCGTCGGAGGGAGATACACCGAGCTCGTCGCGGAGGGCCGCTGCGCAGACCCGGTATTGGCGGCTCACGAGCTGCTGCTGGTGCTGTGCTGCGTAACAGCGCATCAACAATCGATGAGCAGCCTCCGAACACGGGTCATTGCTGATGGCCAGCTGGCCGAACCGCAAGGCCTCGGGGAGCTCGCCGAGCTGGAAGTGAATCTCCGCGACGTGCTCCAGGGCATCTCCGTGAAGGTCTTTCAAACGGCGCTGTTCGGGTAGGTACCATTCGCCCGCGGCGTCATCTTCGAACAGCGGACCGCGGTAAAGCTGGATAGCTTTGTGATAGAAGTCCATGGCCTTCTCCGGCTGGCTCGCCCGGCAGGCCAGCCTCGCGTCATCGAGTGCCGACAAGAACTCGTTGCGGTCAATCCACCAGGTCAGCTCGGGGTTGAGTACGTAGCAGCCGTCGCGGTACAAGACGGGTTGCGCCGGCCGGCTCGGCGCGTCAAGAGTGTTGCGCAGGCTGTACAGCGCGACATTCAGGTTGTTGCGAGCGGAGTTGTGGGTGTGGTCGGGCCACTGCAAGGCCATCAGCACTTCGCGCCGGGTGGGCCGGTCCTGGTGGATCAGCAGGTACTGGAATACCGCCCGGGCCTTCAGACTGGCCCACCTCGGCACAAGCCGCCCGGCCACGTACACCTCTAGTGGCCCGAGCGCCAACGCCACGATGTCGACGGAGGGAATAGCCGCCGTCGGCTCGGGATCGGGTCCTGCAGGTGGCGTCGGCAGCGGGGGAGGCGGATGGTCGGTGACCGGTTCCGGGCCTTCCTCGGAATGCCGTCCGCCGGCGCGGTCCCGGCGGAAGAGCCCGCCGAGCCAGCCGTCCAGGCCGGCCCGCCGCCTCATGATGGCCCGCTGTGCCTCCGCGTCATATTCGCGTGCTGCGGGAAGCTGTCCCTCACGGCCCGTGAGCAGGGCGTCGACGCGATTATTTATTTCTCTCTCGGCCAGGCGGCAGCACCGGGCGGCTGCCTCGAGCTCAATGGCGATGCGGTGGTGTTCTGCGCTGAAGCCGCGCAGTTTGTGGACAGTATCCAGGCTGGCTAGTGAACTAGTGCCAGCATTGACCAGATCGGTCACTACGTCGTCGACCCGGCCGAAGAATTGATCTCGTGTCAGTCGGCTCAGTTCCGTCAAGGCCTGGGTCAGCGCGGCTTGGGCACGAGTCAACTCATCAGCGTCAGGATCCCGGCCGTTCACGGGTATAGCCTGTCGCGGCGAGATGCCATAGCCGACCCCTGGAGATCCCCAGGCCAGATGCAGAGCCTGGTGTCGTACTATTTTGTGGCATCTCTATTCAAATGTCCCACATATGCGCCGTCAAGTAACTATCAGGCCAGGGATGGGTGCACCGCGGGTTCCGCTACATTAACGACGAAGCCGCAGGGAACCTCAAGTCAATTACCTCAACTCAATTGCCTCACGGCAATTGAGTTGAGGCGCGCCCCGGCAAAAGCGGGCCGATTACCGATGCTGATCGGCCGCAGCCCTCGAGCGACCGTGCCCGGCCAGGCTAGCCTGGACAGACCAGCAGATCACCGACCCGGAGGTGCAGCCATGACCAACCGCCACCCTCCGGTCGGGGACTTCGCCACCGACTTCGACCACACCGACCCGGCGTGGGTCGGCGACCCGTACCCGATCTGGGATGACCTGCGGCAGCGGTGTCCGGTCGCGCACAGCGACCGGTACGGCGGGGCGTGGCTGCCGGTCACCCATGACCTGGTGTCGGAGGTGGCCTACGACCACGAGCACTTCACCTCCCGCTCGGTCGTGGTCAGCGAGCGCCGGCCGGGTCCGGATGACCTGCCCGCGCCCATCGGGGTGTCCCCGCCGATCAGCTCCGATCCGCCCTATCACGGCCTGGTGCGGCGGATGCTGCTGCCCGCCTTCACGCCCAGGCCGATCGCCGCCCTCGAGCCGTTCACCAGGGAACTCTGCCGTGAGCTGCTCAAAGCGACCGAAGGCCGGACGAGCTTCGACGCGGCCGTCGACTACGCCCAGCACATCCCGGTCCGGGTCATCGTCAGGTTCCTCGGCTTCCCCCAACAGGACGCCGACATGTTCCGCAGCATCATCCGCCTGGTCCTGGAGGAGGTCGACCTGCCCCCCGAGGAGCGGGAGGAACGGTTCACCGAGGTCGACGCCTACATGAACGCCCAGATCGAGGACCACATCGCCCACCCCAGGGACGATCTCACCTCCTTCCTCATCGACGCCGAGATCGGCGGCCAGAAGCTCCCGGTCGAGCAGATCCGCGGCACCATGGTCCTGCTGATGATCGCCGGGATCGACACCACCTGGTCGGCCATCGGCGCCTCCCTGTGGCACCTGGCCCAGCATCCCGAGGACCGGAGCCGGCTGGCCACCGAGCCGGCCCTGATGGACACCGCCCTGGAGGAACTGCTCCGGGCGTACGCGCCGGTCACGATGGCGCGCCTGGTCGCCACGGACTTCGATTTCCACGGCCACCCGTTCCAGGAGGGCGACTGGCTGCTGCTGCCGTTCCCGGCGGCCAACCGGGACCCGGCCGCATTCGAGAACCCCGGCCTGGTCCAGCTCGACCGGGCGATCAACCGCCACGCCGCGTTCGGGCTGGGCCGGCATCGCTGCCTGGGATCCAACCTGGCCCGGATGGAGCTGCGGGTGGCCCTGCAGGAGTGGCTGGCCCGTTACCCGGACTTCGAGCTGTCCGATCCGGCCGCCGTGACCTGGTCCGCCGGGCAGGTGCGCGGGCCGCGTACGCTCCCGGTCACGATCCGGCAAAACGGCAGGTGAAACCCAGGCCCGTTCGGATAAAAGAGATCTTCCATTAGCCTGGGCGGCCCGTTATGTTCGGCTCCCCGGGGCCTTGCGGAGCCACCGCGACCTGGCATGCTGGTCACGTGAGTGATCAGCCACCGCCGCCGAGCCGCCTGGCGCGACTGTGGAAGTACGCCGACGTAAGGCACGTCCCGCTGCGGACGATCGTGGTCACGGTGGCGGTGGTGGCCGCCGCCTACCTGGCCGGCAAGCTGATCTACCGGCTGCGGGACATCATCTTGCTGATGGTGGTGGCCGGGTTCGTCGCGCTGCTGCTCAACCCGATCGTGGTCATCATGGAGACCAAGCTTCGCCTGCGCCGGGGCCTGGCCGTGACGATCGTCAGCCTGGTGGCCGCGGTGGCCTTCCTGCTCCTGGCCTATGAATTCGGCCATCCGCTGGTCAACGGGTTCACCAACCTGGCCAACAAGGCGCCCGGCTACATAGCCAGCGCGGAGTCGGGGAAGGGCTGGATCGGCCATATCGCGCGCAAGTACCACATCGTGACCTGGGTGCAGCGGAACACGCCCAAGCTGGTCGCCTACGCGCAGTCGCTGTCCAAGCCGGCCCTGACCATCGGCAAGGGCGCCGTATCGCTGGTCATCGAGTTGCTGACCATCTTCATCCTGGTCCTGCTGCTGCTGCTCGAGGGGCCGAAGATGCGGCGCTGGATGCTCGGCCAGATGGCGCCGCAGCACGCGGCCACGGTCACCCGGGTGGCCCGGGAGGTGAACCAGTCCGTCATCGGGTACATGCTGGGGAACTTCCTGACCTCGCTTATCGCGGGGACGGTGGTGTTCGTGACGCTGATGATCCTCGGCGTGCCGTTCCCGTTCCTGTGGGGCCTGTGGGTGGCCCTGGTCGACTTCCTGCCCATGATCGGCGGGGCGCTGGCCGGCATCCCCACCGTGCTGTTCGCCTTCCTCAGCGAGGGCTTCACCGCGGGCCTCGTCACGCTGGCCGTCTTCCTGGCCTACACCCAGATCGAGAACCACATCCTCAACCCCGTGGTCATGAGCCGGACGGTGAAGATCAGCCCGCTGCTGGTGCTGATCGCGGTGCTGGTCGGGGCCTCGCTCGGCAGCCTGGTGGGCGGGCTGTTCGGCGGCTTCGTCGCCGCCCTGCTGGCTATCCCGGTGGCCGGCGCCGGGCAGGTGCTGGTCCGCGAGGTCTGGCAGGCCACGGCCCCGGAGCCCGCGCCGCCGCCGGAGGACGGTACCACCTCGCCGGACGGGCTCTTCCCCGTCGCGCCGGACGCGCGGGAGCATGGCAGTTAACCCGGAACCGTGACAGGAGGGGCAATGTCAAAGGCGTCGGTACTGGGAATCGTGCTCGCCGGGGGCGCGGGCACTCGCCTGAGCCCGCTGACCGCCGACCGGGCCAAGCCGGCGGTGCCGTTCGGCGGGCTGTACCGGCTGATCGACTTCGCGCTGTCCAACATGGCCAACGGCGGCATCCGCAAGATCTGCGTGCTGACCCAGTACAAGAGCCACAGCCTGGACCGGCACATCTCCACCACGTGGCGGATGAGCGCCCTGCTGGGCAACTACGTGACCCCCGTCCCGGCCCAGCAGCGGCTCGGCCCGCACTGGTACACCGGCTCGGCGGACGCCATCTACCAGTCGATGAACCTGATCAACGACGAGCAGCCGGACATCGTGATCGTCTTCGGGGCCGACCACGTGTACCGGATGGACCCGATGCAGATGATCGACCACCACGTGGAGCACGGGGCCGGGGTGACGGTGGCGGCGATACCGGTGCCCCGGGCCGAGGCCTCCGCGTTCGGCATCGTCAGCGTCGCCGCGGACGGGCGGACCATCGACGCGTTCCTGGAGAAGCCCGCCGACCCGCCGCCCATGCCGGGCAACCCCGACATGTCCTACTCGTCCATGGGCAACTACGTGTTCGACACCGACGTGCTGGTCGACGCGCTGCGCAAGGACGCCGAGGACGACTCGAGCCGGCACGACATCGGCGGCAACATCATCCCGAACCTGGTCCAGAACGGCGGCGCGCAGGCCTACGACTTCATGCTCAACGAGGTGCCGGGGGCGACCCCGCGGGACGCGGGCTACTGGCGTGACGTCGGCTCGCTCGACTCCTATTTCGACGCCCAGATGGACCTGTGCGCGGTGGAGCCGATCTTCAACCTGTACAACGACAAGTGGCCGATCCTGACCCACGTGCCGTCGCTGCCGCCGGCCAAGTTCGTCCACGACGCGGGGGACCGGGTCGGCCGGGCGCTGGACAGCCTGGTCAGCCCGGGCGTGGTGATTTCCGGCGGCCTGGTGCGCCAGTCCGTGCTCTCGCCCGGGGTGCGGGTCAACAGCTGGGCCACGGTCGAGCGGTCGGTGCTGCTGCACAACACCAAGATCGGGCGCAACGCCGTGGTCAGGGACGCGATCATCGACAAGAACGTCACGGTGCCGGAATGGGCGCAGGTCGGGGTGGACAAGGAGCGTGACCGCCAGCGCGGCTTCGTGGTCTCGGCCAGCGGCATCACCGTGGTGGGCAAGGGCCAGGAGGTCATCCCGTGACAGAACGGCTGCGGGTGGCCCTGATGACCCGCGAGTACCCGCCCGAGGTGTACGGCGGCGCGGGCGTGCACGTCACCTACCTGGCCCGTGAGCTGGCTCCGCTGGTCGACCTGACCGTGCACTGCCAGGGCGCGGACCGCCCGGACGCCGTGGCCCACCGGCCCTGGGACCTGCTGGCTGACGCCAACCAGGCGCTCCAGGTGATCTCCACCGACCTGTCCATGACCGCCGCCGCGGGAACGGCCCAGCTGGTCCACTCGCACACCTGGTACGCCAACCTGGCTGGCCACCTCGCGGGCATGCTGTACGGCATCCCGCACGTCATGACCATGCACTCGCTCGAGGCGCTGCGGCCGTGGAAGGCCGAGCAGCTGGGCGGGGGTTACCAGCTGTCCACCTGGTGCGAACGCGTATCGGCAGGCTCGGCCGCCGCGGTGGTGGCCGTGTCGGACGGCATGCGCGCCGACATCATGACCGTTTACCCAGAAATTTCGGCCGAACGGATCCGGGTCATTCGCAACGGCATCGACACCACCGAATACCAGCCTGATCCGAACACCGACGTGCTCGAGCGGCACGGCATCGATCTGAGCCGCCCCTACGTGATCTTCGTGGGCCGGATCACGCGGCAGAAGGGGGTGCCGGTGCTGCTCCGCGCGGCGTCCGGGCTGGTCCCGCAGGCCCAGCTGGTGCTGTGCGCGGGCCAGGCCGACACGGCCGAGCTGGAGGCCGAGGTGACCGGGCTGGTGGACGGCCTGCGCGCGACCCGGTCCGGCGTGATCTGGATCCCGGAGATGCTGCCCAAGCGCGAGGTGATCCAGCTGCTGACGCACGCCACGGTGTTCGCCATCCCCTCCATCTACGAGCCGCTCGGCATCGTGAACCTGGAGGCGATGGCGTGCGCGACCGCGGTGGTCGGGTCGCGCACCGGCGGGATCCCGGAAGTGGTGGCCGACGGCGAGACCGGCCTGCTGGTCCCGCCGGGCGAACCGGAACCGCTGGCCGAGGCGCTGAACGTGCTGATCCGCGAGCCCGACCGGGCCGCGGCCATGGGCCAGGCCGGGCGCAAGCGCGCGGTCACCGAATTCGGCTGGGCCGCCATCGCGGCCCAGACCGCTGCCCTGTACGCGGAGCTGGTCACCGGGGCATAAAACGCCGTTCTCCGCACGGCGGCGGTGCCGCGGGTGTAAACCGGTGCCTATTGTTCCGAGGCCTGCACTGGGGAGCATGGGCCGACGTCGCGTAGAGAGGCAGTTGATGATCCGGGGAATACGTCGTCTTGTCGTCTGTACCGCAGTGAGTGGCCTGCTCGCGGCCGGGGCGGTCGGCACGAGCATGCAAGTGGCCCACGCCGACAACTTTGCCGCTGCCTGCGGCGGGAACGGGAGTAACGGCTACATCTGCAATCTGGACACGGTGGTTCCCGCGGCGAGCGCTATTTCGGTGGGCGTGGATTCGGGCAGCGCCAGCGAGCAGGTCAGCGTGAACTGGACCGTGGCCTGCACCGACGGTTCTCTCTCCGGAAACGAGGAAGGCGCCACCGATAACGCCGCGACACCCCTCACCGTGCCGCTCACGCCGCTGCCCTCCGCCGCGGCCGGCCAGTGCAACGTGAACGTGGGCATCAGCCTGCCGACCCACGACATCACGCCGAAGATCGACTACACCGGCACGCTGAGCTACACGCCGGCCGGCTCCACGTCCAGTTCGGCGCCGGTGCATCCGGTGGTGGGCTTCGGCGGCAAGTGCGTGGACGACAAGGGCAACAGCTCCGCCAATGGGACCGCGATCGTGATCTGGACGTGCAGCGGCTCCGACCAGGCCGAGAACTGGAAGTTCAGCAACGGCGAGTTCGTCCACAACGGCAAGTGCCTGAACGACAAGGGCAACGGCGGCAGCGGGAGCAAGGTGGTCCTGTACTCCTGCAACGGCGGCTCGAACGAGAAGTGGAGCGAGCTGGCCAACGGCGAGCTCAAGCTGCAGTCGCACGGCGGCACGCTGTGCCTGGACGATCCCCGTTCCTCGACCAAGAACGGGACCCAGCTGATCGTCTACGCCTGCCACGACAGCGGCAACCAGAAGTGGTCGCTGCCCTAGCCGTGAGCCAGGCCAGCTGACCGAGACAACCTGACGAAACCCGGGTTTCACTCCGGAAGAGGGTGGTGAAACCCGGGTTTCACTCCGAAAGCCCGGTCGTCCTCAGCCCCGTGTGCGGAGCTGGTCACCGGGGCATAAATCGCCGTTCTGCGGGCGGCGCCGGTGCAGCGGGTGTAAACCGTTACCTATTCTTTCGCGTCCTGCACTGGGGAGCATGGGACTAAAGCAAAGTAGAGAGGCAGCTGATGATGCGGGGAATTCGTCGTCTTGTCGTCTGTACGGCAGTGAGTGGCCTGCTCGCAGCCGGTGCGGTGGGCGCCACCATGGAAGTTGCCCACGCGGACGGCACGGTCA
>Ga0335074_10007901_pt1 | contig 14758 bp, 13 predicted proteins | sample Lox_Sample_23_FD_206715 | JGI IMG/M metagenome (GOLD analysis project Ga0335074, IMG submission 206715) | Soil microbial communities from Loxahatchee National Wildlife Refuge, Florida, United States - Lox_Sample_2.3 | ecosystem: Environmental > Terrestrial > Soil > Wetlands | place: USA...
ATCGGTGCGCTGCAGGCATTCGTCGCCAGGTTCACCGGATCGCTGCAGACCAATGGCTATCTCAATATTCCGCTGGCTGATGTCAGCCGCGGGTCGGTGGTGGCGCTCATCCAGTGGGGCTACTATCCGCTGGCGGCGGCGCAGATCGGAATCGACACGCAATACACGGTGGTCTGGCCGATTCCGTTTCCCAACGCCATCCTGCTGCCGCCCCTGGCAACCAACTTCTACAAACGCACCGGCGGCGGCAACACCGCGGCCTCGGTAGTTTCGTACAACAACTCGGGCGGTGTCTTCGTGCTCGATATTCCGGGCGTGCTGGTCACCAGCGGCCAATCGGTTCCCGAGGTCAGCAACGGCTTCTCATGGCTCGCGATCGGGTTCTGAGGCATCGCGCGCGGCGGCCGTTAGCCCATCGCGGTGCCGCCGTTGATGCTCAGGATCTGGCCGGTGATGAAGCCCGCCTCGCTCGAGGCTAGAAACGCGACCGCCGCTGCGACATCCTCGATTTGCGCCATCCGCCCCATCGGAATTAACTGCATCATCGATTTGATCAGCGGATGATTGGCAGCGACGGCCTTCTTGACTTCCTCGGTCGCGACTCCGCAGGGCGCCACCGCGTTGATCGTGATACCCTCGGTGGCGGCCTCGCGCGCGAACCCGACCGTCGCGCCATGCACTCCGCCCTTGGCGCCGTTGTAGATCGCATGCAGATCGAGACCGGTATAGACCGAGTCGGCGCCCAGGTTGACGATGCGGCCGTAGCGGCGTTTTTTCATTCGCGGCAGCACCGCCAGCGTGCAACGCAGCATCGTCCATAGATTGCGGTTGATGGTCGCCTGCAGCGTCTCCTCGGTATGCTCGGATGAATGGCGCAGGATTCCGCCGCCGGCATTGTTGACCAGGATGTCGATGCGACCGAATTCCTTTTCGGTCTCGGCCGCCATTTTCTCGGCGACTCCCGGCTGGCTCAGATCGCCGACTGCGGAGAGCGTGCGGACATTGAAACGCTTGCCGAGATCGGCGGCCGCGGCGCGCGCATGGTCAGACAAGTCGCCGATCATGATCGCCGCGCCTTCAGAAGCCAGCCGCGACGCGATTCCCAGCCCGATACCGCCGGCCGCGCCGGTAACGATCGCCACCTGATCGCTAAACCTTGCCATGGTCGTGCTCCTCGCCGTTTGGCTTGCGCGCTTGCTTCGCTACAGGATGATGCTGACCTTGCCGGTCGGCCGCAGCGCCTCGAAATCGAGGACCGCCTTGCGCAGGCTGATTTTCAGCTCCGCGCCGTTGCGGCGCAGCGTATGCTCGTAGTGGCCGACATAATGGTCTGCGATTTCGCCGCGGAAACGATAGACCACGAAATTCGACCAGAGCACGATTTCGGCGCCGTCGTCCTTGATCACGCGGACGTTGCCGATTATGCGGCGGGTGCGCGAACGAGGATATTCGGCATGGGCGTGCGGGCTTTCGAGCCGCGCGATACGCGCGCGCAGCCGCGTGATGTCGTCGGCGATTAGAAAGAGCGTGGTGTCGGGCGTGCCATCGGGCCGATCGGTCGACGGCACCCAGTACTGCGCGTCGTCGGTGAACAGCGCCAACCAGTCGCGCAACCGCCAATCGTCGAGGATCGCCGCCTCCTGGTAGAGGAAATCTTCCGCTTCGGCCCGTGTCAGCATAGCCGCTCCATCAGCAAACTGGTTTGCAACGATTCAAACCGCCAGCGCGTTTTTCCAAGCGCGATGAACTTTTTTTTCAGGACCGGCGGAATCACGATCACAATTGCCACGGCTGACGCGATGCGACCGCGAGTCTAGGCAACAGCGCGCCGGCGGGCCGTCGAGCCGCCTTCGATCTGCTCGGACCAGCGCCGCCAGAACGATCGCATCTGCTCCTCGTCGGTGGCGTCGGAATCGCGATTCATGCCGCGCGAGATGTCCGACCATTGCGCTTCCTTGAAGCCGCGGAAGCCGAGCTGGCAGGAATCGAGCGCCGCCAGATCGTCAGGGGTCGCGAAGCCGCCCGGGCCCAGGAAGGTCAGGAAGTTGTCGAGCCGAAGCGCGCGCCAGCGCGAACTCTCGCTGCGCGGCATCATCGCCCACGCCGATACTTCCAGGTAGCCGGGCGTGATCGGATAAAAAGTGCGCACTGTAAGCGACATGATGTCGTTGACGATCAGGTTGGGATAGATCAGCAAGTTGCGGTTCCATTCGGCGATCCGCTCGGCCCGCTGTTCGCCGAATCGCTCGACCAGCCGGGCGCGGAGCGCGGCGATTTCGCGCTTGACCTCTTCGCCCCAGCGCGGCTCCCAGAGCGCGCACGGCCGGCCCATCGGCCCCGAGTGCTCGATCACGCCATGGCCGTTGCCGAGCGCTCGCGCGTGACCCCGAAACGGACGGCCGCCGAGGTCGGCGCCGACCGAGCGCAGGTATTCGAGATAGGTATGATGGGTCGAGCGCAGATGATAACCGTCGATGCTGTTCTCGACCAGCAGCTTCCAGTTGGCGCGAAACGAATAACTCTGCGTCCCCGCCGCGATCTCCATTCCGTCTTCGGCCTGATCGAGAATCGTATCGAGCACTTCTTTGGCGCCCGCCAGGTAATCGACGAAATCCTCGATCGCCGGGTCGAACGACGCGAACACCATTCCGCGGTAGTTGGTGATGCGCGCGGGTGATTTCAACCCGAGCTGTTCTTTGCGAAACGCGCCGCCGTAACCGCCGGCGTCGGGGACGCCGACGAGCTCGCCGTGATTATTGAAGGTCCAGGCGTGATAGAAGCACTGAAAGGTGCGGGCGTTGCCGGCCGGCTCGCGGCAGAGCTGGGCGCCGCGATGGGTACAGGAATTGATCAGAACGCGCAGTTCGCCGTCGCTTCCGTGGCAGAGGATTAGCGGGCGCCCGCCGACGTCGCGCGCGATGAAATCGCCCGGCTTGCGAACTTCGGATTCATGCCCGACATAGAGCCATGAATGATCGAAGACGTTGCGGCGTTCGAGTTCGAGAATCTCCGGCGATACGAAGACCGCGCGGTTAACCCGGAACAGGCCTCGTCGCGGATCATTGACGACCAGCTTCATCCTGCCATTCGCGTGCATGATGTTGTCCCCGCAATGGCCGCCCGGCGATTGCGCGAATTATCCGGCGCGGCCTTGCCGGTCCTCAATTGCTACTTATCATCTCCGCTCATCTTTCATCAAACCACTTTCCTCATCACGCTTGCTTGATCCGGTTGGAAAGCGCACGTTATTTTTCGCCGCAAGGAGTATCATGCAGCGTGTATTGTTATGCCATCCGCGAGACCAAGCGATTTCGTCAACCTGCCTTTTCAGGAGAAACTCGAATTTCTCTACGGCCTTCCTGCGCGCCAGAAGCGCGACCTGATACTGGCCTCGCCCGAGGCTGAGCGCCTGGTCCAATCATTCGCGCCCGACACGCTCTTCTACACGCTGAAGGAGATTGGCATCGCCGACGCTAGCGATCTGCTGAGCATGGCGGTGCCCGAGCAGGTGCGATGGTTGTTCGACCTCGATTGCTGGGACAAGGACCGGCCGAACTTCAAGCGCGTCGGCGAATGGGTCGAGGCGCTCTCGGAATCGGGGCGCAAACGGATGGCCGAAGGGCTGATGGAGCTCGACCTCGAGCTGGTGGCGCTCCTGCTGCGCCGCTATCTGCGCGTCTACCGGCTCGACGATCCGCAGATGCTGCCCGATGCGCCCTCCGATCATTTCGTGCAGTTCGACGAGCACTACCTGATCGAGTTCACGCGCTACGACACGCTGGGCGCGCATATCCAGGAATTTCTCGAAGAGGCTTTCGAGCGCGATTACAACTACTTCGCCGGCCTGATGGAGGAGCTCTTCTGGGGGGTCGAGGCCGAGCTCGAAGAGCAGGCCTACCAGTTTCGCGCGACACGCCTGGCTGACCGCGGTTTTCCCGACTACTTCGAGGCGCAGGACATCTTTGCCTACGTGAATCCGCAGCGCTTCCTGGAAATCCGCGGGACTTACCCGGCTCCGAGCCGCGCCGACCGCCCCGACGATCTCGACCTGGTGCCCCCGCATATGGCGCCGGTCGCTGGCGACGCCGACCACTCGCTGTTCAATACCGCGCTCACTGCCGGCTTCGCCGCGCAGGGCAAGCGGCAACTGCGCAGCGAGATGGCGATGGTGTCGAATCAGGTGCTGGTCGCGCGGTCGGTGGACTTCGGCGACCTTGACGCGGTTCGGGTGGCGGTCGAGATGACCCACGACTACCTGAACCTGGCACTTGAGCATCTGGCCGGCGGCGAGCTCAAGGCCGCCATCGAGCATCTGAGCGACACTCATCTGAAGTTGCTATTCCGGCTGGGCGTGAGCCTGACGATCGATCTGCGCACGCGTGCCGAGGGAGTGGTGACCGCTCTGGGCTTCACGCCCGATGCCTCGCGCGATATCGGCTACCTCGATTCGCCCTATCGCGAGGCGCTGGCCGGTTTTCTGGAACGCCAGCCGCGCTTTTGCGGCGCGCTCGATCGCGGCGGGGCGGTTGCGATGCGCAACTTCCGCGCGATTCGCGACCTGCATCTGTCGTACGGACTGCTCGAACAGATCAACACGATGCCCGAGCTGTTTCGCGCGCTGCTCACGCTGGATATCGCCGCGCCCGGATTTCGCGCCGCTATCGCCGGCCATGAGATCCGGCTGAGCCAGATATTGCTGACGGCCCTGGCGCGCTGGGCGATGGAGCGGCGGCTCGGGATCGATCCGATCGAGCCCGCGCGCCTGAGCGAGATGCGGGCTGCGATCATGACCCACGCCAAGCGGCCTTACGATCTGCGCCGCGAGTTCCAACAGCAAGTGGACGAACTGCTCGAGCGGCGCCTCGACGAGCCGCTGCGGCTCCGCGCAGCCGGCTTCGTCAACTCAAGCCTGAACATGTTGCGTGAGGAGCTGGCGGGGCTCGATCCTGCGCAGACTATCGACCCACGTTTCATCCGGGCCGTGATGATTCGGCGCGGCTAGCGCCGGGCGCGGGCGGCATCCGGAAGCTGATCGAGCGTTCGACGCCCGCGTGGCGCACGAGCATCGTGATCGGCGCGCCTTGCTTAAGTTTGGCCACCGCAGCTCCGAATCCACCGAGCGAGGTCACCGCTTTGCCATCCACCCGCGTCATGATATCGCCGCGTGAGACTCCCGCAGCAGCGGCCGGACCCGATACCTCAACCACCAGCAGGCCGCTTGATGGAGCGGCCGCGAAGTAGCCGGCCAGCTCGGGCGTCAGCTCCTGCACGGTGAGACCGAGCGCCTGCCTGGTCGGCGGGAATTTGCCGAGGGGAGCGGACCCGGCGGCGGCGTTCTGCAGCAGCCGCTCGCTGACGTAGATTGGCGCGTCGGTATCCATCGCGAGCGCGATGGCGTCGCTCGGGCGGCAATCGATCCGGTAGCGTCCGTCGTCCAGCTCCAGGTAAGCGTAATAGGTCTGGTCGCGTAGCTCGCTGACGACCACGCGGTCCACGTGATTGCCCGTTCGGTTGATAATGATGCTCAGAAGCTGGCTGGTGAGCGGGCGCTGCATCCTGACCCCGTTCATCGAGAGCAGAATGGCACGCGCTTCGTCGTCGCCGATCATAATCGGGAGCGAGCGGCCGTCGCGATCGCGCAGGAGCACATAATGCTTGCCCGTCTGTTGATCGATACCGAGCGAGCCGACCTCGACTTTCACCTGCTCGCGCGAGCTCGCCGGGGCCTGCGGTCCGCGACATCCCAAAACTGCCGCCGTCAGGCAAATCATCGCGATGAGCGCGAGTCTCGTGATAACACGCGATTTCATGATCACTCCGCCGAGCCGCCCGGCCGATGGTTCTTCATTTCGTCCGGGCTCGCGCGGAAGTCCCGCGCGACAATATAGAGTTCGGCCGAGCCGGGCCTGCTCGCCCGCGTACGTGCCATCTCGACGCGGTCAAAATGCACCTTGAAGCGGGCGAGCAGATTTTCCAGCCCCGGTCCCATGAAAACTTTCGCGATCATCGCACCGCGCGGCTTGAGGATGGCGCATGAAAAAGCCAGCGCGGTCTCCAGCAGTTCTTCCATCTGCGCGCGATCGCGATCGACAATCCCGCTAAGTTTCGGCGCGAGATCGCTCGTCACCAGGTCGCCGCGGGCGCCAAGCAGGCCGGCGACCTGCTCACGCACGGCCGGTTCGCGGATATCACCGATGACAACCTGTACGTTTGCGGACGCGGCGCGACAGGCCGCCAGATCGACGCCGATTACGCGGCCATCCGGCGTGACCGCGCGGCTCAGGATCGCGAGCCATCCCCCCGGCGCGCAGCCGAGATCGGCGACGCGCGCGCCGGCGCGCGCGAGCCGATAGCGCTGGAGTAACTCCTCGAGTTTGAAGGCCGCCCGCGAGGGCAAGCCTTGTTCGCGCGCCTTATGAAAGAAGCGATCGCGCGGCCGATAAGTCGCCATCACCGGTCCAGCATAGCGCATTTAGAGCGCGTCTTTGCGCGCGCGCAGCGCGGCCGGTATCTTGTTTATTTGGCCGGGTCTTCGGTCGTTGAGTAGCGAGGGGTGATGCCGTCATTCGATCTCGAGAAACTTAATCCTGAACAACGCGACGCAGTCACGGCGCCCGACGGTCCGATCCTGATTCTGGCCGGCGCGGGTTCGGGCAAGACTCGCGTCCTCACTCATCGCATCGCCTACCTGCTCACCGAGCGCGCGGCCGCCCCCAGCGAAATCCTGGCGGTGACGTTCACCAACAAGGCGGCGCGCGAGATGCGCGAGCGAGTTGCCGCGCTGATGAGCGGTGAGGCGAGCCGGCTCTGGATCAGCACCTTCCATTCGGCATGCGCGCGAATTCTACGCCAGGAAGCGCCGCGGCTCGGATTCAGCGCCGACTTCACGATCTTCGACGAGGGTGACTCATTGTCGCTGTTGCGCCGCTTGATCGAAGAAGCCGCGCTGCCCGATTCACCGACCCCCGAGCTGGCGCGGGCGCGTATCGATCAGGCCAAGAACGAGGCCATCACGCCCGAGCGGTTCGCCGCCGAGGCTGCGGGCGCAAACGACCGCACCATTGCGCAAATTTACCGGCTTTATCAGGATCGCATGCGCGCGATGAACGCGCTCGACTTTGATGATCTGCAGTTCCTCACCTGGCAACTGTTCGAGCGTGAGCCGCAGGCGCTTGCGCGCTGGCAGGAGCGCGCGGTCCAGCTGCTGGTCGACGAGTACCAGGACACCAACCGGGTGCAATATCTGCTGGTGAGGGCGCTATCGGAGCGCACGCAAAACCTGTGCGTGGTCGGCGACGAGGACCAGTCGATCTACCGATGGCGCGGCGCCGATATCCGCAACATCCTGGATTTCGAGCGCGATTTTCCGGCCGCCCGGATTTTCAAGCTCGAACAGAACTACCGCTCCACCAAGATCATTCTGGGCGCGGCCGGCGACGTCATCCGCAACAACCGCGAGCGCAAGATCAAGAACCTGTGGACCGAGAACGTCGACGGCGAACAAATCGTCTATTACACCGGAACGACCGAGCGCGACGAGGCCGACTTTATCGCCCGTGAGATCGCGCGGCTCACCGGCGAGGGCGGTTTGCAGCCCGCCGATATCGTGGTGTTCTACCGCGTCAATGCACAATCCCGGGTGATCGAAGAAGCGCTGGTGCGCCGGCGCATTCCCTACTATGTCGTCGGCGGCGTGCGCTTTTATGAGCATCGGGAAATCAAGGACCTGCTCGCCTACCTGCGGCTGATTATCAATCCTGCGGACGCGCTCAGCCTGGAACGCGCGATCGGCGTCCCGCCACGCGGAATCGGCGCGCGCACGGTAGCCGTAATCCGCGAGCTCGCGGTCAAGCTCGGAGTCACGCAATTCGAGACGCTCGGACGGCTGGAGGCCGACTCACGGGTCGCGTTCCGGATCGCGAAGCAGGCGAGCGCACTTTACGATTGGCTGCGCGAGCTGATGAATCGCGCCTCGACGATGAGCGTGCGGGCGGTCCTCGACGAGGTCGTGGCGCGGACCGATTTCGCCGCCTACCTGGAGGGCCTCGCTGACGGCGTCACGCGGCGTCAGAATCTCGCCGAGATGCTCGCGGCAGCCACCGCCTTCGACGCCGAGCGCGAAACCGGAGGCCTCGCCGATTTCCTGGAACGAGTGGCGTTGGTGAGCGATGCCGACCAGGTCAGCACGGCCGGCGGCCGGGCCGCGCTGATGACGCTGCATACCTCCAAGGGCCTCGAGTACCGCGCGGTGTTCATAGCGGGAATGGAGGAGGGGCTGTTCCCCCATAGCCGCTCGCAGGAGCGCGGCGAAGAGGTCGAGGAGGAGCGACGGCTCTGTTACGTCGGGATGACGCGGGCCCGCGAGCTGCTCTACCTGACCAACACGCTCTCGCGCGAGCTCTATGGCTCGCGCTCGGAGTCGCGCCCCTCGCGCTTTCTGAACGAGATATCACCCGCCCTGCTGCGGCGTATCGCGCCGGTTGAGCGTGAACGCGGATCGGAGATGCTGCGCGCGCCATCGCGCGAGCCGTACATCGATTACACTGACAGCCAGCTCGCGGCGCCGGAAGCGGGCGGCGATTTCTCGACCGGCACGACGGTCATCCACCCGACCTTTGGGCGCGGCGTGGTCCGCCGTCGCGAAGGGCGCGGAGAGGCGGCAAAGGCCTGGATCAATTTCGAGCGTGGTGGCGTAAAGCTACTGGTGCTGAAGTTTGCCAACCTGCGCCCGATTGCCGACTAACGGACCTTCCCGTATCATTTTCAGGGTTACGGGGAGTTTGATTTTGGCAACTCGCTCTATGCTACCAAATCGTTTATCGCCGGTGCGCCGCCGCGCGCTGATGATACGTCGACTACTGACAATCGTGATCGCGCTTGCGTTCGTCAGCGCTGCGGGTATTGCGCGCGCGTGGGACGAGGCGATGTTCGCGAAGCGTCCGAGCCCGGCCTACCCGGTTCCTGCCGGGCAGGACACGGTGGTCGGCAGCCTCATGAGCTACAAGATTCGCAAGGGCGATACGCTCTTGGACGTGGGCCGCTGGTACGGACTCTCGGCCAAGGAAATCTCCGACGCGAACAACCACATGGATTGGTGGGGACCGCCGGTCGGCGCCGAGATCGTCCTCCCCACCGAGCACATACTGCCCGATGCGCCGCACGTCGGGATCGTGATGAACATCCCGGAGATGCGGATCTACTATTATCCTCCGCCCGAAACTCTCTCACATCACGCCAAGCACGGCCTGACCCCGGCTTCCTATAGCGGCGCGCGCGTGGTCTATACCTTTCCGGTTGGACTCGGACGTTTCGATTGGAAGACTCCGGTGGGCACATTCAAGGTCAGCGCCAAGACCTATAATCCGACCTGGGTGGTGCCCGAAGATATTTACCAGGAGCATCTGGAACGCGACGGCGTAGCCGACCACGTCGTTCCAGGCGGCGAGGACGACAATCCGCTGGGCCATTACCGCCTGAGCCTGACCTTGCCGCTCTACGCGATTCACGGCACCGATGTTCCCTGGGGTGTGGGAATGACCGTGAGTCACGGATGCATCCGGTTATATCCCGAGGATATCGATCATCTGTACCATATGGTGAAGGTCGGAACTCCGGGACGCTTCGTTTACCAGCCGATAAAGTTCGGATGGCGCGACAATCAGCTTTATGTCGAAGTGCATGATGATCTCTATGGCAAGTACCCGGGACTCTGGAATCTGGCCATGCACGAAGTTCAGCGTCGCGGGCTTGGAGACGACGTCGACATGCAGAAGCTGGAAAAAGCAGTTGAGGAAAAGAGCGGTATCCCGACCTACGTGATGCCCGGCGACGAGTCAGGTGCACCCGCGGAAACGCCCGATACGAGTTCCGGCAGCCCGGCAACCTATTCGCCCGAAAGCTGATAAATCGCGCAGCAACCTTTTGCGTCCTAATCTCAATCACTAATGCGGCAGGTTCCGTTTCATCGCCCCTCTCTCGGGCCGGAAGAAGAAGCCGAAGTCATCGATACACTGCGCTCGGGATGGATTACGACCGGGCCCAAGGTCAAGCGTTTTGAGCGCGATTTCGCGGCCTATGTCGGTGCGCGGCGCGCGCTGGCGGTCGCGCATTGCACCGGGGCGCTCCATCTGGCGCTGTTCGCGCTCGGGATCGGTCCCGGCGACGAGGTCATCACGACGCCTTTCACCTTCACGGCCACCGCAGAAGTGATGGGCTACCAGGGCGCGCGGCCGGTTTTCGTCGATATCGATCCGGTCACCCTCAACATCGATCCCGAGCAGGTTGAGGCAGCGCTCGAAAACTCGCGCCATCAAAGAGTGAAGGCGCTGATGCCGGTGCATTTCGCCGGTCAGGCTTGCGACATGGATCGGCTGGGGGCAATTGCGCGGCGCTATCGCCTCAAGATGATCGAAGACGCTGCTCACGCAGTCGGCGCGGGACGGGTCGTCGATGGACGCGGGATGGTCAAGATCGGGACGCTCAGCGATCTGACCTGTTTCAGCTTTTACGCCACCAAAAATATCACTACCGCCGAAGGCGGAATGATCACGACCGAGGATGACGAGCTGGCGGAGCGCATCGCGATCGCGAGCCTGCACGGAATGGACCGCGACGCATGGAAACGTTACGACGCGAGCGGCTCATGGTATTACGAGATTCACGATACCGGCTTCAAGTACAATCTCTCCGACGTTCACGCCGCGATCGGACTCGCGCAGTTGAAACGATCGGATGACTTCATGCAGCGGCGCGCCGCCATCGCGCGCGCGTACAATGAAGCATTCGCGACAGACCCGGCCCTGGAGACGCCGGTGACGGAGCCTGGCGTCGACCATGCCTGGCATCTCTATGTGTTGCGGTTGCGGCCGGAGCGCTTGCGGATCGATCGCAACCGCTTCGTTGAGCAGCTACGCGCGCGCGGGGTCGGAACCTCGGTCCATTGTATCCCGCTGCACACGATGCACGTTTATCAAAGCCGCTACGGTTATCAGGCCGGCGACTTTCCGAAGGCTGAAGAGGTTTTCAGCCGCTGCCTATCGTTACCGATCTATCCGGCGATGAGCGCAGCGGATTTGAGCTACGTCGCGGAAACGGTGCTTGCACTGAGCCGCGAGTATCGGCGCTAAATCCACAGTTCGCGAGGACATAAATATGCGGGCATTGGTTACGGGCGGCGCGGGTTTCCTCGGTTCACATCTGTGCGAACGGCTGCTCAGGGACGGGCACGAGGTCATCTGCCTCGATAACTTCTACAGCGGCAAGCGCGCGAATATCGCGCACCTGCGAAGCAATCCTAACTTCGAGTTCATCCGCCACGACATCGTCAATCCGATCCTGCTTGAGGTAGATCGAATCTATTCTCTCGCCTGCCCGGCCTCACCGGTGCACTATCAGTACAATCCCGTCAAAACCATTAAGACCAGCGTGATGGGCACCATCAACATGCTGGGCCTCGCCAAGCGGGTAAAGGCGCGCATCCTGCTCTCGTCGACCAGCGAAGTTTACGGCGACCCGCAGGAGCATCCGCAGCGCGAAACCTACTGGGGAAACGTGAATCCGATCGGGGTGCGCTCTTGCTATGACGAGGGCAAGCGTGTCGCCGAGTGCCTGATGATGGACTACCATCGGCAAAACCACGTCGACATCCGGATCGTGCGAATCTTCAACACCTACGGTCCGCGGATGGCGATCGACGACGGACGCGTGGTCTCGAACTTCTGCGTCGCGGCCTTGCGCGGCGAGGACCTCGAGATCCACGGCGACGGCAAGCAGACGCGCTCGTTTGCCTACGTGGATGATTTGATCGACGGGATGGTGCGGATGATGGAGGCCGCGGACGTGACCGGCCCGATCAATATCGGCAATCCCGATGAATTCACGATCCTGGAGTTGGCCTCGATGGCAATCGAACTCGCGGGCAGCGGCTCCAAGCTCAAATTCAGCCCCACCCGTCCCGACGATCCGATGCGCCGGCGTCCCGACATCACGCTCGCCCGCAAACATCTCAACTGGCAGCCGCAAACGCCGTTGCGCAAAGGGCTCACCACCACCGTCGAGCATTTCAGAAACCAGCTCGGTCTGGCCCGTCGCTGATCCGGTTCATGCTGCCGGGTGCGCGGTAAGCAGGGATGTAGTCGACAAAAATCGCGATGCAGAACACAAGAAGATGGCGACGGCCCTGGTAACCGGCGCGTCGGCTGGAATCGGCGAAGAGTTCGCTTATGCGCTCGCGCGCGAGCGCTACGAACTGGTGCTGGTAGCGCGGCGCGAAGCGCGGCTCGCAGAGGTCGCCGAAAAAGCGCGGGTGTTCGGATCGGGCAAAGTGCTTACAATCGCTGCCGACCTCTCCCGGCGCGAAACCCCCGCGGCGATCCTGCGCCAGCTCACGGAACAGAACGTCGCGATTGAATATCTGGTCAACAATGCCGGTTTCGGGACCCACGGCCGCTTCTCGGAACTGCCGCTGGAACGGGAATTCGAGGAGATCGATCTTAACGTGGGCGCGCTGGTGGCGCTGACACGGCTCTTCGTCCCGGCGATGGTCGCGCGCCGCCACGGCACTATCATCAACGTCGCCTCGACCGCGGCCTTCCAGGCGCTGCCGTACATGGCAACCTACGCGGCCACCAAGGCCTACGTTGTCAGCTTCAGTCTGGCGATGGCCGCCGAGCTTCGCGGCACTGGCGTCACCATCATGGCGCTTTGTCCGGGACCAACACACTCGGAATTCCATGCGGTAGCGGGCATCGCGCAAGTCCGGATGCCGGAGTTCATGTTCATGGACGCGAAAACCGTCGCGGCCCAGGGCATCGCCGCCGCCCGGCGCGGCAAGGCGTTGCATATCAACGGCAAGCTGAACCGGGCGCTGGCCGAGTCCAATCGCGTCTCGCCGCGCACCTTCGTCACTCGGATGGTCGCGAGGTTTTACCGGCCCGGGGGCGGCTGACGCCGGCGCCGCGGTGTCAGCGCTTCAGTAGATCGCGCGCGATGATCACGCGCTGAATCTGCGAGGTACCCTCGTAAATCTGGACCAGCTTCGCATCGCGCATTAGCTTCTCGACCGGATACTCCTTCATGTAACCATAGCCTCCGAAAATCTGTACTGCGTCGGTAGTGATCTTCATACAGGCGTCGGCGCCGAACGCCTTGGCGTAGCTCGAAATCGCGTTGGGCGCCTGTCCCTGGTCGACCAGCCACGCTGCCTTGTAGGTCAGCAACTTCATCGCTTCGATATTGATCGCCATGTCGGCCATCATGAACTGGATGGCCTGGAAATTCGCGATCGGCTGGCCGAAGGCAACCCGCTGCTGCGAGTAACGCAGGCATTCGTCGAGCGCGCGCTGCGAAATCCCGATCGCCACCGCGGCAGTGGTCGGACGGCTGCGATCGAAGGTTGCCATCGCGTACTTGAAACCTTCGCCCTCGCGGCCGACGAGCGCGCCCGCCGGCACCCGTAGCGCATCGAAAACGATCTCGCCGGTATCGGCGGCACGCTGGCCGAGCTTGCCATGCATCCGGGTGCGCGTAATTCCCGGCAGATTCGAAGGAAAGACGAAGCACGAGATGCCCTTGTGTTTGAGACCGCGATCGGCGGTGGCAAAGGTTACATACCAATCGGCGCGCGAGCCATTGGAGATGAAGTGCTTGGTGCCGCTGATCACATACTCGTCGCCCTCGCGCCGATAGCTGGTCGCCATCGAGGCCACGTCCGAGCCCGCGCCCGGCTCGGTAATCGCAAACGCGCAAAAGGTGGGTTTCGCCGTCAGCGCTCCGAGATAGGTGCGCTTCTGCTCCTCGTTTCCGGCCACGAGCAGCGGCAGCGCCGCCAGGTCGTTGGCGCCCACGGCGTTCGAAATTCCCGCGCATCCATAGTTAAGCTCCTCGACCACCAGGCAGGTATCAAGGATCGTGAGGCCGGGGCCGCCGAGGTCAGCGGGCACGCCAAAGTTGATCAGCCCGGCGGCAAACGCTTTCTCACATACGTCCTGCGGGAATATCTCTTTCTCGTCGTACTCGCGGGCGCGTGGAATTATCTCCTGCTCGCTGAAGCGCCGCGCCAGCGCCTTGAGTGCGCGCTGTTCTTCGCCAAGCTCAAATCCGATCATCGTGTTCGCTCCATTATGATTGATGCGTCCGCGCTCACCCTTTTTTGCTAGCCAAGCGCCCGGCTGAAAGGAAGCGGTGCCGGAGCACTCCGAACTTGCAAAGCCGCGGGATGCCCACTATGAGAGTCGAAGGATATCGTTTCTCAACTGGCGAGGTCGATCGCCACAAATGAGGTCAAAAACATGCCGCTGACGGTGATCGCGAAATTAAAAGTCAAGCCGGGATCGGAAAAGCAGATCGAGCAGGCCTGCACCGAGATGGCGGCGAACGTCCGCCAGGAACCCGACACGCTAACCTATATCATGCATCGTTCGACCACCGATCCGACCGTCATCATGGTCTACGAAGTTTACAAGGACGCCGCCGCCTTCGAGTATCATCGCAAGACTCCGCACATGGCAGCGATGTTCAGCAAAATCAAAGACCTGGTCGCCGGACCGCCCGAGGTCGAGACGCTGGTCGAGTTCGCGCGGAAATAAGCGCGCGCCCCAGACTCGCGATCGAGCCTACTTCCGGCGCGGACCGACGCCACTCAGGCCTACCATGCCGAAGGCGATTGTGATGGGCGACCCGCGCCACTTCTCGGTACGGGGCGGCGCCAACCCGCATACCCGCAACCTGCTCGGGATCAGAAAGAGCGTCGATCCGGACC
>Ga0335074_10007902_pt1 | contig 14757 bp, 13 predicted proteins | sample Lox_Sample_23_FD_206715 | JGI IMG/M metagenome (GOLD analysis project Ga0335074, IMG submission 206715) | Soil microbial communities from Loxahatchee National Wildlife Refuge, Florida, United States - Lox_Sample_2.3 | ecosystem: Environmental > Terrestrial > Soil > Wetlands | place: USA...
ACGCCAAACGTATCGAAGAGATAGCTCCGCGCCACGCGCCACGGCTCGCGCACCCCGGAGTCACCGCCGGGGAGAAGGATCGGCCGCAGCCGCGCCCTGCGATCGAAGCCGAGGTAGCCGGCCGCCAGAAATTCCCCGCCCCAGATCGTTCCGTCCGTGCCCAGGCCGGTGCCGTCCCAGGCCACACCAATCACACGGCCATCGAGCTGATGCTCGGCCATGCAGCTGGCAATATGCGCGTGGTGATGCTGAACGCCGATGCGGCGCAGCTTTTCCTGCCCCAGTGCGAACTGCGTGCTCAGATAGCCGGGATGAAGGTCGTGCGCGACCGCCGTAGGCGCGACGTGGAAGAGGCGGGACATCCGCTCCAGGGTCTCCTCGAAGAAGCGCAGCGTCTCGAAGTTCTCGAGGTCCCCGAGGTGCTGGCTCGGCAGAGCGAAACCCGCCCGCGTCAGGCAGAGGGTACTTTTCTGCTGGGCTCCGCATGCCAGCACTTCGGCTTCGCCCCGGCCAAGCCACACCGGCTGCGGCGCGTATCCCCGCGCGCGGCGAATCAGCATGGTCTCATCCGAGACCACCCGAACGACAGAATCGTCGACACGCGTGTGAATGCGGCGATTGTGGTGTGCGAAGACATCGGCAATTCCCGCCAGGCGCTCCTCGGCTTCGCGGTTATCGATGACAATGGGCTCTTCGCTGATATTGCCGCTGGTCATGATCAGCGCCGGGTCCGTTCTCCAGCGCTCGCCAAGGACGCGAAAGAGCAGGTCGTGCATCGGGGTGCACGGCAGCATCATGCCCGTGGCTGGATTACCGGGAGAAACCCCGCTCGCGAGATCGGCATGCGGCCGGCGCCGCAGCAGGACGATGGGACGTTCGCGGCTCACCAGGACCGAACGTTCCTGTTCCGAAACGAAGCAGAGAGAAGCGGCCACATCCGCGTCTGCCACCATGACGGCGAACGGCTTTTCACTGCGGCGCTTGCGGCGGCGCAGCTCCTCGACGGCGGACGGCTGGCGGGCATCGCATGCCAGTTGATAACCGCCGAGACCTTTCCAGGCGACGATGCCTCCGGCCCGCATCCGATCGGCGACCCGCGACAGGATGGCTCGGGAGGTGGGTTCGGGGGGAACACAATCTGCGGGTTCAACGAGAATCAGGCGCGGCCCGCACACCGGGCACGCATTCGGCTGGGCATGGAAGCGGCGATTTTCCGGATTCGCGTATTCGCGCCGGCAGTCTTCGCACATGGCAAACTCCGCCATGGTCGTCATCGGGCGGTCGTAGGGAACATCGAGGATAATGCTGTAGCGCGGCCCGCAGTTGGTGCAGTTGGTGAAGGGATAGTCGTAGCGCCGATTGTCAGGATCGCGCGTATCGGCCAGGCACGCCTCGCAAACGCAGATATCGGGCGGCACCAGAGCGAACGCCGAGCCCACCGCATCGCTCTCATGAATGGAAAATGACTCATCGCCGAGCGCCGGAATTTCAGAGCGGAGAATTTCCGCGATCCGAACCAGAGGCGGGGCCTCAGCGGGAAGCGCGGTTACGAACCCCTGCACGATCTCCGGGCACCCCTCGACTTCAATAAAGACGCCGCGAGACGAATTCAGAACGAAGCCGCCAAGCCCGTGGCGGCGGGCAAGGTTATAAACGTAGGGGCGGAAGCCAACCCCCTGCACCACGCCGCGAATTTGTAACCGCAGCCGAATTGTTTCGTTGCCGGGAATCGTCTGCGCTCCGCTTCAGCCCTGGGGACCATTATTGAACAGGCGATTCCCGCGATGTCCGATCCGCCTCAGGCTGCCTGGACGAATTCCAGTTCGAGGGTAATGGTCACTTCCTCCCCCACCATAACCCCGCCGGTTTCAAGAGCGGCGTTGAAATGCAGGCCGTAATCCCTGCGGTCGATTTTCGTTGTTGCCGTGACGCCAATCCGCGTGTTTCCCCACGGGTCCTTGATCGGCGGGGTGGGCCCTTCGACGAGGAACTCAACTTCCCGGCTGACGCCGTGGATCGTCAACGGACCGGCGACAACGACTTCTCCATCGGCCCGGCGCGTAACGCGCGAAGAGGTGAAGGTCAGGGTTGGGAATTTCTCCGCGTCGAAGAAATCGGCGCTCTTCAGGTGCGTGTCGCGTTGGGGGTCCCGGGTGTCGATGGTGGCGACATCGATCGTCGCTGCAACCTGAGATTTCGCCAGATCCGCGGGGTTGAAGGTCAGTTTCCCGGTAATGCCGGTGAAGTGGCCGCGAACGTTGGAAATCATCATATGTTTGACGCGGAACTCGGCGACCGAATGCACGGGATCGATGTTCCAGGTGGAGGTGGCGGCTGGGGTTGCTGTTGCGCTGGTGCTCATAGGCGGGTCTCCTCTTTTTTATTGGATTCGCCTCGAATATATTCGTTGCAACAAATAATCCTGGAGATTTACCCGCCCTCGCTGCTGCAGCCTTCCAGCAGATGTCCCAGATCTGTCAGGCGCTTCCGGCCCAGATGGCCCAGCTGGCGCCGGTGGATCTCGCAGATGGGCCCATCGAGGCGGTTGAGGAGGGCCAGCCCCTCCGCCGCGATCCGGGTCAGGACCCGGCGCCGGTCCTGATCCGGCCGGCTGCGGGCGATCAACCCCCGCGCCTCCAGACGGTCGAGAAGCCGGGTGATATCCGGGTCGCGGGTGATCATGCGCGCCGCAATCTCGCCACACAGCAGACCGTCCGGCGCCCCGCGCAGGATGCGCAGGATGTTGTACTGGTTGGGGGAAAGGTCATGTTCTTTGAGCAGCTGCGCCGGTGCGCGGGAAAGCCGATCGGCGATTCGCAGGAGCTCGACAAAGACAGATTCTTCCGGGCAGGACTTCGGCCGGGCGGCGCGGACGGGTGGGGAAACGGACATACCTTTCAGGATGTTCGTTGCAACGAATAAGTGTCAGAAAAAGTAGCCGCGCTATCCGAATCCCGGACCCGTGGGCTATTAAAGCAGGCTTTTCGGCTCAGGAGATGGCGAGCTGATCGCCGGGCTGGATATCGAACTGGTGGATCCGGCCAGGGGCTAACTCGAGGACACTGTGGGTGTCGAAATTGACGCTGGTCAGACGCCAGGGACGGAGACGCTGCCAGGTTCTGACCACACGCATGTCCTTGTCAAGCGCGACCACGTCGATGGCAAAGCGCATCCACATGGTGTGCACACCGGACGACGGGCGGATCAGCAGCCCGCAGCCATCTTCAAGCGAGGAATGTCCGAGAAGGCCGACGAGTCTCGTAATAAAGGTGTCGGCGAGGCCAATTCGTGATCCGAGGGTGACGGCCTTCTTCGGAATGGTGACGGTTAGGTATTGCATTGCGCCGCCTCTGGAGTTCCTCGGGTGCAGGCGGTCCTGCTCCCCGTCGCGCGGTGGATCTCCCGGTGGGCAAACGACTCCTCATCCGTGGGGAGGGCGGTCCACGCGGCTGAATGAATGAACGGGCCTGAGAACTGCAGTCAGGACCAGGATGCCGGCCGGTTAATCAGGCCGTCCGTTTTCTGCGAAGAACGATGATGCCGAGCACCAGGACGCCGAGAGCGCCGGCCACCGCACGAATCATAAGAGATCCGCCCATGGTATTACTCCTTTCCGGCTTACGCCGCTATCGAAATGCGCCCACCGCGGGAATCGGGTTAGGCTGCGTTGGACTTCCTTCTGCGCAGGATAATGACGCCCACAACAGCAACGGCCAGGGCAAGCGCAACCACACGGACGATCATGGATGATTCCATCGGGTGACTCCTTTCCGGTGAGCCCGGTCAGCGCAGGCGCACGCAGTTTGAATATTTCTCGTCATTTCAAATTGGCACTCAGCGTGAGAATGGCCGGAGCCAGCAGCACGATGAACAGACAGGGGAAGATAAAGAAGACGAGAGGAAACAGAATCTTGATTTTTGTCTTGGCCGCCGCCTCTTCCGCGCGCTGCCGCCGCGCGGTGCGAATCTCCTCGGAGTAGCGGCTCAGCGCGCGCACGATGGGCGTCCCAAAACGGTCAGTCTGCTGGAGCATGGTCACCAGCGAAGTAAACTCCTCCAGCTTGGTGCGGTCGGCCATGCTTTGCCAGGCGTCGAGACGCGGCTTGCCGGCCCGCTGCTCCAGATTGATCTGGTTGAACTCCTCGTTCAGCTCCGGATAGCTGACGGCGATTTCCTGCCCGATGCGCAGCAGCGCCTGATCGAGGCCCAGCCCCGCTTCCACGCAGATCACGAGCAGATCGATCGCGTCGGGAATGCCTTTCTGGATCTTCTTCTTGCGGCGATTGACCGCTCGGGTCAGCCAGATATCCGGAAGCAGATACCCAACTGCGGCCAGGGACATGCACCAGAAAACGGTGTTGGTGTGAATAAAGGTGCCGCCCAGAACCCCGGCTGCCGGCCCCACGAAGCGCGCGGTGAAATAGAGGTCGAGCTGGCTGCCGCCCTTCAGGCCGGCGGTCACGAAACGCTGGCGAAGCTTCTCATCCTCGGAGAGTCCCAGACGGGCGCGGAAGGCCCGGGCCAGAGAGAGCAGGCGGTCCCGCGCGACTTCTTTGCTGCGGATGGTGCGCTTGTCCGGGCGGTCGCTGGTGACGATGTCCAGAATGCGGCGCGCCTGCTGCGAGGGGCGCAGCAGAAAGGGCGCGCACAGCAGCGTGATCACGCAGAAGACGGTAAGAGAAAGCGCAATGTAGAAAAAGATCACCATGGTTTTTCCCTTACACGTCGATGGAGTTAATGATGCGGTTGATGAAAAACGCCCCCAGCAGGATGAGCGCGCCGCAGAGCATGAGCAGCTTGTGCCCGATGGGGTCCTTGAGCAGCGGCTTCGAATAGCCCGGATCCATAACGTTGATCATGAGCATCACGATGGCCGGCAGCAGAGTCAGGATCCATCCGGTGAGACGGCCCTGCGCCGTCTGCACGCGGATTTCGCCCTGAATGCGCTGGCGCTCGCGAATGACGTGGACCGCCCGGTCCAGAACCTCGACCAGGTTGCCGCCTGTTTCCCGCTGGACGATGATGGCGGTCACCAGCACCCGCAGGTCCTGGGAGGGAACCCGATCCAGCAGCTGCATCAGGGCGTCGCGCAGCGGCAGCCCGAAGTTCTGCTGGCGGAAAACCTCGCTGAACTCCGAGGATGCCGGCTCCGGCGCGCCCTGCGCCATGATCTCAATGGCGCCCGCAATCGAGTGGCCGGCGCGCAGCGACCGGGCCATCATATCGATCGCATGCGGCAGGGCCTTGTCGAATGAGCGCAGACGCCGGTAGCGCGCGAAGGCGATGCGGACCCACGGCAGCGCGGCGCACACCGCGGCGCCGCCCAGTTCGACGGGCAGAATCCGCGCAAAGAACAGCGTGACGATGAAGCCGATGCCCGCCGCCGCCGCCGTCTGCACAAGTAGGGCCGAGGCCGTAGTGTTGATGGCAGCCTGCGAGATCCACTTCTGCAGCGACTGCATCGACACATACTTGTTGATCAGCTGGCCGATCCAGTCGAAGCGGCTGGTTGCGGTCTTGCGTAAGAGCTCGCTGGCCTCCAGGGCTGCCGAGCTCATCCCCGACTTGTCGAGGGTAATCGCCGCCAGCCGCGACTGGAGTGTCTTGTCCAGGCGGCTCGGCGCCGCCGCCACCGACACAACGGCGAAGGTGATCAGCAGGACAGCGAAGAAACTCGTGGCAACCAGAATCATGGGCTCGGGACCTCAGACCTCCACCGAGTGATCGACCAGTCCGTGTGGAATGGGAATCCCGGCGGCCTTCAGGCGTTCGGTGAACTTCGGCACGATGCCGGTGGAGCGGAACCGCCCTTTCACCTTGCCGCTTTCCGCTATTCCTTCTTTTTCGAAAACAAAAATGTCCTGCATGCTGATCACGTCGCTGTACGCTCCGGTCAGCTCGGAGATGTGCGTGATGCGCCGGCTGCCGTCGCTCATACGGGCCACCTGCACGATCAGGTGGATCGCCGAGGCGATCTGCAGACGGATCGCTTTTTCCGGCAAACGGATGTCGCCCATCATGCACATTGTTTCCAGACGGGCCAGGCCGTCGCGCGGGGTATTGGCGTGAATCGTGGTGATGGACCCGTCGTGGCCCGTGTTCATGGCCTGCAGCATGTCCATGGCTTCTTCGCCGCGGACCTCGCCGAGGACGATGCGGTCGGGGCGCATACGCAGGGCGTTGATGACCAGCTCGCGCTGGCGGATGGCTCCTTTGCCTTCCACGTTGGGCGGGCGGGTTTCAAGCCGGACCACGTGTTCCTGGCGAAGCTGGAGTTCGGCGGAGTCTTCGATGGTGACGATGCGCTCCTTGTCGGAGATGAAGCTGGACAGCGCATTGAGCAGGGTCGTTTTGCCGGCGCCGGTGCCTCCGGAAATCACCACGTTGAGCCGCGCCGACACGGCGGCCCGCAGCATCTCCAGCATCGGCAGGGTCAGCGCCTTGCCCTGGACCAGCTTGTCGGCCGTCAGTGGCGAAGAACCGAATCGGCGAATGGATAGAATCGGACCGTCGATGGCCAGGGGCGGGATAATCGCGTTCACGCGGGAGCCGTCCTTGAGGCGGGCGTCCACCATCGGCGTCGATTCATCCACCCGGCGGCCGACCGCCGAGACAATCTTGTCGATCACCTGCAGCAGGTGCCGGTTGTCCCGGAAGGTGACGCTGGTCTTGCTGAGCACGCCCCGGCGCTCCACGTAAACGGAGTTGCAGGTATTGACAAGAATGTCGTTGATGGTGTCGTCCTTGAGCAGCTGCTCCAGCGGGCCGAGGCCGAAAACTTCGTCCAGCACCTCTTGCGCCAGACGATCGCGCTCCGCCGAGCTGAGGGGAACGCCCTGCTCGCCGATAATCTGCTGAATCAGCGCAAACAGCTGCTGCTGGCCGGCGCGCGTCTCCTGCGCCTCGCCCAGCTTCTCCAGATCCAGGCGGTTGATCAGTTCCGCGTGCACCGCCGACTTCAGTTCCTGCTGTTCCTTTTCCCGCAGCGGCCGCGCCTGGGGGGTGACGCCCCGCAGTCCCGGAGCCGTGCTCCGCAGATTGTTCGCCTCGGGACGTGCCTGCGTGAGATTCAGCGTTAAATCGCTCATCGTTATTCAGCCCTTTTCTGCCCGAACAGGGAGAACCCTTTGCGGGCGGCGGCAGGTGGCTGGCTCTTCACCATCTCGTCACCGGTGAGGAGAGATGTCCACCGGGAGAACTGGGTGGAGACCTCCGACTTCTTGTCCGGACCGATCGGCTCCCCGACGTTGATCGCCCGCTGGCATTCCGTGTAGGCATTGCACAGCCGGACCTCGACGGGCACGCGGATCGCCTTCTCGATCTGCTCGATGGCGATCGCGCCATGCGAGGAATAACGGTTGATGATGACGTGCAGCCGCGCCGAGGTCGACTCGTTGCGGCTCAGGCCGTCGATGTAACGGGACAGATCGCGGATCGCGCCGATGTCCGGCGTGGCCACAATGTAGATCTGGTCGGAGCGATCCATCACCGCCAGGGAAGCCTCTTCGAGGTTGGTCTCGCAGTCCAGCAGGATGTAGTCGTACTCGCCGCGCAGGAATTCCAGAGTGCGCTCCAGCGCGTCCGGATCGACGGTGCGGGAAAGGTCGTGCGACTCCGGCGACGACAGCACTTCAAGGCCGCTGGAGTGCTTCGCGATAAAGCCCCGCAGCAGCGTGGAATCGAGACGGGTTACGTTGCGAATCAGTTCATCGAAGTGATACCGGGTTCCGTCCAGGCCCAGATAGAGGCACACGTGCCCGAACTCGGGATGGTTGTCGATCAGCAAAACTCGCTTGTTCTTCTGGCGAACGAGGAAATAGGCCAGGGTTACGGCGACCGTCGTCGTTCCCACTCCGCCTTTGGCCCCGAAAAAGGAAAGGATGTGCCCTGTGGAGCGCGTGCGGCCCATCGAATTCGACCACTGCCTCTCCTGGCGGTCGAAGGTATCCGCCAGCTGGCGGGCGTCGAGCGGATTCTTCAGGACCTCGTTGCACCCGGCCCGCATGGCGGCCAGCAGAAGCTCGGGGTCGTTCTGGGCCGACAGCGCTGCGGCGAAGAATCTGCCAAAAAAGAGCTGGTGCAGGTAGGCCGCCGTTTCCGCGGCTCCCTGCGGATCGCGATCGAAATCGATAATGGCCAGGACCGCGTCCGCGCCTTTGGCCTCTGCCGAGATAGCCGGCCGGCGGACGGCCGACACGTACTCGTCAAAGTCGTCGTGGCTGACGCCCCAGGGATGCTGTGAAGCTGCCTGGACGATCTTGTCCGTCAGTTCGCGATCCAGACCGACGGTCAGCAGCGCGACCGTGAGTGTCTGTGAATTGGAGGCCTGCGGGCTCATAGTTCATTCCTTCCCTTTAATGGACCGGCACCTGCTCGGGCACAGGCTGCGGCTGCGGCTGCGGCGGCGGGGTCTTCGGAGCTATGCCTTTGTCAAACTGCGGAATACTGATAAACGGAACAGCTGTCTTCGGCTGGGTCGCCGGCGTCGTGTCGCTCAGCGGATCCACGAGCGTCGGCGTCACGATGACCGCAAGTTCCGCTACGCTCTTGCTGATGCTCTTCGACTGGAACAGCTTTCCGAGGATCGGCACATCGCCGATGCCGGGGATCTTCGACAGCTGGTCGGTGGTGCGATTGTCCAGCAGCCCGGAGATGGAGAAGCTCTGCCCGCTCTTCAGCTCGATCTGCGTTTCGGCGCGGCGCGTCGAGATGGCCGGGATCGTGTAGCCGGAAATTACCACTTCGTTCGTGTAGTCGAGCGCGCTCACCTCCGGCGCTACCTTCAGCTGGATGGTGCCGTCTTCGAGCACCGTCGGGGTGAAGTCCAGCTTCACCCCGTAAGGACGGAACTGGATTGTCACCGACGTGAATCCGCCCGTGCCCCCCTGCACGACCGGGTAAGGGAACTCGCCGCCGGACAGGAACGAGGCCTTCTGTCCGCTGACCGTCGTCAGCGTAGGCTCAGCCAGAATCTGAACGATCTCTTTGTTGGCCAGCGCCTGAATCGCCGCGCCCAGCTGCAGATTATTGTTGTAATAGAAAAGGTTCAGCAGACTGCTGAGCGCCAGCAGCGAGCTTGCTGTGCTGCTGCCCCCTGAGCTCGACGAACTGGAGCCGGTCGTGGTCGGGGCTACCGTGATCGCCGGAAATTGCCCTGTACTCGTGTTGAAGGTGTTCGATCCCGGAGCGAAGAAATTGAATCCCAGCTGCTCGGCGCGCGAGCGGTCGATCTCGATCACCCGCACCTTCAACCGGACCTGGGGGACGTGCCGCATTCCCACCATCAGCGAGTTCGCCACATCCTTGGAGAACAGGCCCGCCAGCTTGGCGGCCGCTTCCGCAGTCTCCGGGCTCGAAACCGTGCCCGCCAGCGCGACCTCGTCACCCCGGCCTTCGACGCGGATGTTTTCGTTGGGGAACGCGTCCCGCAGTGCCTGATGCAGATCCGACACGTCGATATCTGAATTGATCAGATAGGCGCGCGACCGTCCCGTTTCATCCCACAACACCAGGCTCGAGACTCCCGGTGCTTTGGCCGTGATCACGATCTGATGAGGGCTCGATGTAAACGAATCCAGTACATCCGGATTGCTGACGTAAACCCGGCGCAGCCGGTTGTCGGTGGTCACAAACATCGAGCGTCCGACCAGCAGATGGAGCGGCTCGCCGACCACCTGCGCGCTCGATCCCATGTCGCCCTGAAACGTCGGCGGTGTCATGGCCGATACCGCCTTGCTCTGGGCGAACCCGCCCGGTACAACTGCCGTCGCGAAGCCGGCCGCCGCCAGAGTAAGGGAAAATCTGCGAATTGTACGCTGTCTGCTCATTAGATGCCTCAGTTGAAGCTCACCGCGGTGCGCTTATCGCCCATCATGGTTTCCACCACCCAGGGCTTGGGAGCCGTCCCCCGGTGCCGCGGCGTTTCTCTGGCCGGGGCGCTGGGTTTGGCGGAGGGCAGAGACGCTAACTCCGCGAGGTCGACCGGCGCAGCGTTGTCCTTCGCATGGTCGCCGCCGTTACGCAGCACAAAATGGATGGTCCCCTTCTCGCTGGCCAGAACCGCTTTCTCCGCATCCGGCGGTGTCAGCAGCAACGTGACCACGTCCACCGAAACAGGTTTTCCCGAAGGATCGGGCTGGACCTGATGACCGGCGGCCAGAACTTCCGCGTCCTGCAGCACCGTAGCCGTCACAGGCTCCGGGTGAACGTCGTCCCGATAGGTGACCAGAACATCGACGTGGGTTCCCGGCAGCAGGAATCCGGCCACGCCCACGACCTCATCCGACTTCAGGGCGATAGCGCGCATGCCGGTAGGGATTCTTCCCGTCAGCCCGACACCTGAGCCGGCGGCCGCCAGCTGGCGGTCGAGGATCGGCTGTCCGGCGGAGAGCGGATACAGCACCCCGCGTCCGACCACGTCATCGATCTTCACGAAACTGCCGTCCAGCGGATGCGACTTCGGCCAGTCGATCATGGTCAGATCTTCGCGGCGGATCACCTCTCCGGGATCCAGAGCGCGGGCCGCGGCAACATACTGGTTGGGTGGCGCCGCCACCACGTGAGAGGCGTGAGCGACCCTGCGGCTCAGCCAGAAGGTAAAGACGCCGGAAATTACCAGGGCAACGACGAGAGCGAGCATCATGCGGCGAGCCATAATTCAGATCACCTCTGGAACGCCGTGAGGAACAGCGTCGTCGCGGTGCCGGCGGCTACAGCCAGCGCGTAGGGAAGGCGCAGTGTCCTCGCATTAGCGAGATTGAGTTGTGGATGAGGAGCGAGACCCTCGATGCGATGATGCAGCGCGAGCGCGCCCACGTTGAGAATGGTTTCCTTCAGCTTCCCGCGCCACAGCGCGAGGCCGATTCCCATCACGCCCCCCGCAAGGGAGGTCAGAATCAGCAGGTACGGGACCAGCGGCATGCCCGCCAGCGCAGCCACGGCGGTCATCAGCTTCACGTCTCCGGCGCCCATGCCGCCGGCCAGCCAGAAAATCAGAAAGAGAACGCCGCAGATCAGCCCGGCCAGTGCCGCCAGCGCCATCTGCTTCCAGCCGCCAAAGACCAGGTGCAGGAGCAGCCCAAACAGGATTCCAGGCAAAGTCAGTAAGTTAGGAATGCGGCGGCTGCGTATGTCGAACGCGGCCCCGATCAGCGCGCATGCAAGCGCGGCAGACGGGTACAGCCACTCGGTATGAAAGTTTGTCATGCTTTGATCCGTCCCATTGCGCTTCGTCTGCCTCAGCGGCGGCCGAAGTTACAAGCTCTGCATCCGAACAGCGCACCCGGACACTCGCCCGGGGCCGGGCTGACCGAGCCCGTCCGGGAAGGACTTAGCGGTTCCGGGGTAGACGTCAGGGGGCTAACGGCTCCGTGGCGCTGCCGGCAAACCGCGTTCGCGGCATCCCGGCCCGGGCGGTCTCCCTTCCGGGAGCGACCAGGATTGGCATGCTGCTGTGTCGTCCTTCGGTTGCTCTGCCCGCGCTGCCTTCCGCGTTCTGGGGCCGGCGCCGGTAGAAGGTTGATTCATGCATTGCCGCACCGAGGGGCTCACGGTGATCGGTGTTTGCCGAGCAGGTGGGAAGGTCGCGACCGGGGCCTGAACAGCAATGGCCGCGACCCATAACTCATCGGCTGATTTCAGGTCCACGTCCACGACCCCGAAACCGCCCGCACCCAACCAGAGACCGGCAAAAACAGAAACCGTCAGTACTTCAGTGAGGGTTAAATGCTGGTGCCGATGGTGTTGAACTCGTTGGAAATCTTGTTGCTCAGCGAGCCCATCGCGACGATGGCGCCCAGGGCGATGAGTGCCGCGATCAGAGCGTACTCGATCAGATCCTGGCCGGACTCATCGTTCATCAGGTTCTTGAAAAGCTGCTTCATTACCGTTCTCCTTGTAAATTGCCGCACGGCCATCCATGAGGACATCCCCGGACCGCGCTGCGTTGGTGGTGATTGTTGTCACAATGCGCCGTGAAGGTACTCCGTCGCAATGCCATTTAAGTGTTACTCTTTACTACTTTTGTTAAAACTTTCGTGCCGAAATTCAGCAAACTCTGATGCTTGCGGTTATCGATTGCGCTCGTTACTTCCGGCGGCGCAATTCTCCTTTTGCCCACTGGCGCGAGCCGCCATCCACGTCGATCAAATGCTCGTACCGATGGTGTTGAACTCGTTGGAGATTTTGTTGCCGAGCCCGCGCATCGCTGCGATCGCCGAGACTGCGATGAGCGCCGCGATCAGCGCGTACTCGATCAGATCCTGCCCCGCTTCGTCGTCGATCAAACTTCTCAGGAGCCGCGAAGGGTTCTTCATTGTTTTCCCCCTGGGGGTTTTTGCAGCAGACTCTCAGCCAGTGTGCCGGCCATCGGACCTGCTGTCGTACTTGCTGCTTTGATCCTCCTATGGAGGTACCCACCACAGCAATGCTTACAATGTGTTACCGCTTCCCACTTTCGTTGTCTCAGCTGAGAGTCAGCCGCAACCCCACTCGGTCGCGCTGCTTCGGCAGTCTGCCGTTCCAAAATCTCTCCCTGCAGGATCGAACGCCGGACCGCACCCGTTCCCGTCCAGCAGCTCAGAATTTCTTTCCCAGGTTCTTGTAATCTTTTGCGAGTTTCTTGCTGAAATTGTGCATCGCCACATACGAAGCGATGGCGATCAGCGCAGCGAGCAGTGCGTACTCAATCATGCCGGCAGCTGTCTCGTCGTGCAGCAGGGTTGCCAGCATCTGTCGAGTAACCATCATGCCCTTTCCGTTGGCTCTGATTGGGTCGGCCTCGTCCTGGCGGGCCAGCCCAGTGCCGCGTTACGTTAAGGCGATCAGTAGTAACCGACGCAAACGGCGGATTCTATGACCATTCGGTACCAAAGTGCTACCGCTTTTGGGTGCTAGCTCGGAGTTATCGAAGCCAGACCGGTTCCTGCCGGGAGCCAACCCCTTGCGGATCGAGCGTGATCCCGTTCCCCATTTACTCGTGAGTAAATCCCCCTTCCGGGGTATTCGGGAACCGGAGTGGTATCTGCTCCCTGGTCAACGGGTGATCGACGAGATGCAGCGCAAGCCCGATCATTAGAAGGGAGTTTTCCTCCGCTTATCTTCCGCACCACTCTGCCGTGAGGGGTCGATCTCCCTCCGGTCCTGTGGCCAGTCTCGTGGCGCAAGCCAGCCAACCCGGTCGGTGGCGCCCCGCCGATGAGCAGCGAGCCAAAGGAATATCGCATTGCCCTCACCCCGGAAAGAATCAACGCGCGCCGACCGGATTGCCCAGTCGATCCTCGTCGGACTGCTCTGCGCCTTCCCCGCCTTCAGCCTTCTCCGCACCGCTTCCGGCTGCGTCGTCGATCCCGACATCGGCTGGCACCTGCGCGCCGCCCAGTGGATCGTCCAGCACCACGCCTTCCCCCACGCCGATCCATTCTCGCGAGCGGTCGCCGGCAGCCCCTGGCAGGCGTACAGCTGGCTCTTCGAGCTCATCCTGCTCCGGCTCTACACTTGGTTCGGTCTTGCCGGCTTCGTGGTCTTCACGGCGGCCATGCTCACCCTGATCGCCGCCGCTCTCTGGCACATGCTTAGCCGTCTGCATGCGGATTTTTCACAGCGCATTCTCCTCGCTGCCGTGGTGCTGATCTGCCTCTCGAGGATGGGCACTCCCCGCCCATGGCTGTTCACCATTCTCTTCTTTATCGTCGAAATGGACATCCTGATGCAGTCGCGGCGCGACGGCCGCAGCCGTGAGCTCTTCTGGCTCCCGGCCCTGTTCGCTGTATGGGCCAATGTCCACATTCAGTTCATCGATGGTCTGCTCGTCCTCGCCCTCGCCGCCGCCGAGCCGCTCCTCAAACGCTGGTGGAAATCCGATACCCGCTGCGCCCCCGCCCGCGCTCTCTGGATCACCTTCGGCGCCTGCATCGCGGCGACGTTTCTCAATCCCTACGGACCCGCAATCTACAAAGTCGCCTGGCAGCTCGGCTCCCAGCCCGGCGTGCTCAACCTGCTGCAGGAGATGTCTGCTCTCTCCTTCCGCAGCACGCCCGACTATCTGCTTCTCTTCCTGGCCATGACGGCGGCCGGAGTGCTCTTTCGCTACCGCGGCCTGCCTCCCTTCGAGACCCTGCTTCTCGCTATGGCTGCGGTTCTCTCCTTCCGCTCGCGCCGCGACCTCTGGATTATGGCCATCGCCGCCGGCGCCATTCTCGCCGCCGGCATCCCCAGCCGCGCCGAAAACCAGGAACGCGAAAAGACTCCCTCCTGGGCTCCCCTGCTCAGCGCCACGACCGTTCTTGCCGTTCTCGCGATCGCTGCGGCTGTCTTCCACGACACCAATGCGCGTCTGCGCTCCCTCATGGCGAAAGAACTGCCCGTCGAGGCCGTCCAGATCGTGAAACAGCGTCACTACGACGGCCCCCTGTTCAACAACTACGACTGGGGCGGCTACCTCATCTGGACGCTGGGTGAGCCGGTCACCATCGACGGGCGCGCCGCGCTGTATGGCGACAGTCTCATGAATCGCTCCGTCGAAACCTGGTCGGGCAAGACCGACTGGGCCTCAGATCCCAGTCTCCAATCGGCCGGCGTCGTCATTGCCCCGGATTCCGCCGCGCTCACCCAGCTTCTCCGCACCGATCCTCACTTCCAGCTGGCCTGGGAAGACAAAGTGGCGGCGGTTTTCATTGCGCGCAAAGACGCTAAAAGCGGCAACGACAGAATGGCCCGAACAGGTCTCATCGATCCCGATTCTCCTGGCGATGCAACCGG
>Ga0335074_10007903_pt1 | contig 14757 bp, 9 predicted proteins | sample Lox_Sample_23_FD_206715 | JGI IMG/M metagenome (GOLD analysis project Ga0335074, IMG submission 206715) | Soil microbial communities from Loxahatchee National Wildlife Refuge, Florida, United States - Lox_Sample_2.3 | ecosystem: Environmental > Terrestrial > Soil > Wetlands | place: USA: Florida...
CCATCGATCGGCACCGTCTGGACGATGGAACTCCTTACGTCTATGTCACGCGCGATGACGGCAAGAGCTGGAGCCGTGCGGACGCGACGCTTCCCCGCGGGAGTTTCGTCAATGTCGTGCGGGAGGATACGGTGCGTCCGGGTCTCCTCTATGCCGGCACGGAATTCGGCATCTACGTGTCGTTCGACGACGGAGCGCAGTGGCAGTCCCTGCAGCAGAACCTGCCAGTTACCTCCGTCCGCGACATAGACGTGCATGGCGACGATCTCGCAATCGCGACGCACGGCCGCGGGTTCTGGATCATGGATGACGTCAGCGCGCTGCGGCAGATGGATCAGGTTCGATCGGGAGAAGTCACGCTCTTCAAGCCGGCCGTCGCCATTCGCGTTCGTACGGCCGACTTCAGCGGCACACCGATGCCGAAGGACGAGCCCACGGCGCCCAATCCGCCGGACGGCGCGATCATCGACTATGTGCTGCCTGCCGCCGTGCAGGGCCCTGTCGTGGTGACGATCCGCGACGCCAACAGCCAGGTGGTGCGTCGGTACTCCAGTGCCGAGCACGTGTCGGTTCCCAACCCGGCGACCCTGGAATACGCTCCAGAGTGGGTGCGTCCGACTCCGGTCCCCGCGGCCGGGCCGGGCATGCAAAGGTTCGTCTGGGACCTGCGCTATCCGGTGCCGGCGCAGCCCAGCGCCACAGACCCCTCCGCTGACGGAGTGTGGGCGCCTCCAGGCCAATACACGGTCGAGCTGACAGTGGCGGGCCACGTGTATCGGCAACCGCTCACCGTCCAGCCCGATCCGCGCGTGCACGTCTCGCAAGCCGCGTTCGAGCGCGAGTTCGATCTGGCGCGCAAGGTGGAAGCCGAGAAGGTGCAGGCGTCATCGGCGCTCGATCGCGCCGAGGCGCTGCTCGACGCCCTGGACGCTCGGCTGCCGCGGGCGGGCGCGGCGCATGCCGAAGTGGCGGCTCTCCTCGCCGAGGGGACCACCCTTTCCGGAACGATCCCGCACGCCATACCCTACCCGGCCATCCCGCCGGTGCGAACCGACAGCCTGCAGGCGCTCGCTTCGGATCTCGACAATCTCGAGGCGGCGGTGGATGGCGCGGATGCCGATCCGAGCCCGGATGCGGTGTCCTCCTACGCGATGCTGTCCCGGAAGCTGACCGCGACGCTCGCGGAGTGGAAACATCTCGAGCAGGTCGACGTGCCCAAGCTCAATGAGCGGCTGCGGGCGGCGGGGCAGAAGCCTATCTGAGCACCGGATCGGGCCGCCGCTCCCGGCGGCCCGCGGCTGCGCCATGGCGCGCAGCTGCGACTCATTTCGCCGCTCAGAGATACCGTCGCGATCGCACCGATCCATCAGCCCCGCATCGCGCGGTTGACATGAACTATCTAGTTCGTATACTTGCGGGCGGCGCGACATTGTCGCGCTCACCCGAGAGAAGAATGGCTTCGAAGCGCATCGCGTTGCTCCTGGCGTTCGTATCGGTCTGCGGCTTCGCTGCGGGGCGCTCGGCCGCCTTGGCGCAGGATGCGGGCACGGCCCGCGGCACCGACTCCGCCGGCACCCATTTCTCCCCGCTGACGCAGATCACGCCGCGCAACGTCGCGCGCCTCGGCGTCGCATGGGTCTTCGATACGGGAATGCGGGACGCCGGGTTCGAAGACACTCCGCTCGTGGTCGGCGGCAGAATGTATGTGCTGTTGCCCGACGACGCCGTAGTGGCGCTCGATCCGGATTCCGGCCATCGCATCTGGAGCTACGATCCCCATGAGCAGCGCAGCCGGGTCAGCCGCGGCATCACCTACTGGCCGGGCGGGCACGGCATTGCGCCGCGGCTGGCCATTGCGACCTCGGACGGGCATCTGTTCGAGCTCGATCCGCGCTCCGGCAAGCTGGTTCCCGGCTTTGCTCATGGCGGCACCCTCGACCTGCGGGCAATCGTGGCGGCGGGTTATCCCTACGCGCCGTTCGGATTCACCTCGCCTCCCGCGGTGTACGACGATCTGCTCATCCTCGGCCCGGACACCCAGGAAGGCCCGAGCAAGGGACCGCCGGGAGTCGTCATGGCGGTCGACGCGATCACGGGCAGGATAGCATGGACGTTTCACACCATCCCGCAGCCGGGACAGCCGGGCAACGAGACGTGGGGCCCCGGAGGGTGGAAGAACCGCGCCGGCCCGGCGGCATGGGGCAACATCACGGTCGACCCGAAGCTCGGGCTCGCATTCGTGCCCACGGCGAACCCGGCTGACAGCTATTACGGCGCGGATCGTCCCGGAACCAACCTCTACGCCAACTCGGTGGTGGCGCTCGATGCGCGCACGGGCCGGCTGAAGTGGTACTACCAGTTCGAGCACCACGATCTCTGGGACACCGATACCGTCAGCACGAGCCTGGTGGACGCCTGGCGCAACGGTCATCGAGTGCCCGCGGTGGCCGCGCTCACCAAGTCGGCACTGCTCTTCATTCTCGATCGGCGCACCGGCCGGCCCATCTTCGGCGTGCGTGAGCGGCCGGTTGCCAGGAGCGACGTGCCTGGAGAGCATTCCTGGCCCACCCAACCCTATCCGATCGAGCCGCCACCGCTCGCGCGACAGAGCGCGACTTCCGCTGACGTCAGCACCGTCACGCCGGCCTCCGAGGCGTATTGCCGCGGCATGTTCGCGAAGTTCCGCAGCGAGGGTCCTTACACACCATTCCAACTCGAGCCCAGCCTGCACTACCCTTCGACGGTCGGCGGCGGCAACTGGGCCGGCACGAGCTACGACCCCGATAGCGGTTACATCTACGTCAACACGAGCGAGCTCGGCAGCATCGGTCAGATGGCGAAGGGTGGGGCGATGGCCGGCAGGAGGCCGGGCTTCAGGCCCGCCTTCAAGCCCAATCCCGCATACGCCGAGATGCTGAAGCACCTGACACCGATGCCTTATCGGAACGTGTACTTCGGTGCGCGCTTTGTCGACGCGAGGGGCTTTCCGTGTCAGCAGCCTCCCTGGGGCCTGCTGTCAGCTGTCGACACGCACACGGGGCACATCGCCTGGCAGGTGCCGCTCGGAAACTACCCCGATGTGGCGCGGCCCGGAGCAGCCCCGACCGGAACCCCGAATCTGGGGGGCAGCATGGTCACCGCCAGCGGTCTGCTCTTCATCGGGGCGACCCTGGATGGAGACTTCCGCGCGTTCGATGCGCGCAGCGGCCGGATGCTGTGGCAGGCCGGGCTGCGCGGATATGGTGAAGCAACACCGACGAGCTACTCGGGACGCGACGGCAAGCAATACGTCGCGATCGCAGTAGGCGGGGCCGGCCTCCTCATGGGCGTTCACCACTTTGCTGGCGAGACGGAAGTTCGCCTGGTCGTCTTCGCGCTCGGCGGCGCTCCATCGGCTCCGACGACGGCATCGGCCTACACCAGCGCTGGGGCGGCTGCGCGGCCGGGGGAGAGCAACGCACGCTCCGGACTGCCGCCGGGGACCGGCCAACTGATCGTGCAGGAGAACTGCACCCTCTGCCATGGGGTGGGCACCATCATGCGGTCGCGCTTCAGCCGCACCGGCTGGCAGGCCACGGTGCGCGACATGATGAACCGGGGCGCGCCGCTCACGGCTGCGCAGTATCGCACGGTGGTCGACTATCTGACGCACAACTTCGGGACCGCGAGCGCGAAATGAGCGCGCCCAAGTCCATATCACACGGAGCGGCACGATGAACCGACGGCAGCTGATCTCGCAAGCCATGGGCACCCTCGGCGCCGGCGCCGCAATGGGCCTCAGCCTGTCCGCCGCCGCGGCTGCGCAGCCATTCACCAGACAGTCGGCGGGCGGCCCGCCGGGCGGGCGCGCGGCTTTCATGAGGCGCTACATGCGCCGCCCGGGCCGCAAGAACGTCCTCGCCTGGGCGCCGGTGAAGAACGGCGTGCAGCACAACTCCATCTCGCACGCCATCAGCCTCATGGAGCAGCTCGGCTATGCGTCGGAGCTCTATGACACTTATATCCATACCGATAGTCAGCCGGTGACGCTGCACGGCCTCGTCGGCAGCTACGGTCAGAGCGTCATGGGTCGCGACCTCAACAACTATGATGCGATCCTGTGCATCGGCGTGCGCGAGGTCTACCTGACGGACCAACAGCGGGCGGACCTGCTGGAATTCGTCCGCAACGGCGGCGGATTCGTCGCCGTGCATGCGGCATCGACGATGTTCCTACCCTGGAACTTCGGCAAGTCCCGCGACGAGGAAGCGGCCTGCGGCCGCGCGTTCAAGCGCTGGCCGGAGTTCAACGAGATGCTGGGCGCGGAGTTCGTCGAGCATCCTTACGGGGTGATCGAGGCCCCCGTGGTCGTCGATGATCCGCGCTTTCCGGCGACGCGCTTCCTGCCCGCGAAGTTCAACCTGCGGGATGAGATGTACGAGTTCAAGAACTTCTCGCGGAAGAAGATGGACGTGGTGCTGCGGCTCGACACCAGCGGACTGAACATCGACCGCCGCGGCCTGAGCGATCAGACCGCCGACTGGCCGCTCGCCTGGGCCAAGACCTACGGCAAAGGCCGGGTGTTCTACTGCGCCCTCGGACATGCGCGCGCGACCTGGGACATTCCCGACATACAGCGGATCTACTTCGAGGCGCTGCGCTGGGCGCTGCGGCTGGAGGATGCGGAAGTGCCGGCGCACCCGATGCGACAGGTGTCCAGTGCGGCGGTAAATCTGCCTCCGGCGCCGCCGCCGTCGGGTCCGCAGTGGGCGCTTGCGGTCGGCCAGAGGCTGTCGTCAGCGGAGTGAGCGGGGCCGCGGTCACTCCGGCGATCGTGAGTCGTCGAGCTCGAAGATCAGCTCGACGGTGAGGCCCGCCGGATCGCGCACCCGCACCTGCGTCTGGCCCGTCGCGGCCACCTCATTCAGGATATGCTCGATTCCGAGCCGCTGCAGCTTCGCCAGCATGCGCTGCAGGCCGACGCATGCGAACGCCACGTGATCGAACGCAGGCGACTCACTGCCTCGTGCATCGCCGGCGCTCGTCTCTGCAACTTCCACCAGATGCACGATGGGCGCCCGTCCCGCGTATAGCCACAGACCCGACGAGCGCAGCGGCGGCCGCGCTCCGACCTCGAGCCCGAGGACCTCGCAGTAGAAGGTCCGCAGCGCGGCGAAGCGCTTTCCCGCAGCGCGTAAGTTGATGTGCTCTATGCCGCGTATCACCATGGCGCCGCTCCGACGCTCGCTGAACGGACGAGTGCGTACATAACCAGGAAGAAGGTACAGCAAGCGCCGCCGGCACGCCAGCGGAGGAGCACTGCGGCACTTTCATGGCAGTGCGGGCAGTGAGAAGATTCATTCGATGGCAAAGAAAGAGAAAGCGTCCCTCGATCCGAGCGCCCCCGCGGCCCGTCCGAAGCGCAAGAACGATCCCGAGGGCACTCGCCGCATGATTCTCGAGATCGCGCATCAGGAGTTCAGCAGCCATGGGCTGAGCGGCGCCCGCATCGACGAGATCGCCGAGCGCACGCGCACCTCGAAGCACATGATCTATTACTATTTCGGCAGCAAGGAGGGACTCTATCGGGCGGTGCTGGAGATGGCGTATTCGGGGATCCGCGAGCGCGAGGGACAGCTCGACCTCGAGGATCTGGAGCCGTGCGAAGCGCTGCGCCGCCTGGTGGAGGCGACGTTCGACTACGACGAGGCGCACCCCGATTTCGTCAGCCTGGTCAGCATGGAGAACCTGCACCATGCGGAGTACCTGGAGCCGTCCGACGCCATCCGCGAGATCAACGCGGTCATCATCGAGCGGCTGGCGAAGATCCTGGAGCGGGGAGTGCGGCAGGGCGTTTTCCGCGCCGACCTCGATGCGGTCGACGTGCACATGGCGATCAGCTCGCTGTGCTTCTTCCGGATTGCCAATCGCTACACCTTTAGGGCGCTGTTCAAGCGCGATCTGCTGACCCCGCGCGTGCGAGCGCACCACAAGCGAATGGTAGGCGACGCCATTCTGGGCATGCTCGCTCCGTAGGCAGCGCTTGCGGGCCGGGGCTTGCCAAGCATGCCAAAAAATGTACCATCTAGTCCGTCTATTTCAGTCGCATTCCGCCCCAGAGAGGGTATGCCGGAAGACAACGTACGCCGGGCGCCGACCGACCCTATCAGAGTCGGTTTGATCGGGGCCGGAATCCAGGCCTCACGCAGTCCCGCCATGCATATGGAGGAGGCGCGCGCGCTCGGCATGCGCCTGCAGTACGAGCTCTTCGATCTGGACTCGCTCGGCGGTGCCGGCGTGCTGGGGCAGTTGCTGCAGAGGCTGGAGCGCGAGGGATTCGCGGGCGTCAACATCACGCATCCGTGCAAGCAGAGCGTTCTCGGTCATCTGCACGAGCTCTCTCCCGAAGCACGCCTCATCGGCGCGGTGAACACCGTCGTGTTCGAACGGGGACGTCGAAGCGGATTCAATACGGATTGGATCGGATTCGCCGAGTCTCTGCGCCGGCGACTGGTGGGCGCATCGCTCGGCAACGTGACGCAGCTCGGAGCGGGTGGCGCCGGAAGCGCCACCGTTTACGCACTTTTGACCTGCGGCGCCGGGCGCGTGCACATTTACGACACCGATGCCGCCCGCGCTGAAGACCTGGCGGCGCGATTCGCCAGTCAATTTGGCGCGGAGCGACTCCTTCCGACGCACGATCTGCCAGGAGCGCTCGCCGGCAGCGATGGCCTGGTCAACGCAAGCCCGGTGGGAATGCGCTCCCATCCCGGAATGCCGCTGCCGCGCCATCTCCTGCGTCCCGCGCTGTGGGTGGCCGACATCGTCTACTTTCCGCTCGCGACGGAACTGCTCGAGGCCGCGCGCAGCCTGGGTTGCCGTGCTCTCGACGGCGGCACGATGGCAGTTCTGCAGGCCGCCGCGGCCTTCACGCGGTTCACCGGTGTCGAGCCGGATGCGCAGCGCATGCTGAGCCGCTTCTACCAGGCGCCGCTGGTTGGGCCTGCCGGGTGATGCCCTCGGGCAGGCGCGCGTAATGAGCCGCTGAGCCTGCATGTGCCAGCCGTGATCCGCATCAGCCTGAAGCAGCTCGAATATTTCCGCGCCGTGATGGAGGCCGGCACGGTGAGTGGTGCCGCAACTCTCCTCAACGTATCGCAGCCCAACGTGAGCAGGATGCTCAAGTACACCGAAGACCGTCTTGGAATGCGGCTCTTCGAGCGCTGCAAGGGCCGCCTGCAGCCGACGCCGGAGGCAACGGCCCTCTATCGTGAAGTCCACTCACTGCACGCGCACCTCGAATCATTGCAGGAGTCGCTGCGGCACATTGCGCGTGGCGAGCTCGGGCGGTTGACCGTCGGCGCATCCCCCAGTCTCGGCCGCTACGTGTTGCCGACTGCCCTCTCCCGTCTCCGGCGGGAAAATCCGAAGCTCGCATTGAAGCTCGACATCCTGTCCGTATCGCAGGTCATCGAGTACCTCACCCTGGGAGAGGGCGAGTGCGCCTGCACCATCTTTCCGATCTCGCATCCGCAGATCGCGACTCAGGCATACGCCGCCGGTGCGCTGGTATGCGCTGTCCCGCGCGGCCATCGGTTCGCGCAACGCGCTGTGGTCACGCCGAAGGATCTCGCGGCGGAGAGCCTCGTCGGCTTCGAACCCAACACGCCGCACGGCCGGGTGATGCACGAGTTCCTCGGTGAGAGCGGCCGTGAGGCCGTGTTCCTCGCTACCGTGCGCTTCGCGGAAACGGCGTGCGCGCTGGCGGAGCAGGGCAACGGCCTGGCGCTCGTCGACGAGTTCACGATGTCAGGCAACGCATTTCCGGATCTCGTGGCACTGCCGACCCGGTGGCGCAAGCCGTTTCGCATCTATCTGCACCACGCCGCGCATCGGCCGCTGTCGCGCCCTGCGGCGCGCCTCGGCGAGCTGCTGGCCGGCTGGGAGAGCATGCAGCCCTGATCGAGCCATAGCCAAACAACATACACGACGGACAAATCGGAAAGAGCCCTGGCGTGACCCCGCTGCTACAGTCGGTCCATGGGCTCACTGCGCTTCTCACTCGCGCATCTGACACTGCTCGAGCAATCTCCGCCCGAGCTGATCGACATCGCCGCCGCCGCGGGCTACGAGTTCGTCGGCCTGCGACTGATTCCTTTCGGTCTCGGCGGCGAGCCGCGCTACGAGTTGCAATCGGATCCGCGCCTGCTGCGCGAGACCAGGCGCGCGCTGCGCGACACCGGCGTGCGGGTGCTCGACATGGAGCTTGCGCGTATCCATTGCGGCGTGGACGTGAAGCAGTACCTGCCGGCGTTGCTGATCGGTGCGGAGCTCGGCGCGCGGCACGTGCTGACCAGCGTCTGGAGTGGGGATGCGTCGTTCGTGAGAGACCAGTTCGCGGCGCTGTGCGAGTTGGCGGCGCCGCTGCGGCTGACCGTGGACCTCGAGTATGTTCCATTCGCGCAGGTCCGCACGCTCGCCGAGGCGGCGGCGCTGGTGTCGTCCACCGCGCAGGCCAACGCCGGACTATGTATCGACACACTGCACTTCGACCGCGCGAAGGACCCGCTCCGGGAGCTGGCGCGGCTGCCGCGCGAATGGTTCCACTACGCGCAGATATGCGATGGGCCCGCGGCCTGGTCCGCCGAAGAGGCACACCTGCGGTACGTCGCGCGTGAGGGGCGCCTTTGCCTCGGCGAAGGCGGCATCGACGTGCGGGCAATCCTGCAGGCGATGCCGCTGATGCCTTACTCGATCGAGCTGCCGAATGCGCAGCAGCTCGCGGAGTTGGGTCCCATCAGGTTCGCGCGCCGCTGCCTGGAGACCGCGCGGCGCTATATCCGGGAGACCCTGCCGCCGCCGCCGCTCGGCCGCGGCCTGCCTTTGCACAGGCCGACCCAGCGCGGCTTCTGACCCGCGGCGCCGTCCCGGTCACCTTCCCCCTGCCCGAGACGGCCGGCGACTCCCGCCGCACCCCTCGTGCCCGCCGCCCAGCGCCCGGTGCCATCCCCGTCGCATATACTATGCGCAGGCACCGGGGAGGCGTTGGGCGAGCGCAGAACACCATGAGTACGGAATCCGTAGCGGCGGCGAAGGCCAAAGGCGCCGCGGGCAAGCGTGCCGGCCGCAAAACCGAGCGGCGCGGCGAGGCCGAGACCTCGCGTGAGGAGATTCTGGCGGTTGCGACCGAGGAGTTCGCCCAGCGCGGCCTCGCCGGCGCGCGCGTCGATGCCATCGCGGAGCGCACGCGCACCTCCAAGCGGATGATCTACTACTATTTCGGCAGCAAGGATGGCCTCTACAAGGCCGTGCTGGAGCACGTTTACTCGCAGATCCGCACGGTCGAGAGCCAGCTCGATCTCAATGCGCTGCCGCCCATCGAGGCCATGCGGCGCATCGTCGAGCTGACGTTCGACTACGACGAGAGCCATCCCCACTTCATCAGCCTGGTGAACGTCGAGAACGTCAATCACGGCCAGTTCGTCTCCAAGCTGGCCTCCATCCGCAAGCGCTATTCAAACATCCTGCACCTCATGCAGTCGGTGTTGGATCGCGGCGTCGCCAGCGGGCAATTCCGCGCCGACGTCAACGCGATCGACGTGCGCCTGGTGATCGGCGCCCTGTGTTTTTTCCGGGTTTCGAACCGCTACACCTTCGGCGCGCTGTTTGATTGCGATCTCGCCGATCCGCAGACCAGGCGCCATCACCGGCAGATGATCGTCGACGCGGTGCTGCGCTTCCTGCGCGCCTGACATTTCGCGCGGGGCCGCGGCCGCGCCGACAATCGCGTTGACACCCGCGGGCGCGCAACGGCGATAACCCGAGCCGACAGGCCGCGCCGTATCGCGGCATTCGCCGCCTGCACTCGTTCGCGCCCGGCGAACCGCTGGTCTCGCACGCGCAACATCTGTCGCGTGGTTGACATGTACTATCTAGTTCGTCTATTTTGCTTCCAGGCAAGAATGGTTTAGGGGGCGATGCGGCGCACGGCGCGGCATCGTTCGAGAGAGAGCACCAGGCCGGACCAGACCTGCGCAGCCGGCAGCAGCGCGGGACGGGCAGGCTCGTCCCGGCAATTTTCAGATTGAGGGGGCTAACCGTGAACATCGAACCGATTCCAGTCAATGACCGCGTCAAGTCGGCCGAGCTGCACTCGCTCGTCCGGTGCATCATTCGCGCCGCGGGAGTGTCCCTCGCGCTCGGCGCGGTCGCGGTGCCGGCGCTGGCACAACAGACAACCGCGGCCGCAGCCAACGGCTCCGATCAATCGCAGAGCGTTGCCGCCGCGCCAGCGGCCGACGCGCCGGCGGCGCAGACCGCGCAGCTGCAGGAAGTCGTGGTGACCGGCACGATGCTGCGTGGCGTGCAGGCACCCGTGGGCGCCAGCCTGATCACCATCGGGCCGCAAAACTTCGCCGAGACCGGCGCACAGACCGTGCAGCAGGCGCTGGAGAACAACCCGGTGATGACGGGCTTCGGCAGCCCCGCACAGGGCTCCGAGAACAGCTTCGATGGCGCCGGCACCTATGCGCCTTCGATCCACGGGCTGGGAGCGAGCGCGAGCAACGGCACCCTAGTGCTGGTCGACGGCGAGCGGATGGTGCTCGGCGGCATCACTCACACTCTCGCCGACCCCAACATCATCGCGCCGCTGATGGTGCAGAACATCCAGGTGCTGCCGAACGGCGCTTCCTCGACATACGGCTCCGATGCCGTCGCCGGTGTCGTCAACGTCATCACCCGCCAGAGCTTTCAGGGATTCATGGCCACCGGCCAGTACGGATTCGCGAACGGCTACAATGCCGAGAGCGGCGGCGTTCTCTGGGGCGATACATTCGCCAACACCTCGATCATGGCGTCGCTCAACTACGAGCAGCGGAGCTCGCTCGAGGACTCCCAGCGCTCCTTCAGCCGCGACTGGAACTACACCGGTCAGGGCGGCGCGGACTTCGACAACTATGACTGCTCGCCGGCGAGCGCCGAGGTGAGCGGCAAGTTCTACCTCTATCCATACACCAACGGTATCGCCGGTGCCGCCGGCTGCTCCACGGCCGGCCAGACGGATCTGCTGCCACAGGAGGCGCGCACCAACGCCATGGTCAAGTTCACGCACGTAGTGGACGACAACCTCTCCTTCAACGGCTCGCTCATTTACTCGAACGAGTACTACCGGCTCGAGGAGCCCCGTGGCAACATCACCGCCACGGCGTATGGGCCCGGCAGCGCGCCGCCCGGCGGCGCCGGTCAGATCAACCCGTTCTTCGAGGGGCCTCCCGGCGCGACTTCCGAGGTCGTGAACCTGAATGCCGACAGCCTGCTCGGCAGCGGCGCCTACGAGTCGGGCGGTACGAAGACCACCATGGGAAGGTTCAACGTGATTTACGGCCTCCCAGGCAACTGGGAGGCGACCCTCGGCACGACCGTGGGTGAGTCCGACAATTCCCTGCGGATCATCGGCGAGATCTGCTCCAGCTGCTTCGACCTCGCGGTCAACGGTACGACCAACGCCGGCGGCAATCCGCTGCTGCCGTCGATTCCGGGGACGACCACGACGGTGACCACGCTGCCCCTGACGACGGGCAATGCCTTGAACGCATGGAGCCCGACGGCAGCGGGCACATCGGCCGCCGTCCTGAGCAATCTGAGCAACTCCGCGACGGTGGAGAGCTCGCTGCAGACCTTCAAGGACGTGATCCTGAAGTTCGACGGCCCGCTCTTCCAGCTGCCGGGCGGAGCCGTGAAGGGCGCGGTCGGCGGGGAGTACCAGAACCTGGGCATCTCGCAGCAGGCCGTCGAGCCCAACAACACCGGGCCGGCGAGCGAGGGCTCCGAGGACATCCTCCTCGACTGGGGCCGGGACGTGAAGTCGGCCTTCGCCGAGGTGCTGCTGCCGGTCTTCGGCGGGGATGAACAGGCGCCGCTGCTCAAGCGCCTCACCCTGGATATTTCCGGACGCCTCGACGACTACAGCGACGTGGGCTCGACCGAGAATCCCCGGTTCGCGGTGGACTGGAGCCCCATCGAGGACCTGACGTTGCGCGGCGACTTCTCGCGCACCTTCGCGGCGCCCGCGCTCACCAGCATCGGTGACAACGGCGTCACCGTGGAATCGGGATTCACGGGCACGACCGTCGTCTCCAACCTGTCGCTTCCCAATACTTTCCCGGGCGCGATCGGCCTGCCGGGCTGCACGGCCGCGACGCCCTACTGCACCATCGGCACTCCGGCCGTGACCGGCATGCAGGTGAACGGCCCGAATGCGCACCTCAAGCCGGAGACGGGCAAGGACTGGTCGTGGGGATTCACGTGGACGCCGCAGCAGGTGCCGGGGCTGACAGTGGACATGACGTACTGGAATGTCGAATATTTCGGCATGATCACCTCGCCGCTGGCGACATTCGCGGTGAGCTCGCCAGCTTTGAGTCCCCTGCTGACGCTCTATCCCGGCGGCGCAACGGCGGCGCAGATCGCGGCTCTGACGGGGACGAGACCGCAGACGGGAGCCCTGCCCGCCAACATCTACTATATTTACGATTATGAGCAGCAAAACGCCATCGACCTCGAGGCGCACGGCATCGACAGCACGGAGAGCTATGCCAGAGACACGCCCATTGGCGTGCTGAGCGCGAGCCTGCAGTGGTCGCTCAACCTGAAGATGGCCGAGCGCTTCGGCAGCACCGGCTCATGGTTCGACGTGCTCAACACGGACGGCTTCAACACGACCTTCCCGTCGACCCGCCTCGGTGCCTCGCTCGACCTAGGCTGGTCACGCTCGGCGCTCAGCGTGCACCTGATCACCAATTACGAAGGCTGGTATTACAACTGGGATGGCGATGCGCCCTATCCCCTGGTGCGCAATTCCACCTTCCAGCCGATCGGCGGCGGCCAGCACATTCCCGGCCTGGCGATCATGGACGCCTTCGTGTCCTATGCCGCTCCCAAGGACAGCATGCTGCACGGCGCAATGTTCACGCTCTCCGTCGACAATCTCGTCGACAAACGGCCGCCCTTCTACAACATCTCGGGCGGCTACGATTCCAGCGCGGCCAATCCGATCGGGCGTGAGGTCACCCTGGCGGCCACTTATAAGTGGTAGCGGCTCCCCCCGGCCGCCGTGACGGGGCCCCTGTGCCCGCCGCGGCGGCCTCCTGGGAGGGCGGCGAGGAGCCTGCCGCAAGCGTTGCGCCGAGCGGCGCTGCGTCGAACGCGATGGTGATGCGTGGCTGCGGGGATTCGAAGGGAACCGTGCCGTGCCAGAGATACGACGGAAACAATACCAGCCGCCCGGGCACCGGCTGGATATAGCGCCGCGGCGGGAAGAGATCGCCAAAGTCCGCGGTCGGCTCGCCGAACTTCAACCAGCCCTCGCGCCTGCGCTCGTCACGGCAGACCTCCGGAACGGAGACGTAATAGGCCGAGCTGATCCAACCTTGCGGATGCACGTGGTTGAGATGGAAGCCGCGGTCGAGCAGGCGGGATGACCAGGAGCTGACATAGAGGAAGCGCTGCGCCCGCCGTGCCAGGAAGGGGTGCGACGGATCCGGTCGCAGGCGCGCGATGTAGCCGGCGACCGCCGCATCGATGGCGGTGCGCAGCCGCTCGACGAGCGCATGGCCGTTGTTGAACACTTCGTCGTAGAGACGGGTCCCGCCGCGCAGGGTCTGGGTGAAGTGCTCCCGCTTGTCATCGTGGAGCGGCTCGAGATACGCCGCGAGATCGCGGTTGAACTCCAGCATCGAGCGGTAGCCTGCGGGGGGCGGCAGGTCATGGAAGACGACGAGCTCCTCGTAGCCGGCGAGCCATGCTTCCTCGCGCATCTCACCCAGAGCGCGGTGGCAGAGGCAGAGCAGCGACAGGGCGGCCTGATCGGCCGGCCGGGCCGACAGCGCCCGGCGCAGGAGCGCCTTGGCTCGTTGCGGTTGTCCGCGGCGCAGCAGGAAGGCGGCCGCATCGATGCTGGAGTCAGGATTGTCGGCGTGCGCGAGCACGCTCGCCTCGTGGGCGGCGCCGGCCTGCTCCATCTCTCCCAGGGCCTCGAGCGCGCGGCCGCGACCGGCCAGCGCGCCGGCATCCGACGGTTGCAGCCTCAGTGCCCGCTCGAACACGGCCAGCGCCTCAGCGGCACGCGCCGCCTTCAGCAGGAAGCGGCCCTTCGCGGCAAGGATCGAAGCGGCCTGCGGTGCGCGCACCGCGGCGCGATCGTAGGAGCGAAGAAACGCATCGTCGCCCCCCTGCCGATAGAGCAGCTCGTTGAGCTGTAGATGGGCTTCCATGTCGAGCGGCTCGCGTTCGAGCAGTTGCTCGAGCACGTTCGCTGCGGCATCGTACTGCCGCAGGTGTTGCAACAGCACTGCGAGGTCGAGCGCGACCTGCCGGTCCTGAGGCGCGGCTCTGTGCGCCGCCTCCAGGAATTGCAGGGCTTGCGCATGCCGCCGCTGATGCTTGAGAGCGAGGGCCATCGTGTGGGACCAGGCGACGTGCTCGGCGGGGCTGAGGCGATCGGGCTGCGCGCCGCGCAGGAGCTCTTCCGCCTCGGCGCTGCGCGCCATGCGGATGAGGAGTGCGGCGAGCCGCAGCCGCAGCTCGAGATGATCCGGCGCCCGTGTCAGGGCCTGCTCGAGGCAACTCGCGGCTTCCGCATTTCCGCCCTGCGCCTGCAGCGCGGCCGCCAGATACATGCTGACCTGGGGCGGTGCCGACGGCGCGGCCAGTGCCTTGCGGAACAGGCCTTCCGCGGCGCTCCACTGTCCCTGGCGAAACTCGCCCACGCCGTGCACA
>Ga0335074_10007904_pt1 | contig 14756 bp, 14 predicted proteins | sample Lox_Sample_23_FD_206715 | JGI IMG/M metagenome (GOLD analysis project Ga0335074, IMG submission 206715) | Soil microbial communities from Loxahatchee National Wildlife Refuge, Florida, United States - Lox_Sample_2.3 | ecosystem: Environmental > Terrestrial > Soil > Wetlands | place: USA...
CAGAGAGCTCCTGACGCAGCTGCAGGATCTGCGCGTTCATCGAGTCGACGCGCGCTCTGGCGGCCGCGAGGTCGGCCTGCGCCTGCTGCGCATCGGCGGCGCGGCCGCCAAGCTGCTCGCGCAATTGTGCGTCCTCGGCGGCCGCCGCTTGCAGCCTTTGCGCGAGCTCCGCCGTCTTCGCGCGGCTGGCTGCATCCGCAGCCCGGCTATCGCGCTGTTGGTCGGCAAGCCTGGCTTCGCTCGCGAGGAGCTCCTGTTGCAAGCGCTCGAGCTCGGCGCCGTTCCCGTGACGGCCCGTGCTCGCCTGCTGCATCTCCTTCACCCGCCCGCGCAGCGCATCGACCTCGCGCTCGATGGCGCGCAGGGCGTCGCTTTTCGCCCGTTCCTGCGGGGCCGCCGCATCGAGGGCTTGGCGCAGGACGATGATTTGCTCATTGCTGTCCGCGAGCTGCCGGGTGAGCGCGGCGACCTGCGAGGCAGCCGCATCCCGGGCGCCGCGAGTCTCGTAAGCGAAGGTGAGCTCATCGTTGGAGATGCCTGCGGATTTTCGATACAGGTTGAGCGCCTTGAGCGGGTCCTTCGGCACCCCGAGTCCCTGCTCATACAGGTAAGCGAGGTCCGCCAGCCCGCGGGCGAATCCCTGATCGGCCGCCTTCTGGTACCAGAAGGCGGCTTGCGGCAGGTCGGGCGCCGTGCCGAGACCCTTCTCGTAAATCTCGCCCACGTAGACCTGCGCCTGCGGATCCCCTTGCTCGGCCTGGGGCTTCCAGACCTTGAGCGAGGTCGCGAAGTTGGCGCGGTCATAGGCGACGTATTCCCCGCCGCGTTCCTCGCAGTCCTTCGCGACGGTCTTGATGGCGTGGCGGGGAGCGAGAAAGGTCGTCGAGCCCACGAGATGGCGGACCTGGCTGGGCAGCAGGCAGTCGACCACCAGCAGCCGTTCCGGCGCGACGGCGCCGTCAGCCGATGCGGTCGGCGCGATCAGCACCAGCGCGACGAGGAGGCTCGCCGATCGCTTGGTCCGCGCGTTCGCTCGGGCGACGCACATGCGGATATCAGTCGTTTTGGCCACCCTCCAGCATCCACTGATAGAGGATCTGGCATTCGGAGGAGCCGGGCTGAAATATCTGCGACATGCCTTGCAATGCCGCACCCGAAGTGTCCGTGCCCAAACAGGGGGCCGTATAAAAGGCGCTCTGCGCGGGCTGTCCTGGTTTCACCAGCGCCGCGCCGAAGCTGTCACGCCCGGTGCTGATCGAGGTGTAGGTCGAGTTGGCGCTGGTCGAGTCATATTGCCAGAAGATCGGGGCGCCATGGCAGCTCGAGCTGGAGCAGGATGCGCCCAGGGTGCCGTTGACACTCGAAGCGCCCTGCTGAAAGGAGCTGAGTGCCCGGATGTTGATCGTCCCGACGGAGCTCTGGCTCTGGGAGACATCGCTCAACGAGTAGGCGAAAGTGACTCCACCCGCGAGAGGGATGGCACAGGGCGGCTCGAGCTGCAGCAGCCGGATGCTGCTGGTGACGTCATTGCCATTGATGTCCTGCGTCACGAAATTGCCGCACGGCGCGTAGGTGAGCGTGTTCACTTGCGCGGCCAGGCCGCTCGCCGAGCCGACCAGCGTGGAGCCGCTCAGCGATCCGCCGTCGCTCGGCGCCGTCAGAGTGAGGGTCGCCGCCGGCGCATCGACGCTGATGGCCGCGTTGAGTGCGCTCAAGGAGAGCGAGGGCTGCATGGCCAAGCCGCTCGGCGGCGGTGTGAACACCCCGCCATAGCTCGCGTTCGCGGCCGGGTTCCAGTAGCCGAGGAAAGAGGCGGGCGTCGCGGAAAGACCCGTGAGCAAGGCCACCGGCACGGTGCCCGAGGCGCAGCTGCTTGCATCGGTGTTGCCGTCGCACCATTTGAAATACAGCACGGCGTCGCCGGCCGCGTTCGGCGTGAAGTTGAACTGAATCGCCGGCCCCGACTGGGGAAAGCCGGTCTTCGGGTCGAGAGGACCACTCGCCGGCACGACGCTCGCCTGCCATGCGAGGCTGGCCGCGCCCGCGGTCGCGCCGTAGGTGACTCCATCATAAGACAGCTGCAGCGCGAAGGGCGGGTCTCCGAGCTGCGTGAAACACGCCGAGACATCGATCGGGATCTGCTGTCCGTCGAAGTTCGCCATGCTCGTTGGACAGCCCGCCAGCACCGGGTCGGACGCGGACACCGCGAGGGGATACGTCAGGATCAAAGGTGACTGGCCCGCAATGGCGCTGTTCGCGGTCAGCGTCAGATAGAAGGTACCGGCTGCACGGGTCGGCAGCGCCGGGAGCGACGCGCCGCTCTGCGCCGGGCCGGCGCTGCTGCCGGCGGGGACGACGGGTGTTCCGATCAGGTCGAGCGGATCAGCCGCACAGTCCGAGGTGGCGGAGTCGCATAGCGTCCACTGATAGCTCGAGATGAAAAGACTCTGGGTCAGGGCGTCGATCCTTGCGCCCTGGAAGCGGCTGAGTGCGTTCGGCGCGTCGGCCGTGAGCGCGTTCCAGCTCTGCATGGAGCCAAGGAGGTTCGAGGATTCGAGCGGTCTCAAGATCGGCGCGCCCGGCGGAATCACGTTGCCCGCCGCATCCAGGGCCACGGGAGCGATCTTGGACGAGCTCTTGGCGAGGCCGTCGATGTACACGGCCAGGGTTTGCGCGGCGCTTTGACCGCCCGCGAAGTCGGCCCAGAAGCGGTCCGTGGTCAGTCGCGACAGCGGCATCTGGGCGGTGCCGAAAGCGAGCAGTTGCACGCTCTCGGGGACCGTGGTGAGCGCGGTGGTCGGCGCCAGCTCGCCGGCGGGCAGTCCCGACGAGAACTGCAGGAACGGTATGTTGCTCTGCGTGTGGCAAGAACGGCAGTAATGGGCGAATACCGAGTGGTAGGGATCGTTGGGCGCAGCTTGCGCGTCGGGCCAGGACGAGGGCGTCGTGCTGTCATCGAAGGCATGCGCGGTGCTGGCACCCGGGTTCCCCCCATACCACTTGGTCAGAAGGTCCACGCCGCCCTGAAAGCGCAGCACGCAGGGCTCTTGCGGTGCGCCGGGAACCACGCACGGTGCGTCCCCGGTCACGCCTGCCTGACCCGGGATGATGTCCTTTTGACCCTCGGCGCTGTAGATGTCGTAGGTGCGCCAGGTGAGCGCGTTGAGCCGCTGAATGTTGGGGGCCTGCGCGGCCTGCGTGTAGTTCGCAGGGTTGATCGATGTGCAGTTCGGCGAGACCGAGGATACCGTGCAGGAGAAGTCGGGATCGGTATCGGAAAATAGGAGCGAGCTCAGGTCCCAGGGCAGGAAAGCCGCATCGAGGTCGCCGGCGCCGCGCAAACCACTCGAATACGCCGCGTTCGGCGTCGCGCCGGGCGTGTAACTGGGCGACCCGCCGTGACAGACCGTGCAGGCCCCGGGCAGATACTTCTGTCCGCGCCGGTCGAAGTCGACGGTCTGCACCCGCTGAAACACGCCGCTACGATCATCGGGCGCGAAGGCATAGAACTTCGCGAAGCACTTGCCGGTATTGGTGGCGGCGTCGTCGGCCGCGCTGCCGAAGCAGGCGGCGCTGGAATCATCCGACGCCGGCGCATATTCCATCGCCACCGCCAGGAACGCGCCGATCCTGTTCGCGGCCGCATCCAACGAGGGATAGTTGATCACGACCGAGGCCATGTTGCCGTTGGCGCAGGTCGCAAAGTACATGTCGCGGCCGAATCCGAGATCGTAATTGTTGGTATAGGTGGCATGCACCACGTTGTAGGCGCTCTCCCCCGCCCCGAGGGTGGCCGAGTTGGGGTCGAAGCAGTTCTTGCTGAGCCAGTTCGGCAGGGTCGTCTTGGCGGAGCTCGGGTCGACCGCCAGGTAGTAGGCTGCGGCTGACTCGCGCGTTTCGATGGCGGCGCCTCCGGACCCCACCTGGGCCGCGCGCAGGAAATCATCGGGGGTCAGCGCCGTCGAGCCGGAGCTCGGCGGTGTCAGCGGATCCGGCAGGGGCAGCGAGCCGGTGCTCACCGTCACGTCGCCGTTCACCGCGCCGGTCGCCGTGGGGCCGACCGCGTACGTGCCGCTCTCATCCTGCAGCTGCAGCATGAGCTGCAATCCCCCGAGGCTGCCCGCTGCAGGGCTGGCGCAGGTGCCGGGGACTGCGGATACCGACATCGGCACGTAGGCCTGGTCGATATCGGAGGCGACCAGCTCCTCACCGATCTCGGTCTCGCTCGCACCGGGCTCATTGTAGGCGGCGAAGATCAGATCATCGTTGAGCACGGGCAGGTCGAACGAAACCACGGGATTGCGGAACGCGAGATAGGGCGGGGGAGACGAGGGAAATCCCGCCATCGCGCCCGCCGCCGCCAGCCATTTGGTCTCGACCTGCTGGCCGGGCAGCGCGAAGGAGCTCATCGTGCCGTTGCGGTTCAGATACCTGATTTGCGCCGACAGGCTCACGCAGACCGGAATATCGGCGGCGAGCGCCAGGGCGCTGCCGGAGGTCACGCCGGGTCCGGTGAGACTCAGTGCCGCTCTGAAATGATGGGGTGTCGCAAGCAGGCTCAGGAATCGGTTCGGATCGTTCGCGGGCTTCACCAGCACCTGCACATGGGCGCTGCCCGCGCCGATGGCGTTGGTCACCGTCAATTGAAAACTCAGCGTGGTGTCGCTTGCGACCGCAGGGGCGGTGAATGAAATCGTGCTGGCGTTGCGGTAGATGAGCGCGATGGGCTGGGTCGCGGCCGTGTCCGTTCGCTGCCAGACGAACGTGGTGATCCCCACGTTGCCATCGAAGCTGTCGCCACCGCTGAGCTGCACATCGGCGCCGCTGCGCACCGTGATGGTCACGGGGTCGGCTCCCGGCGCGGAAGTCGCCTTGTAGCCGATCGGGGTTGCGATGGCGGTCGGCGCCGCCGCACCCTGGCTGGGGCCGCCACCCTTGCTGGAACATGCGGCGAGCGCCAGCAATCCGAGCGCGAGCACGAATCCGCCGACGCGGGCGGCGGCGGGCGGTACCGTCGGTCTGCCTCGGGTGGCGCGGCTTGGATGGTTCATGTGCGTGGCTCTGCGAGGTTGCGTGAGCGAATCGAGCGAAAATTCCCCAACTCAGAATTCGAAGCGAAAACCACCCGATGCGACGTAATCGGTGTAGTACTCCAGATGCAGCACCTTCAAATATTCCAGATAGAGCTGCGCGCCGTGCGGCAGCACGGCCGAGAGGCCGGCGCCCACCTGGTAGTAATTTGGGTCGATGTCATCCGTTGGCAACTGGAAGTAATCTCCGGCAGGTGCTGCCCCGAATTGCGAGCCGACATCCTGGCTGGGATTGCGAAACTCATGCCGGTACTCGCCGTACACGTAGGGCAGGATCACGGCGAAGGAGGGTTCGAAGACGTATTGAAACTTCATTCCCGCCGCTCCGACGAGCGAGGTTATGCCCTGCGAGGCTGCGCTGGCGGCGAAGCCGAGATCCGGTCCGCTGGCCGATTCGGTGAACGCATCGATGTGGGTGTGCAGATACTGGGCGTTCAAGTATGGCTCGGCCGAGAAGCCGTGCGTGTGCAGCAAGTAGCCGCCGCCGCCGCTCAGCAGCAGCGAGGTCGCGTCGGTGGAGCTGTGGAACGTCGTGTCGACCGAGGGAATCAGCGGATTATTCGAGGGATAGGCAACCACGCGGGTGGTGTCCAAGCTCACCCGCTGCCCGCCGAGCGAGAAATTCAGGTAGGCGGCGTCCCAGTCGAATTGCACGTAGCTCGTCAGACCGTAACCCGAGCTGGTGATGCCGCCGGCGGCGATGCTCTCGCCGGAATTGAAGTCGGCCTCCTGCAGGACGTGATTGACGAGGAATCCGACGATCGCATGCGGCGAAATCCGCGCATCCGCACCGACCGATACCTGGGTCGAGCCGAAGGAAAACGCATCGTCGAACATCGTCGGCGCCTTGGTGCCGGCTCCGTAGGATGAGTTGGCAAATACGCTCCATCGGCCGAATTGCGCCGATTGCGGGTCGCCCGCGCCGCCGCCGTCACCGTTCGCGCCATCCGGCGTGAAGTTCGCCAGCAGCCCGTTGCTTGCCTCCCCATCCAGCCAGGCGAGCCGCACCGCCTGCATGAAGCGCAGGTTGCTCAATCGGTCGCTGACGGCCGCCGACTGGTTGTTGGCGAAGCGACTGGTCATCGAGGATTGGGCTGCGAATTCCTCATCGGCGGTCCAGCGGAGTGCATCGCTCATACCCTGAGCGGAGAGATTCAGGCTGTAGAACGTGGGTCCGAAGCCCAACAATTGACCTGCGTTTTCCTCGAGCTCGCGCAGCCGCATGAACAGGTTGAGCTGCGCGCCGTGGCAGGTGGCCGCTCCGGTGCAGGCGCGCAGCAGAGCGGCGTAGGCGGCGTCATCCGCCTCGGCTGCCCCAAGATCGAGTCCGCTGAAGAGGAAGATCTTGTCCTGCGTGAACGTCTGGACGAGGGTGGTCAGACAGGGTAGGCCATTCGGAGCGCTGCTATCGGCGGCCGCGGTGCACGCCGGGACCGACGGACTGGGCGTGCTCTGCGCCCTGACCGGTCCTTGTACGAACAGGATGCATAGAGTCAGGCACGCCGCCGAAATCCAGCGGCTCACTCTTTTTTTTCTCATGCAACGACATCCCTGACGGACCACCCGCAAACCTGCCGGGCGTAGCGAATACGCTGCACGTCTGATCAGTGATCAGGTCAGTCGCATCCCCATTGCCCCGGCTGAGTTCGAGCCCAGATTGAGGCGATCCCTTAGCAAGCTGCCGGTCACTCTATAGAAAATGGTCGCCATCACGCAAGCATCGTTGCTCGGCGATGAATCCCCGCCGTGGGCTCATCGGGGTCGAGGCGTCGACCCGCAGCCGGCCGGGCGGGCGGATCAGTTCTGGCTGTTACAGGCGTCGTCGACCTCGCGCTTGGCGTCGAGGCGCTCTTGATCGATCTGCTCCGACGTCAGGTAGACGCGCTCGCCGTCGTCGCCCGTCTTGTAGATATGCCGGCCTTCGATGAGCTTCTTGTAGCGCTCCTGCGCATCCGTGCATTGCTTCTCGCGGGCGGCCGCCACGTCCGTCGCCACCGCCTTCTTCACGTCGTTCGACGGCGGCGGATTCTCCGCTTTGGGCGCCGGGGCGGGGGCAGCCGCCGGGCGGCTCGCGTGCGTGCCGAGCAGCTCGACCACTTCCGCGTGCACGCCCTCCGGGGGGCTGTCGCCATACTGGAGCTTGCCATCGGCATCGACCCACTTGTAAACGACCGCCGATGCGAGCGTGGACCAGCCCAGGAGCACCGCACACAACAGAACGCGCTTCATCTGCACACCCTCGCTTCGCACCAACCCTCGCTTCGCGCCTACAGGGCGCGCGATCCCGCCTCTCCCGTGCGGATGCGCACCGCCTGACCCAGATCCGAGACGAATATCTTGCCGTCGCCGATCTTCCCGGTTCGGGCAGCCTGGATGATCGCTTCCACCACCTGCTCTTCCTGCTCGTCATCGACGGCAAGCTCGAGCTTCACTTTGGGGAGAAAGTCCACCACGTACTCTGCCCCACGGTAAAGCTCAGTGTGACCCTTTTGGCGGCCGAAGCCCTTGACCTCCGTCACGGTAATGCCCTGTATGCCGACCTCCGCCAGAGCGGATCGGACGTCGTCGAGCTTGAACGGCTTGATGATGGCAACGACCATTTTCATACGAGATGAGCTCCTCTGAGGACTCGAGCATGCAGCCTACCGGCGCGGATTGCACCTGTGTTACTGCAATGCAGCATGAGACCTCCATTTTTCTGGTGCATGACGCCGTGGCATCCGGCGCGGCAACCCGTTGCATCTGACGCCGGCAACGAATAAAAAACGGCGCGGGCCCCGAGAGGAACCCGCGCCGGCGGGATATCGCACCGACGGGGGAGTTGGCTGGCTTGCCGGCGCGAGATGCTCCTAAACCATTCTGAATTCTGCTGCTGCGGATCGATTCCGTGGCGTCAAGTCAAATGGCGTCCGGACCGGTCTCCCCGGTCCTGACCCGCAAGGCCTGCTCCAGGTCGAGGATCCAGACCTTGCCATCGCCCGTCTTCCCTGTCCTCGCCACGTTACAAACTGCCTCCATCACCTGTTCCGCAATTGAATCGTCCACCGCGAGCTCGATCTTGGCCTTGGGCAGGAAATCCACCCGATATTCGGCGCCCCGATAGATCTCCGTGTGACCGAGCTGGCGCCCGTAGCCATGCACCTCGGTGACGGTGACCCCTTGAATTCCAATATCGGCGACTGCCTGTCGAACCTCGTCCAACTTGAATGGCTTGATGACGGCGGTGATCAGCTTCATGCATTTATCCGCACACCCAGCGTTTAATCGGACGACCTCCAACTCGAGATCCGCGTACTATTGCCTCCGATGATGCAGCTTCCATGCCAGCGCCCGATTGCTGGTATATCAACGGCTTGCGCCGGCGGCGGCGATCGCGGACGCATCGCTTTGGCGCGTGTGCTCGGTCATGGTGCGTCATGAGTGTGCGAGAGGGTTGGAGGTCAAAATGAGCTTCATGAGCGGCGGGGGTTTGGATGATCTGGCGCGCCGCCTGGCGGATGCGGTGCCCCCATCGGTGCGCAAGCTGACGCGCGACCTGGAGAGCAATTTCAAGGCCGTTCTGCAGGCGCAGCTGGCGAAGCTCGACCTCGTGAGCCGGCACGAATTTGACGTGCAGGCGGCGCTGCTCAAGCGAACCCAGGGCGCTCTGGCGGCGATGGAGCAGCGCCTCAAGGACATCGAGGCGAAGCTAGGCACCTAGCAATGCCGGGTGCGGGCGCTGATCCGGGGCGGGGCCGCGTGCCGTGAGCGACATCGTGAACGACACCGTGAGCACCGCGTTGAGCCGCGCGCCCGTGGGCCTGGCCGCGCCGCTGGTGCGCGTGGAAGTGCATCTGGGCTGCGGCCTGCCCGCGCTCGCGCTGGTCGGTTTGCCGGAGGCCGTGGTGCGCGAGAGCCGCGAGCGCGTGCGCGCCGCCATTCTCACCTCGGGTCACGAGTTTCCGAGCGGACGCATCACCGTCAACCTCTCTCCCGCCGACCTCCCCAAGGAGGGCGGACGATTCGATCTGCCCATCGCACTCAGCATCCTCGCGGCGAGCGGCCAGCTGTCGCCGCAGTCGCTGTCGGGCCGCGAGCTTTATGGAGAGCTCGCGCTGAGCGGCGAGCTGCGCGAGACGCCCAAGCTGCTGCCGGCCCTGATCGCCGGCGCGCTCACCGGCCACGAATTGATCCTGCCCGCCGCGAACGCAGCGGAAGCGAGCTGGGTGGCGGCTCCCCGCGTCAAGCTGGCGCGCCACCTGCGGGAGGTCTGCGATGCCCTGCGCGGCCGCGCCGCCCTGCGCCCGGCCACCGCCGCGGCGCGGCCCGCGCTGCGCGCCGCGCTCGATCTCGCCGAGGTCCGCGGTCAGTTCGCCGCCAAGCGGGCCCTGGAGATCGCGGCCGCAGGCGGCCACGGCGTGCTCATGATCGGTCCTCCAGGAGCCGGCAAGACCCTGCTCGCGCAGCGTCTGCCCGGCTTGCTGCCGCCGCTCGATGAGCGCGAGGCGCTCGAGGTGGCGAGCGTCCGCTCGGCGGCCGGATACCGTGCCGCCCTCGGAATGCAACGGCCGTTTCGCAGTCCTCAGCACACCGCTTCCATCGCGGCGATGGTGGGCGGCAGCTCGCTGCGGCCGGGCGAGCTGTCGCTCGCGCACCTCGGTGTGCTGTTCCTCGACGAGCTGCCGGAGTTCCCGCGCCACGTCCTCGAGGCCTTGCGCGAGCCGCTCGAGAGCGGGGTGGTGGTCATGTCGCGCGCCAAGCGCAGCTGCGAATTCCCGGCGAGATTCCAGCTGGTCGCCGCCATGAACCCCTGTCCCTGCGGCTACGCGGGCGAGCGCAGCGGGCGCTGCCGCTGCACGCCCGAGCAGGTGCTCCGCTATCGGCAGCGCATCTCGGGGCCGTTGATCGACCGCATCGACATGCACGTCGAGCTCGCCGCGCTGCCGGTCGAGCATCTGGTTGCGGAGCCCGACAGCGCCGCGGAGAGCTCCGCCGTGATCGCCGCGCGGGTTGCGGCGGCGCGCAGCCTGCAGCTCGAGCGGCAGGGCGTGCTCAACGCGCGGCTCGATCCCGCGCAGCTCGCGCGCCTGTGCCGCCTGGATCGCGAGTCGCGCGCGCTCATCGGCGCGGCGATCGCCCGCCTAGGTCTCTCCGCCCGCGCTTATCACCGGGTGCTGAAGCTCTCGCGCACCTGTGCGGACCTCGCAGCGCAGCCGCAGATTCGTCGAGCCGACGTGGCCGAGGCGGTGGGCTTGCGCGCGCTCGATCGCCCGCGCGCCGATGAGCGCTACTTGGCGAGCGAGACCATGTAATCGACGGCCATGCGGATGGTCGCATCCGGCCAGTTGGTCCCGCCTTTCGGCGGCATGAGCCCCTTGCCATGGATGGCGGCGGAGTAGAGCGTCTCCTTGCCCTGCGCGATGCGCGGTGCCCAGGCGGCGCGATCGCCGGCCTTCGGCGCGCCGTTCAAGCCCGTCCCATGACAGGCCGAGCACACTTCCTTGAAGGCCTGCTCGCCGCTGGTCGGAACCGCAGCCGCGGCTCCCGATGCGCCGGCCGGCGGCGTCGTCGCCACGGCGAGGGCGCTGTTGTCCTGACCCGCGACTGCTTCACGGGCGAAGGGGGCGGTGTTCTGCGCGATCTCTTGCTTGAGCAGCGGATCGTCGCGTACGTCCCGGGTCTGATAATCCCGGCCGACCTCGCGCGCGAAGGCAAAGATGCAGATGGTGAAGACGATCAGGATCCCGAGGACCACGCTGAAGGAATTGAAGAAATGTGTATCGGAGGATTCGGGATTGGACACGGCAGCTGAAAACCCCACGAAAAAGGTGGCCGCGAGTATAGCCGCCCGTTGGCGATCACGGAATAGCCGTCGAGCGCGCTGCGCCTGACCCGGCGCCAGGCGCTCACCGGCCTGGCATGGGAGGCGCCACAGAGCGCATCATCGTTCGATTGACTGCGGGGTCCCGTGCCATGTCCGAGATCACCTTCGAATTGACCGAGCTGCAGCAGGCTTGCGAGCTCGTGCATGGCGTGCTGGCGCCGACGCCGCAGTACCCCTGGCCGAAGCTCGCGCGGCGCGCCGGCTGCACCGTGTGGGTCAAGCACGAGAACCACACGCCCACGGGTGCGTTCAAGGTGCGCGGCGGACTGGTGTACCTGCATCGGCTGCGCGAGCTGGATCCGCAGGCGCGCGGCGTGATCACCGCGACGCGCGGCAACCACGGGCAATCGATCGCATTCGCCGCCGCCCGCGCGGGCATCCCCGCCGCCATCTACGTGCCCTGCGGCAACTCGCCCGACCAGAATTCCTCGATCGCCGCCTTCGGCGCATCGGTGGTCGAGTTCGGCGGCGACTTCGACGAGGCGAAGCACGAGGCGCATCGGGTCGCCCGCGCGCAGGGCTGGCACTTCGTGCCCGCCTTCCATCGAGCGCTGGTGCTCGGCGTCGCAAGCTATGCGCTCGAGCTGTTTGGCGCCGCCGGCCCGCTCGACGCCGTGTATGTCGGCGTCGGCATGGGATCGGGAATCAGCGCGCTCATCGCCGTGCGCGATGCGCTGGGCCTGTCGACGGACATCATCGCCGTGGGCGCGGCCAACGCGCCGGCCACGGCGCTCTCCTACGCCGCCGGCCGGCCCGTCGCCGGAGCGAGCGCGCGAACGTTCGCCGACGGACTCGCCACCCGCGAGCCGCATCCCGAGGCCATCGCCGCGATCTGCGCCGGGGCGGCGCGCATGGTGCAGGTGGGCGAGGATGCCATCGCCGAGGCGATGCGCATCTATTACGACGACACTCATCAGATCGCGGAGGGCGCGGGCGCCGCGCCGCTCGCGGGGCTTCTGCAGGAGCGCGCGCGCATGGCGGGCAAGCGCGTCGCGCTCATCCTGAGCGGCGGAAACATCGAGCGCGCGCGCTTTCGCCAGGTCCTGGGCGGCGACACGCCGGCTGCCTGAGCGCCGCCGCGAGCCGCATCGCTTGAACGCTCCCGCAAACGCTGCGCCTTCGAGCGGCACGCCCGCGGGCGGCGCGCGCCAGCTGCATGCGCTGCGCCATGCGGCGCTGCTCGGATTGATCGCGGCGCTGCTGGTGATCGCGAGATGGCGGCTTGCCGCGCCGGCGGCCCTGCCCGAGTTCGCGCTCTACGGTGCATTGCATGCCGCAGCGCTCGCCGTGAGCCTGCGGGTCCCGCCCGCCTGGCAGCGCCAGCTGCTGTTCGTTGCGGCGGCCGCGCTGGCGTGCGAGCTGCTCGCGCGGCTCGGCATCGTCGCCCTGGAACCGGCCATTGCCCGATGGCCGAACGCGGGCGCACCGGCGGTGCTCTCGGCCTGCGGCCTCATCGGCGCGCTCGCCTACGGGGTCCTGATCCGCGCCATCCTTCGCTACCCTCTGCCGTGGGCGGCGCTCGCCGCGCTGGCGCCCACGTGCGCCGTGGCCATCTACGCCGCTTTCATCGCCGCGCGCCGCTGGCCCGAGCTCGGCGGGTTGTGGCTCGCGCTGTTCTGGTGGAGCGCGTTCTCGGCGGGCCTGTGGCGCACGGATTCCCGGCGCGCACATTCGCGGCGCGAGTTGGCATAAAATCGATTCGTGGCGCCGCCGGCGGCCGATGGCGAGGCGCGGCACATGAGGCAGCGATCCGGGGGTTCTGCATGACTGAGGAAGCGGTCGAGGGGGGATGCACCTGCCGAGGGGTGCGCTACCGGATGTCCGGTCCTCCGCTCATCGTGCACTGCTGCCACTGCCGCTGGTGTCAGCGGGAAACGGGCGCGGCCTTCGCCTTGAACGCCATGATCGAAGCCGATCGCGTCGCCCTTCTGCAAGGCGAGGTCGAAGTGATCGTCACGCCCAGCCTGAGCGGCAAGGGACAGAGGATCTCGCGCTGTCCCGAGTGCCGCATCGCCGTGTGGAGCAACTACGCGGGCTCCGGCGATCCCATTCGTTTCGTTCGTGTCGGCACGCTCGATGAGCCCGATCGCTTTCCCCCCGACGTGCACATCTTCACGGCGTCGAAGCAACCCTGGGTGGTGCTGCCGCCCGGCGCGCGGGCGGTTCCCGAATACTACAAGGCGGCGGAAATCTGGCCGCAAGCGAGCCTCGAGCGCCGCGCGCGCATCCTGCCGAAGAGGCCGGCGTGAGCGCATCCGTCAACCTGGAGACACCCGCATGAAAACGCTCCTCCTGATCGTCGCCTGGTGCTTGCTGCTGGTGCTGTGCTGGCCGCTGGCTCTGGCGGCGCTGGTGCTATGGCCGATCCTGTGGCTGCTGGCGCTGCCATTTCGGCTGCTGTCGGCGGTGGTCGAAGCGCTGCTCGCTTTCATCAAGGCGTTGCTGCTCCTGCCGGCGCGCATTGTGCGCGGCGGCTCCTCCGTGAGCCGCTAGCGCATCCATGATCCCGGCCCGCGATGCGCTCGCCTTGCTGCGCGATGGCAACCGCCGGTTCGTGGCCGACGTTCGCAGCCGCGACAGCTTGCCGAGCCGTGCGCGCCGCATCGAGCTGGCGGCGGGGCAGGAGCCCTTTGCCGCCATCCTGGGCTGCTCCGACTCCCGGGTGCCGGTGGAGATCGTCTTCGATCAGGGGCTCGGCGATCTGTTCGTGATCCGGGTCGCGGGCAACATCGTCGCACCCTCGCAGATCGGCAGCATCGAGTTCGCCGCCGAGCAGTTCGGTACGCGCCTGGTGGTCGTCCTCGGTCACTCGAACTGCGGCGCCGTGGTGACCACGCTCGAGCAGCTGCAGCGTCCGAAGGAGAACCAGTCGCGCAACCTCCGTTCCATCGTGGATCTGGTGCGCCCCTCGGTCGAGGGACTGCTCGGCACCGAGCTCAAGCACGACCTGCCCGCCCTGCTGCGCGAGGCGGTGCGCGCCAACATTCGAGCCTCCGTGAGTCGCCTGCACCATGGCTCGGACATCATCGAGCAATTGATCCTCAAGGATGGGCTGCTCATCGTCGGCGCCGAGTACTCACTCGACAGCGGCGAGGTGCATTTTTTCGAGGACATCGAGGAGGGGACCGGCGCATGAATCGCGACTCCCTGCTCGCGGCCTTGAATGCCCGCGGCATCGGCAAGTTGCCGGGGCTTCTGGGCATCGTGTTCACCGACGCCGCGGACACCGAGCTGTGCGCGCAGATCGCGCTCAAGCCGGAGCACTTGGCGCCGAACGGCTATCTGCATGCCGGCACGGTCGTGACTCTGGCGGATACCACCTGCGGTTACGGCTGTTTCGCCAACCTGCCCGCGGGCGCCAGCGGCTTCACCACCATCGAGCTGAAGTCCAATCATCTCGGCACCGCACTCGAGGGTACGATCGTCAGCCGCGCCAAGCCGCTGCACCTCGGCCGCACCACCCAGGTGTGGGACGCCGTGGTCTCGCACCAGCAGAGCGGCAGGACCATCGCCCTGTTCCGCTGCACGCAGCTGCTGCTCTACCCGAAGTAGCCCCTGCCCGGGCTGGTCCGCTGCCCGAGCTGGCCCGCTGCCCAGCCCGCTGGACGGTGCTCCGCGGCAGCGGGTAATATCGCGCCCCCGGGGCGCCCGTAGCTCAGCTGGATAGAGTGTCGGCCTCCGAAGCCGAAGGTCACTGGTTCGAATCCAGTCGGGCGCGCCAACTCAGGGCGGGTCTATTCCGGCCATGCTCGGCTGCATGCCGGGAGCGGCTCAGCTCGCTATGCGCTCGATCATCCCCTCGC
>Ga0335074_10007905_pt1 | contig 14756 bp, 14 predicted proteins | sample Lox_Sample_23_FD_206715 | JGI IMG/M metagenome (GOLD analysis project Ga0335074, IMG submission 206715) | Soil microbial communities from Loxahatchee National Wildlife Refuge, Florida, United States - Lox_Sample_2.3 | ecosystem: Environmental > Terrestrial > Soil > Wetlands | place: USA...
GCCCACGCTGGCGACTAAGCTCCATGCAGCGGGTGTCTGATCCGGCTCATTACCCTGATTGCTTGCTGTCAGACTAATGTAAGACGATCCGTTGTAACTTACTGCGTCGTTCTGATTGTAGGGTGTGGATAGGTTCCAGGCGCCTTGCCAGGTCATACCCTGCGGCCCGGTAGGACCGGCGGGTCCGGCCGCACCCGTAGCTCCTTGCGGCCCGGTTGGACCGGCAGGTCCCATTGCTCCGGTAGCACCAGCGGGACCCGCGGGACCCGCTGCGCCGTCCGGACCAGCAGGACCCTCCGGCCCCGCTGCGCCGATAGTGATATCGAACTCCGTACCCTCTTTCTGCGAGTTGTTGGTGAACGCCAGTTGGTACGAACCCGGGTTGATGTTCGACGGCAGCAGCGCAGTCACTTGGGTCGAAGTGTAAGACACGATAGTAAGTGCGGAACCGTCGTCTATCTTAACCGTCGGAGAGGCTGTTCCCAAATGACTGCCGGTAATGGTTATGGTTGGCGGATCTACATTGAAGTTAGCCGTTGCCGAGAAGATGACAGGTTCCGCGGTGGCGGCGGGTGACTGGCCATACCCGGAAGTGGTTCCCAGTACTGCCAGACAAGCCAACCCAACGTACTTAGCCGAAGTCAGCGTTTTTCGAAGTGACATAATTCCCCTTTTTTGTTTGAAATCGACTTCAAGCTACTAAAGCGAAGTTTTTCGAGAAAAAGGGACATCCTGACGTGTCACTCCTCCATCGGCCCGGGGCGAGTCACCGCGGCTACTGTGGCATGCTAAGAAGATGCGACGCGAAGGAGTGTTTCTTTTGGCCGCTTTGGTTCTTGGCGCCGTGCAGCCGGGTTGCGGAAGTCCGTCCGCGGAAGACAACGCGCCGGTTTCGATAAAAATCGGCAGCCCGAATTTCCAGGAAGGCGGAGAGATCCCGGCGCGGTTCGCTTGTCACGGAAAGAACATGTCGCCGGCCCTTTCGTGGCAGGGCGCTCCGGCCAATACCAAGAGTTTTGCCTTGATCCTCAGCGATCCGGACGCGCCATTCCGCACGTTCATTCATTGGGTCTACTACAACCTGCCATCCGGGACTACACAGCTTCCAGAGGGCATTCCTATGGACCTGCCGCAACTGCCCGACGGCTCCCTGCAAGGCATGAACAGCTTCGACATGCTGGGTTATGGCGGACCCTGTCCGCCGGGCGGGACGCACCGCTATGTCTTCACCATCTACGCGCTCGATGAAATGCTGGATCTGAAGCCCAAGGCCAGCGAGAAGGCATTGCAGAGAGCCATGCAGGGGCACATCCTGGCGGAAGGCAAGCTGATGGGGCGTTATCATAAATAAAACGGGCAGTCGATCGAGGGTGGGTATGCGCGTAACCAAGACTTGCGGGATGGGAATGGCGCTGCTGGCTTCCTTGTGCGCGTTTCAAATGCCTTTCCGCGTCTACCCCAGTCTGGAACCCTATGACGATGTCACGCTGCCCCAGGATTTTCAGCAGAAAGCCGAGTGGATCTTCGGCCGGCTGATGTATCCGCCGCATCCGCACGCGCAATTCGGGCGCTGGGCGCGGCGCTTCGGCGGCGTGAGCGATTGGAGAATGGGCGGCACGAGCTGGTCTCAGGATTATCCGCGCGCCGACCGGCATTTCGCGCAAGCCATCCGGCGATTGACGCGCATCGCGGCGCGCTCGGTGGAGCAGCCGATCAACCTGGATGATGGCGACGACGTCTACAACTGGCCGTGGCTGTGCGCGGGCGAGATGGGCGACTGGAAGCTGACCGATGCGCAGGCCGCCAAGCTGCGCGAGTATCTGCTGCGCGGCGGCTTTCTGATGCTCGACGATTTCTGGGGCGATGTGGAGTGGGATCGCTTCGAAGAGAGCATGCAACGCGTTTTTCCCGACCGCGAGATCGTGGACATCGACGACAGCGACGCCATCTTCCACACGATTTACAACTTGGATGGGCGCTATCAGATACCCGGCGAGTGGGCGCTGGCCAAGGGCACTACCAACCGCAATCCGGATCCGCACAGTCCCAATGGCGGCGAGCATCCGCGCTGGCGCGGAATCTATGACGATCACAACCGGATAATGGTGGCGATCTCGTTCAACTCGGATATCGGAGATTCATGGGAGTGGGCGGACGATCCACATTATCCGGAGAAGTATTCGGCGCTGGGGATTCGGATCGGGGTGAATTACGTGGTGTATTCGATGACGCACTGAACCCCGCCAGGGCACCTTCACCTGAGAGTCAGGATCTCTTGCGCTTGGCGGACGTGGAGCCGCAGGTCAGCCCCAATGCCTTGACTTGCGAGCGCGCCTGCCCGGTGAGATTGCTGGTAGGGAAACGCTTCACCAACTCGCAAAATTCCTGCTTGCCTTGCGTGCGCTTGCCCATTTTCACCAGAGTCTGGCCCTTCATGTAGAGGGCATCCGGAGTTTTGTTATTATCCGGATACTTTTCGAGCACCATGTCGAACTCGCGTAAAGCGTCGTCCAGCTTGTTTTGCCGGTAATGAATTTCGCCGATGTAGAACTGGGCGTTCGGCGCGAAGTCAGTGGTCCCGTAATACTGTAGATAGGCGTTGTATTCTTGTAGCGCCAGGTCGTCATTGCCGCCGTTGCGGTCGCGATTGGCATTTTGATACAGCGTTTCGGCCGGGATCGGCGGGATCGCAGAAGAAGCCGTCGGGCTGTTCCCGGGGACCACGCCACTGACCCCGCCAGTGCCCCCAGTGGGCGGCGGCGGGGCGGCGGCGGGCGCCTGCATAGCTTTCACGGCGTTGCCAACGTCGACCATCTGCTGCTGCAGCTTGCCGACTTGGCTGGCGATATCGGCCACCGATTCGCGTAGCGCGTTGAAGTCGGTGCTCATAGAGTCCATCTTGGCGCCCAGATCGGTCACCGTAGTGACCACCCGGCTTTGCTGATCCTTGGAGCTTTGCTGCAGATTGTTTTGCAACAAGGCGACCGCGGTGTTCGCTTTGCCGGCGGCGTCCAGAGCCTGCTGAACCAGCACTTGAATGGCGGATAATTTTTCGTCCTGGGAACGCTGCAAGGTGCGCACCTGCTCCTGCAGCAGAGCCAGATCGCGTTGCAATTCCACGATTTCCTTGCTGGCGCCAAAGGCGAAAGACTGAAAGATCAGCACAGCGGGCAAAAGTGTACGCCAACTGGTCATAACATCTCCTTATGAACGGGACGGACGGGGCGTCCCGCCGGTTGCGGATGGGGCCGGGGAGCACCCGGCCCTTATCCGATTTTACTGCCCTGTGGAGAAGTGCACGCGGCGGTTCTTCTGCCAGCACTCTTCGGTGTGCTCGGTGCACTGCGGACGTTCCTTGCCGTAGCTGATGGTTTTGAGCTTGTCGGCGGGCACGCCCAACTGCACCAGGAAGTCCTTGGCAGAGGTAGCGCGGCGGTCGCCTAGAGCCAGATTGTATTCCGCCGAGCCGCGTTCATCGCAATGGCCCTCGACGGTGATGGTGGCATCGGGGAAATTGGAGAAGATGGCCTTCAAGGCGTCGGCATCCTTGGTCAGCGCGGCGCGGGCATCCCCGCGGATATCGCTTTTATCGTAGTCGAAGTAGGCGTCCACCACGGTGCCCGAAAGCAATTCCGATAAGCTCTGCTTGGGAGCGGCGGGCGGTGGCGGTGGAGGCGCAGGCTCGGTCACGTTGACGGTGGCCGTAGCGGTAGTGGTGCCGCCGGGTCCGTTGGCCGTGAGAGTATACGTTGTGGAAGCGCCGGGGAACACGCGGCGGCTGCCGCTCGCCGAGACCGCACCGATTCCGTTATCGATGGAAACGCTGCTCGATCCGGTAACGCTCCAATTGAGAGTGGATGATTGGCCGCGCTCGATGGATGACGGCTCGGCCGTGAACGAGGCGACCGTAGGCGCCGCGGGCGGTGGGGCCGGAGTTGTCACGGGAGCGGGAGGCGGAGGCGGAGGCGGTGGCGGCGCCTTCTTTTTGCAGCCCGCCAGGAACATCGTCAAACACAGGGAAATGCCAAGAGTAGTGATTCTGCGTCGATTCAACACGAAGTAATTCCTCCTGAAAAGGGTTGTGGGTGGTGGGCGGCGGCAAGCAGGGTGGTGGGTCGTAGGTGGTGGGTCGTAGCAAACCCAGATCACACGACTCAATGCTGTGACGTAACCCACCACCTATAACCCACAACCTACAACCTACAACCCACCACCTATGTTCACTTGCCCCATACCGGGGTCCAATTCCTTCCAGCCGTGGTCAGTCGCGTCAGTTGCGTGCCATCGGCCAGCATGGTCCAGATCTGTTCCGTTCCGCTACGGGTGGACATGAAAACCAAATGTCTGCCATCGGGCGCCCAACTGGGATTTTCGTTGCGTCCCGCACCATACGTTAACTGGTTGTAGGTGCGCGACGCTACATCCATCACGAAAATATTGAAATTTCCCGTGGCAAAACCGCGCGTCCAGGCAAAGGCAATGATCTCCCCATTAGGATGCCACGACGGGTTGGAGGCTTCGCCTTCGCCGTTGGTCAACCGCTGTACGTCAGTGCCATCCATATTCATGCGGTAAATCTGTTGCGGGCCCGAACGGCCCGATACGAATACCAGATCGGCGCCGGTCTTCGGATTCACCTTCGGCTCCACCTCAAGGGCGGGGGTATTGGAAATCCGCCGTAAATTACTGCCATCAATATTGGCGATATAAATCTGCGTCCAACCGGAAGCCGAAGACGCATAGAGCAAGTGTTGGCCATCCGGCGTAAAATCCGGCGTCTCATTCACCGAAGCGCGCTGATTGTAGAACGGCAGACGCCGGTCCGTATCCGTTGAGAGGATAAATATAGCAGGATTTCCGCGTGCGAAGCTAGTAAATGCAATTTTCGACCCATCCGGCGAGACCGCCGGGAAGATCGAAAGCGAATTGAAATGGCTCATTTGGCGCTGATTTGAGCCATCCGGGTCCATCACCCAGATTTCTTTGTGGCCGGTGCGGTTGGAGACGAAATAAATCTTAGTTCCGAGCAGCGAAGTGCCGCCCATCTGGGCAATGATATCGGCGGCGAATTCGTGCGCGGCTTTGATGGCGCCGGCTTGATCGGGAGATTCGAAATAGCGTTTGGCGAAGACTTGGGCTTGCGCCACCGTAGGCTGACCCACGTTAAAGAGCCAGCCATACAGCACCAGAACGTTGTTCTGGATGGCGGTATATCCGAATGCGAGATAGTTCGCGGAAACCGGCGGCGAGGACCAATCGGAGAGCCACGTGCCGCTACCGGTAGGTGGTTGCTGTCCGGGGCGCAGGCGTTGCGGCGCGGGCTGCTCGCGGAAATCCGACGCCTGCTGGGGTACTTGCAGCGGATACATCGTCTTGGGAACGATCTTGAATAGACCGGACCCATCCAGATCGTTGTAAAGCGTTTCATTGAAACCGTTCATCAGCGCCTGGGCCGCGCCGCTGCCGCGCAGATCGGGCACGGCAATGGCGGGACGCGCGCCGCTCATCAATTTGATAACTACATCGCTCTGCTGAGCGGCCAGCACCAGCAGGATGGCGCAAAACAGGGTGGTAAACGAAAAAAACTTCTTCATTAGCGTTTCAAGTCAAACCAAAATTCAATTGTGGCATCGTTCCGTTCATATGCCGCGGGTAGCGGCGGGAACGGACTCGCATCATAGATCGCACGTTGCGCGGAGTAATCCAGCGCCTGATTGCCGCTGCTCTGGGCGATTCGTACGTCACGCACCGATCCATCCCGCATCAGGTTGAAGGTGACGATGGCGGTGGGCAACGCGTGGATGCGGGGATCGATATCGCCGGTATGCCACTTCTCGGCGACGCGCTGCCGCAGAATGGTTACGTAGTTGCCAAAGCGGTTGCCAAATGGGGACCCCTGTCCCACGCCCACCCCTCCCGATCCGGTTTGCCCGTACAACGGTGAAACCAACGCCTGACCGGCTTGGCTATAAAGTTGGTTGGGCCGGTCCTGTTGTTTGGCGCGCCAATTATTCTGCGCCGAGCGAGCGATCTGGGATGGTTTCGGGCGCGTACGGCTCTTAATCGGGATGGCGTCCGGTTCCTCCGGGGGCGCCCGCTTGATGGGTTTGGCAGCGGGAGGAGGAGTAGGCACCGCCGATTCCGTATCGTTAGCCAGCGGGTTTACGATGCCGCTGCGAGACGGCATCGGAATCTTGGGAACCACATTGATAGCGACGCTGCCCGGCCCTCCTGAGTTTGCATCGCCCCAGGATTCGTGCGCACCGGAAAGGACCGCGCCCGAAAAAATCAACGAACCGAAAACCGCCGCGTGCATCACCAGAGATCCTACCAGCGGCCTGTTCAACGATTCCGGCCGGTCCAGGATGTCTGCGTGCGGCATTTACCTGCGCCTCTTATCCGCCGCGTCTTCCGGTTGAGTCACTGCATTCACTTGAAAGTGCGCCTGCCCCAACTCACCCATCACCTGCGCGATCGGCCCCCAGACGGTCTCCTTATCGGCGCGCAGATACACCGCCGTGGCGCCCGGATAGCGAGCGGCAATGGCGGCCGGAAGCTCGTTGATATTGACTTCCTTGTCACTCAAATACAGCATGCCGTCTTTGGTCAGATTGACTACGGGCAAATCCTTGGCGCTATCCACCACCGCGCGCGTCTTAGGGACATCCACTTGAATCCCATATTCCATGACGTGCGCCGTGAGCATAAAGATGATCAGCAGCACCAGCATCACGTCGACGAATGGCGTGACGTTGATGTCGGAAAGCATGCCGGTCGAAGCGCGGCGGCGGGATCGCGAGGAGCCGCCGTTATTGATCGCGATGGCCATTTATTCTCCCCATCTATTCCCCAAAGCTCCGCTCGGCCATATTGAGAAATTCGAGCGCGAAGTCCTCCATGCGCGCGCCGATTTCGCGAATGGAGTGCCCGAACTGGTTATAAAAAATCGCGGCTGGAATGGCCGCTACGAGTCCCACGGCCGTGGCAATCAACGCATCGGCGATGCCCGGTCCCACGGCGCGCAGGCTCGCGGCGCCTTGCATCCCGAGCTCCTGGAAAGCGCGGATAATACCCAGCACCGTGCCGAACAAGCCGATGAACGGGCTGACCGTCGCGGTAGTGGCGAGCCAACTCATGTTGCGCTCCAGCTTGGTAAGTTCCTCGCTGGTGCCAAGCTGTAGGGAGCGTTCGAGCGCGATCTTATTGGTGATCGAGCCGCGCGCCTGTACCTGCCGGTGCACTTCCTCATAGCCGAACTCAAACACGGATACCAGCGGCGCGGGTTTGAACTGCTCGCTCGCCACCATCACCGCATCGAGTCCGTTGGCTTTGCGGAAAGCGCGCAAAAAGCGGCGGTCGGCAGTGCGAGCGGTACGCAAGGTACTCCACTTGGAAAAGATGATGGTCCAGGAAAAAACGGAAAAGATCAGCAGAATGACCAGAACGGCGATAGTGACTGGGCCGCCGCGGCCAACCATTTCCCAGATGTCAATCTGCAGAAGAAATGCGGGCGCTTCAGGCGTCAATTCACCTCCTCACAGTCAAATCTAACACGAGCAGAGGCACGCGTATGTTAACGCAGACTGGAATGCTGGAGTCAGTCGGCGGCATCTGCCCGTTGCGAACGGCGTGCCCCTGGCCCTAGCGATTATCCGTACCCCGAAAATCTGCTATATTCGGGGGGAATATCACAGCCAAAAATCTGTCTGTAACGTCTGAAAGAACACGATTCCGTAAATCACCAGAAAGGAGTCTCCGGTGAGTGCAAAGAACGATTCTGAGGCCAAACCCAAACGCGGCGTCTCGCGGCGCGGATTCATTCGCGGCGCGGGCATTGGCGGCGGCGTCCTAAGCGCCGGATTGCTGGATAAGAAGGCCATGGCCGCGCGCACGGCGGAGATCGCGGGGCCGGGCGTGGTTCCGGTCACGCTGAAGATCAACGGCAAACCGCAAACGCTAAACATCGAGCCGCGCGTCACGCTGCTCGACGCTTTGCGCAATCATCTGGAGCTGACCGGCGCGAAACGTGTCTGCGACCGCGGCACTTGCGGCGCCTGCACCGTGATCCTCAATGGCAAGTCAGTCTATAGTTGCACGGTGCTGGCGATCGACGCGCAAGGCAAGGAGATTCAGACCATTGAAGGCATCTCCAATGGCAAACCGCATCCCGTATCGGAAGCTTTCGTGAACCACGATGGCCAGCAATGCGGATACTGCACACCCGGATTCGTGATGGCCGCCAAAGCCTTTCTGGACCACAATCCCAATCCGACTTATGAGGAAGTCAAGGCCGGATTGTGCGGCAATCTATGCCGCTGCGGTACGTATGTAGGCGTGCGGCAGGCGGTGCTCGAAGCCGCGAAAGAGATGAAGGGAGGGCACAATGGCTGAGTATAGTTGGCCTCCGATGGATCAGCGGCGGGTGATCGGCAAGCCCACCAAGCGCCGCGATGGCATTGATAAGTCCACTGGGCGCGCGAAGTATTCGTCCGACGAGAAGCCGCAGGGCACGCTCTTCGGCGCGCTGCTGACCTCGCCTTACGCGCACGCGCGCATCACCAGCATTGATACCAGCGAAGCCGAACACATGCCCGGCGTCACGGCGGTGCGGGCGATGACCGCGGCGGGCAAGGAAGTGCAGTGGGAAGGCGCGGAGATTGCGGCCGTGGCGGCGGATACCGAAGAGCGCGCCAACGATGCCGTGCGCCGCATCAAGGTGCAATACGAGGTCCTGCCGCACATGGTGCGCGAAGACGATTTGTCGAAGGTGGGCAATCGCGCCAAAGCCGGCGGCGAACAGGTGACGGGCGATCCGGATCAGGCTTTCAAAGATGCCGAAGTAACCATCGAAGGAACCTACGGCATCCCGGTGATCACGCATTGCTGCCTGGAATCCCATGGGAACATCGTCGAATGGAATGGCGATCACGTGAACTTGTGGCCATCCACGCAGAACGTATCCGGCATCGGCGGCGATCTGGGTAAGTCGCTCGAAGTGGCTGCCGCGAATATTCACGTGCAGATGCAATACATCGGCGGCGGATTCGGCAGTAAATTCGCCGCGGATAATTGGGGCGTGGTGGCGGGCGAGCTTTCCAAAGCCAGCGGCGGGCGTCCCGTGAAGATGTATCTGGACCGCGCCACGGAACTGAAGATTGCCGGCAATCGCCCTTCGGCGTTCGCCAACGTGAAGGTGGCGGCCAAGAAAGACGGAACCATCACCGCGTGGCAATCCGCGTCGTGGTCCACCGGCGGGATGGCGGGCGGTGGCATGCCGCCGATCCCGTACGTGTTCACGGAAATACCCAACAAGCGGCTGAATCACACAGCCGTGGCGGTGAATGCGGGGCCGTCGCGTGCGTGGCGCGCGCCGAGCCATCCGCAGGCTTCGTTGATCACCTGTGCGGCGTTCGAAGACCTGGCGGCCAAACTGCACATGGATCCGCTGGATCTGTTCAGCAAGAATCTGGCGTACACCTCGCGCGCGGAAACCTACAAAGCGCAACTCGAAAAAGCGGCCGAGATTATGGAGTGGCGGAAGCGCTGGCATCCGCGCGGTCAAGGCCATGGCCCAGTGAGGCAAGGGCTCGGCTTGGCCATCAATACCTGGGGCGGCGGAGGACACGCCAGCCAGTGCCGCACCACCATCAATCCGGATGGCTCGGTGGTGGTGGAAATCGGCACGCAGGATTTGGGCACCGGCACGCGCACCGCGATCACCATGGTGGCAGCGGAAACACTGGGGCTGCCGCTGGACGCCATCAACCTGCGCATCGGCGATAGCAATTATCCGCCCGATGGCGCATCCGGCGGATCGACCACCATTGGCGGAGTCTCGCCTTCCACTTTGAAATCCGCGACCAACGCGCGCAAAAAATTGTTCGAAGCCGTGGCGCCGTCGCTGGGCGTAGCGCCCGAGCAATTGGCCGCGGTGGATGGGCGCATTCAGGTGAAAGACGATCCATCGAAAAGCCTGACCTGGCAGGATGCCTGCCGCAAGCTGGGATCGACCAAGATCTCCGAGATGGGCGAAAACAATCCGCGCAATCCGGGCGGATTGATGTCGCAGGGCGTGGGCGGCATTCAAATGGCCGACGTTTCCGTGGATACCGAGACCGGCATCGTGAAGATGAACAAATTTGTGGCGGTGCAGGATTGCGGATTGATCATCAATCCGTGGCTGGCGCAAAGCCAGATTCACGGCGCAGTGATCATGGGCGTGTGCGGCGCGCTGTTTGAAGAGCGCGTGATCGACCGGCAGACCGGCAAATATCTGAACGCCGATATGGAGTTTTACAAGCTGGCCGGGATTGCCGACGTGGGCGAGATTATCGTGCAGCTTGACATCACGCCGGAGCACGATAAACGCGGCGTGATCGGGTTGGGCGAACCGCCCGCCATCGGCGTGATCGCGTCCATATCGAATGCGGTGGCGAATGCCATCGGGGTTAGGGTGCCGCACGTGCCGTTGACCGCGGACCGGGTGCTGGCGGCGCTCGAAGCGAGGAACGCATGACGCGGAGAATCGGGAGGAGCTTCTAATGCAAGCCTTTGAATATGCCAATCCCACCACGGTGCGCGAGGCGGTCAGCCTGCTCGGCGCGCGCTGGGACGATGCGGCCGTGCTGGCCGGCGGCACCGATCTGCTAAGCCTGATGAAGGAAAACATCGCTAAGCCGCGGCGCGTGGTGAATATTAAAAACATCAGGGAACTCAGCGTGATGCGCAAACATGGCGACGAGATGCGCATCGGCGCGGCCGTCACGCTCGATGAACTGGAGCGCGATGCGGATGTGCAGCGCTATTATCCGGTGCTGGCGCAGGCGGCCAGCGGCGTATCCAGCCCGCAGATCCGCAATATGGGAACCGTGGGCGGCGATTTGTGCCAGCGGCCGCGCTGCTGGTATTACCGCAACGGTTTCGGCCTGCTCGGGCAGGACAAGAACGGCAAATCGCTGATACCCGGCGGCGAGAACAAATTCCACGCGATTTTTGGCAATAGCGGTCCGGCGTATTTTGTGAGCGCATCGAGCCTGGGTCCTGGCTTGGTCGCGCTGGGCGCGCGGATTCGTCTGGTTTCGGCTTCCGGCAGCCGGGAGGTAGAGGCGGCCAAGTTTTTTGTTACGCCGCGGAATGCGGACGCGCGCGAGACTGCCCTGCTGCCTAACGAACTGCTTACCGAGATCATCCTGCCAAGCTCCGATACGCACAGCGGCACATACGAAGTGCGCCAGAAAGAGGCACTCGATTGGCCGCTGGCGACGGCTTCGGTGCTCCTGAACATGGCGGGCGATACGGTATCGAATGCGCGCATCGTGCTGGGCCACGTCGCGCCCACGCCGTGGGTTTCGCTGGAAGCACAAAGCGCCATGGCCGGCAAACCCGTCACCGAGATCACCGCTTCGGAAGCGGGTAGAGCCGCGGCGGAAAGCGCTACGCCGCTGAGCCAAAATCGATACAAAGCACAATTGACGCGTGTGGCCGTAAAGCGCGCGTTGCTGATGGCTTCCACCGGGAGGATCTAGCGGTGCCTACGGAGCGTTGCCAGAATCTCAACTGGAACGGCCAGTTCTTCGCCGCCGATACGGACGAACCGGCTCAGCCTCCGAGCGGGCGCATCTACTGGTGCCAGCATACGCACAACTGCCTGGGTCCGGATGGGAACGTAGTGGACGCGGAGCAGTGCAACTCGGCGCGCGACTGCTATAGGCCGTTTTGAGACGGCCACGTCACGCGGAGTGACGCTTACAATTCCTTACAAATCCGGCATCGCACTGCCGAAGCGCATGCGGTATAAATGAACAATCATGCGAATGGTAATGCTGTCTGTCATTTGTTGCATGGCATTGGGGAGCGCCGCGGCTGCGCCCAATGTAGCTTACACCGCTTCCGGAACATTTGCCACTCCTCAGATCAGCGGGCTGGACACGTATTGCCTGCGCGGCGAACAGTTCAGCATTATGATAACGGCGAACGAGGCGCTGAGGCCCACCAGCCACGACCATACGACTGCCCAATACACCAACCTCCCATTGCAGGGTGTAGTGTATTCCTGCTTCGACTCGGAGCCAGGGACACTTTTTCATCTTTCGAACAACAACGCAAAGCTGAGGCTGCAAGTGGGCGCGGGCGGTGCACCCGATGAGGTTGAGATCGAGTTTTCATTCCGGCTTTATGACGAACAACTGACTATTTCAGCCCAAGCCACGGCTCCCGCCGGTACGATCACCGCACGCGCGATTTCGCCATTCTCGGCGCCCGTTGCGCTCAATGTTTCCAGCGCTACTCTGACTTACTCCGACCAATACAACGCTTCCACCACGTTGGGCGTGGCCAACGGTACATTGAACGCAGCGGTCGAAAAAGCGCCGTCCGGATACAACGTTCTTTACAACTTCAGTGGCGCGGATGGTAAAACACCGGATGCATTAGCGCTAGGCAGTGAAGGAGCCCTCTACGGCACAACTCTCACCGGTGGAAGCTATGGACACGGCACAGTATTCTCGTTGACGCCAACAGCATCAGGTGGACCATGGACCGAGGACGTGCTCTATAGTTTCGGAGTGCCCGGCGATGGCGTTGAGGTGCAGGGAGGCCTGGTGATCGGCAGCAACGGCGTGCTGTACGGTGTCGCGGCGGGCGGCGGTACTTATTATGGCGGCGCGGCTTTTGCTTTGAGCCCGCCATCCACACCGGGCGGTGCCTGGACCGAAACCATCCTGCACGAATTTGGGCAGCCAAACGACGGAACCGGCCCCATGGGGCTGGTCATGGGCGGCAACGGCGTGCTGTACGGTACGACTAACGGCGGTGGCGTCAATGCCGGATTTGGCACAGTCTTCTCGCTGACTCCACCCTCCACGCCGGGTGTCGCATGGACCGAACAGGTGCTGTACAGTTTCTCGGGCTCCGCCGGTGACGGAGTGGGCCCATCCGCTGGTCCGGTGCTGAGCGCCGGCGGCGTACTCTACGGCGTTACCGGGGCTGGCGGAAACTCCAACAAAGGGACTGTCTTCCAACTCTCACCTGGCCAGCCTTGGACCGAGCAAGTGCTGTACCGGTTCGGCAGCAGCAGCAACGATGGCGGGGGCCCGTCCGGGCCACTGGTGATCGGTCCCGACGGCGGCCTGTACGGCATTACATGTTGCGGCGGCGCATTCGGCTTCGGCGCCGTGTTCCGTTTAACTCCAGGCACTCCCTGGACCGAGCGAGTGCTGTACAGCTTTCAAGGCCCCGGCGCTTTTGATGGCGCAAATCCCGCAGGCGGTCTGTTCCTCGGGCCGGCTGGAACGCTTTACGGCATCACATCCAACGGCGGGACTGCGGGTTTGGGCACGGTGTTTGAGTTGAAACCACCCCCGCAGCAGGGCGGCGCTTGGTCGGAGACCGTCATTGCCGATTTCGACTCCACCCGCGGAGCCTTCCCGCAGGGCAACCTGGTCTCGGCCGGCGACGGAAAATTGTATGGCACGGCAGGATACGGCGGGCCCTCGAGCGACGGTGCGGTGTTCGAATTGCGGCTGGACGCCCAGGCAGGCTCGTCAGCAGCCACCAGCCACTAGCCGCCCGGCGTATAATCGGTATTAGCAGGAGGGATCTGGGATGTATCGTTTCATCACCATCGCGGCGGCATTGCTGGCCACGGCGGGTTTCAGTTTCGCTGCCGGAATCTCCACGCAGCATATCTATGGCGACTACGTGGAAGCGCGTACGGCCGATGTCTATACCGGCCCGTGCTTCGCCAATGCCGAAGTTGGGCTGGTCGGGCAGTTAGCCGTTTTCGGTTGGAAGGTGACCAAAGGCGCGTGGCAGGGCACGCCACTCGATGGGTTGGCGGTGGTCGGAGTAGTGCGCGCGCAGCATACGCTCGGCGATGCGCTCGATCCCATCAATCCCGCCAAGGCCGTCCTCATCGTGGATAGCCGCGCCAATGCCGAACAGCGTCTCGCCTTGCAGAGCTTCGCCAAGCACATGGCGGGCGATCTGCTGGCGGATGTGGTGCGGGTGGATTATCAGCCGGTGGATCTGACTTTCGCCGGGAACAACATTCACAGCATGCGCGCCGATCTGACGGCCGGCAATCTGGCGAAGATCGCCACGCGGCCGATGCATGAAGCCGATCAGATCTGCCACAACGAAGAGGTCTGGTATCCGCCATTGACCAAGATCGATCATGCCATGCCGGCGTATGCGCTGGCGAATCAGTTCGAAGGGCAGGGACTGGGCACGACCTGGTCGAGCCCCGATAAGCGCAGCGCGTTCGTCGGGTCGTTCGTTAGTGATTCGGAATAACCCCGCCCTGACGGACGGGGCTGAAGGGCTACCCCCGTCCCCGTACCACATCGATCTGCAACGCGGCATCCGCGGCGGGCACATAGGTCGCAGGCAGCCCCAGTTCACGCCGCACGATGTTGGCGCCCTGTGCAATGGCGCTCGCCTTATAGAAAGCGATCTCGCGATTCGCGCCCTGGCGGCCAAATCCGCAGTCACTCGATACGATCAGGCGGTCCGGCGGAATATAGCGGAGAGCTTTGCGGATCTCTTCAGCCACATCTGGCGGCCGGTCCGCCTGCAGCGTGCGATGACTCACCACGCCGATGCAGATCTTCTTTTTAAGATCGTGCTTCAGTGGCTCGAATAACTCGATATCCTGCTGATTGCGATCCTTCATTTCGAGTGTCCATACGTCGCCACGGCAGCGCTCCAGATAGATCTCGAGCGAGTTGGCATAGCCGGTGTCTTCCATGACGCGTTGC
>Ga0335074_10007907_pt1 | contig 14752 bp, 13 predicted proteins | sample Lox_Sample_23_FD_206715 | JGI IMG/M metagenome (GOLD analysis project Ga0335074, IMG submission 206715) | Soil microbial communities from Loxahatchee National Wildlife Refuge, Florida, United States - Lox_Sample_2.3 | ecosystem: Environmental > Terrestrial > Soil > Wetlands | place: USA...
CGACTCTGCCTTCACAACCGCTATTTCGCATTCCTCGATAGCGTGGTCGAGGCCGTCGAAACTCAATTCGCGGAATGGACTAAACCCAATGACGCCCTTCGGAGACTATGCGCAATTACTTAAGACGCCGTGTTTAATTCGACGCGCGATTACGCCTGAGAAGGGGCGGGAATCAAAATTGGCGGGCGTGGACGAAGAATCGTTGCAGTCCATCGCGTGGTTGGGAGCGCGATGCCAAGGCATAATTGGTAAAGCAGGCAACCGCCGGCGCCGGCGCATACACACCGCCGGCCGGCTGCGCAGTCAAATATGTAGGAAAGGTAGAAGATTATGTTCGAGCAGCTTTTCCGGAATCACCGCTCTGCCTGGTTATTCCCGGCAGTGGCCGCAGTTGGAATCATCGGCGGGACGTTATTGTTCGCGCAGGGCCGCGGCTCTCCTCGTGCCGCCAATCCTGACCCCGTCTTGAAGCCATTCACGTTCCGGCCCATCGGGCCCGCGGTCATGATGGGCCGCGCCGATGACATCGAGGGGCCCGATAACGACGCCATGGTGATGTATGCCGGTTTTGCCACGGGTGGCGTCTGGAAGACAACCGATGGCGGTAACACCTGGAACGATGTCTCCGCCGAGTTGCCGAACGAATCGATCGGTTCGATCGGCGTGGCCGCGAATGACGCCAACGTTGTTTATGTCGGCACCGGGGAAGCGAACAATCGCCAAAGTTCAAGCATCGGTGACGGCATCTGGGGCAGCACCGACGGCGGCGCGCACTGGACCAACCTCGGCCTCGGCAACACGCAAACCATCGGCAAAGTCGCCGTCGATCCGGCCGATCCCAACATCGTTTATGTAGCGGCGCTGGGCCATCTGTTTGGCCCCAATCAGGATCGCGGCCTCTATAAGACTGTAGACGGTGGCAAGAACTGGCAGAAGATCAAATACATCGACGAGAACACCGGTTTCACCGATGTCGCCATCGATCCCGCCAATCCCCGCATCGTGTATGCGGCCTCCTATGAGCGCCGGCGCACCTGGTTCGGCTTCAACGGATCCGGTCCGGGCAGTGGTCTCTGGAAGTCCACCGATGCTGGCGCCACCTGGACGCGTCTCAACGGTCCGGGCTGGCCCAAGCCCAAAGACGGCGCCTACGGACGTATCGCCATCGCTATCTTTCGCGCTCACCCCTCCACCCTATACGTACAGGTGGAAGCGGGCATCAGCGCCGCGCTCAACAGCGATACCTCCGCCGATGGTTCGCTCTGGGAGGGCGGCCCGAACTCCTCTGAACCAGGCGGTACCGAGAACGCCAGCCGAAGCGGCGCTCCCCAGGATCCCAACGCCAGCGGCGTCTTCCGTTCCGACGATGGCGGCGCCACGTGGACGTTTGAGAGCAATCAGGATCAGCGCCCGCTCTATTTCAGCCGCATTGTGGTCGATCCGGTGAACGTGCAAAAGATACTGGTCGGCGGCGAGACCGCGCAGGTATCACTCGATGGCGGCAAGTCTTGGGAGCCGCTGAGAGGTTCGCATAGCGACTATCACGGCATCTGGATCAGCCCCAACAATCCGCGCGTGGTGGCCCTCGCGAACGACGGTGGCATCGACACCAGCAACGATGGTGGTAAGACTTGGGCCTATCACAACAACATTGGCCCGCTCGGCCAGTTCTACCATATCTCCGCTGATATGCGCCGGCCCTATCGGGTCTGCGGCGGTTTGCAGGACAACAACTCCTGGTGCGGGCCCAGCGCGCTGCGCTCCAGCGGCGGCCCCAGCAACATGGATTGGTTTACCGTTGCGGGGGGCGACGGCTATTACACGCGCCAGGATCCCACCGCCTGGTATACCGTCTACGGCGGTTCGCAATGGGGCCAGGTCGATCGCATCGATCTGCGCAACGGCACCAGGAAACCCGTCAGCCCGGTAGGGCCAGGCGGCGGCGGACGCGGCGGCGTCGCTAACGTTATCAACGCGCCCGACGGCGTCACGAACAAGGGCATGCGCTACCACTCCAACTCGCCGTTTGTGATGTCGCCGCACAATCCCGACGAGTTGTACGCCGGCACGCAATACTTTTTCAAGTCGCTCGATCGCGGCGATAGCTGGTGGATGAACCCCAACGATCTCACCAAACACATCGACCGCTTCAGTACCGCGGTCTCCATCCTTGGCGTTCCGGGCAATCAGCCTATGGAGGAAAAAAACGACGGCATCTCCACCAACTCCGACATCACCATGATTGCCGAGTCGCCTTCGCGCCCCGGCGTCATCTGGGTCGGCACCGACGATGGCAACCTGCAACTGAGCCTCGACGGCGGACGCAATTTCAACAACGTTGCTGCCAATATCTCCGGCGCGCCGCGGGGCTATGTGCAGGTGAACCGGATCGAGCCGTCGCATTTCGCCCCCGGCACCTGTTATGTCGGCCTCGACAATCATCGCAACGACGACTGGAAGCCCTACCTCTTCAAGACCACTGATTTTGGTAAGACCTGGACGTCCCTCGGTTCCAACCTGCCGGAGATGGGGCCAATCACCGCTCTCGCCGAGGATCCGCAAAATCCCGATCTCATTTTCGTCGGCACCGAATGGGGGCTCTACGTTACGCGCGACGGCGGCCAGAATTGGCAGAAGTTCATGAACGGCATGCCCGACGTACCCGTCTATGATTTGCTGATTCATCCTCGCGATCGCGACCTGATTGTGGGCACTCACGGCCGCTCGATCTGGATCGCCGACGACATCACCCCGCTTGAGCAGTTCCGCCAGGTCGGCGACCAGGATCTCGTGTTGTTTGATCCGCGCCCGGCCATCCAATGGAAGAACGACTACGCCGATTACCGCTCCACCGGCCGCGATTGGCGCGGCGAGAACCCGCAGGGCGGTACTGCCATCAGCGTCTACTCGAAGACCGACCTCGGGCCGGGTAAGCTGGAATTCCTGCAACGCGATCAGGTGGTCAGCTCCATGGCGGTAAATGTGGCCGCGGGCCTGAATCGCTTCCAGTGGAATATGGAAAAGCCCGCGCCCCCCAATGCCGGCCGCGGACGCGGTGGGCGCGGCGGCGGCGGTGGGCGTGGCCGTGGGGGCACCGGCGTGCCCTTCGTCGCCTCTGCCGGCCGCGGCGGCTTCGGCGCGGCCCAAGGTGGCGGCTTGGTGGAACCCGGTTCCTATGTTGTGCGCCTCACTGTCGGCGGCACGACCAAGGAGACCGCGGTCTCAGTACTCGAGGATGGATGGATGCCTCAGATGCAGTAGCACAATCCCGACGAGTTGTACGCCGGCACGCAATACTTTTTCAAGTCGCTCGATCGCGGCGATAGCTGGTGTAAAGATATCAGAGTCTGACCCAAGGTGGCGGCTTGGTGGAACCCGGTTCCTATGTTGTGACTGGCTAAAGACAATACACGGCCCTCTGGTCCCCAAGAAACCAGTGAGGCTCGGCTGCGGCTGAGCCCGAGATTCAAAAGCTGTGGCCTAAGCTCACTCTTACCGGCCCGCGATCCCATCGTGCGGGCGGTGAAAGCTCACCGGAGTTTCATCACGGCTCCTGGGCTCCGCGTCTGGTGTCTTCCCAGCCGATTGTTATGCGGCGCCACAGCAACTGAGCGCTTATTGATGATCTACTTTTTGGGAGGAAGCTCGCGGCCAAAGGATCACTATAAACCGCCCTCCGGATCTTTTCGGAGGGTCCGCTTTGCGGTGGCCTGTCGAACCAGTTCCAGTTCTGTTTATAACCGAATCGCGTTAATCTGGCAACAAATTTTTGGCGGTTCAGGAAGAATAAAACGGCACGCGACGAGAAGACTGAAAGGGCAATTGAACAAATTGAGCCAAGAATGTTACGATGCAGTCGTGCAAACCGAACAAATTGTTGCCTTGCTCGTAGCGGAACGCGATCGCCTGTCTAGCGCGATCGCGGCGATGGACGGTTCTCGAGCGGACCGCGGGTGAGCGCGAGGACCGCGCCCAACGCGAACAGCACCACGATCAGTTTAAGTGATCGGCTCACGCCAGCCCATCGGCCATTTTGGGGACGCGCGTTAGCCAGCATTGCTCGGTTCGCACCCGGCCGGCGACAATGGACCCGCCCAAACAGACCGTGCAGCGGGCACGCTAAACTCACGACCCTCGGGTCCCGATACACATTTATGACTTGCGAGCGATGCGGGGCTCCCTTGCGCACCGATTTGGACCGTGGCATTTACGTGTGCGACTACTGCGGCACGGAGGTTCGTCCGCCCTCCGAATCAGAGGGCGTTCTGGTTACCGGCGATTCACATTTCGCTTGTCCGCTCTGCCATGGAAAGCTCGCCGACGGCGCGCTAGAATCCGTTCCGCTGCTGTACTGCCCGGCCTGTCACGGAATGCTGATCTCGATGAATGATTTCATTCCGCTGCTGTCGCTGTTGCGCGCGCATTACACCCGGTTTGCGTCCTTTATCGCTCCGCGCGCGTCCGATGCCGACCGCGTGCTGCTTTGTCCGCGCTGCAACGCCCAAATGGACAGCCATCCCTACGGCGGCGGCGGAAACGTCAACGTCGATAGCTGCGAAAGCTGCGAGTCGATCTGGCTCGACTCCGGCGAGCTTCGCAAGATTGCCTCGGCGCCTGATTCCGAACCCCCTCGACGTCTGATTCTGAACCCTGGTACGGAAGCGACACCCAGAAACTCGTAGCCTTCCGAACATGAGCAGAAACGCCGCCCCGGCCGGAACCGGAAGCGGCGTTAGGGACGAGACGGCGGTGAGCTACTTGACGATGCGATAGGTTCGTTCACCCGGCGGCGTTCTTCGACGATTCGATCTTCTCGCCGCCCTTGCTGCCCAGGATGCTGACGAACCCACGCACGGTGTGCTTCTGCCAGCCGGTCGCTTCGACGATCTCGGCCAGCGTCACGCCCTTGGCGCGCTTCATCAGGGCGATCACCTCAGCCTTCTTGTTGCCGCGCTCCTCGGTTCCGCCCTTCGCGCCCTTCTGCGCCGTGGCTCGTTTCGCCAGCTTGGCCGGGGACTTCTTCGCCTTGCGCTCCGTCGGCGCGACGTCGGTCGCCGGTTGCGCAACGCCGGCGGACAGACGCTGCACCGCCGCCCAGATCCGCGCGACGGCGGCTTTGCGATCCGTGAACTTCTTCACCGGCTTCAGTTCCGTGAACGGCGCCACGCCCGCGAAGCTGTTCCACACTTCGACCAGCCGGGAGCCGGGCCACTCGGCGGCGAGTTTAGCCAGTTCCTTTTCGGAAGCGAACGATTGCGCGTTTTCCAGGTTGGTGGGAACCGAGGCGTGGGCCGCGATGTTGTTTTCTGAATCGATTGTAAATGTTGCCACTGCTGTTTTCTCCTTGCCGCTTGCTGCGGTCGTGACGATTCATCACTCGGAACGGGAAAAACAGCAAGCAAAATCTGCGGGCGAGCAGGAATCCTTTTAAATTTCCGGCAAAACATGCGCGGTCAACGGTGTTTTTGCCGAGATACTCGCCAGCACTATCGCAAGTCGACTCCCGGCCTCGGCAGCAACTTGGTAAGATTGCACTTCAAGCCGTTGTTAAAAGGAGGAACAAAATGGGTGTATTCGATGGAACAACGAAGGTAGGACAAAGAGTCCCGGACCCCGGCACGGATAAAGCGCTCTCTCCGTCCGGGAGTCTTGCCTTGACGTCTATTACGAGTCCAACAGGATTAGCGGGATGCACCGGAGTGGACACCGCGCTCATCCATGGCGATCAGTGGGAGAACATTATTGGGAACCGCCAGGTGATGATCACGCAAAATTGGACGCAAACCACAATGGGCACCAAGACGTGCAGCGTGCTGCAAAACCGGGTTACGAACACGATCGCGAACCGCACCGACACGATCATCGGCTCAACGGTCCGAACCAATGTGGGCGCTGCCGCACACACCTTCGTAGCGCCGCATGCGGTGGTTCATGCGGCCCCGCAACAACGTTTTGAGCCGACCGCGTACATGCACATGATCGTGGACCAGCTGATCGCCACCAACAGCATGCAAAACATCGGCATGGTCTATTTCCAATTCTACGCTCTCTACTCGACGATTACTCCTCTGTATGTCAACGCTACCGGCGTCAATCTGGCGATGACCGCGGTTAATCTGACCGTTGATGGATTCAACAACGGCACACGCGGTCTGGAGAACAAGATCGCCGCATTGCAGAGTAAAATACAGGGACTGGAAGCCAAGCCCCAGATCATCGAGATCTGCACGGAGGTGAACATCAACATGGTCTCCCTGGCCGTGAATTCCTTCTGCATGTAAACGCATATATGACGAATCCCCGGAATTCGGCGCGCGGCAGACTTTCCGAGACCCCCGACCGGGCACCGGTCCTGCCGTTCCGACACGCCGAAGATGTTACGCGCTTCGATCTGTACTGGTTGCCCGCGTCATTGCCGGCACGCGCGCAACAGCGGCAGTGGACCTTGCTTTTCCTGGCGGAACTGGTGAAGCGCCTTTCGCCCAAAGGGGAATTGAGCACGGAGTTGTTCGTCGAGTCCTCCGCGATTCATCCCGACCGGCAGGAGCAGTTCGTGCAGACCGCGTTCGATTTCAACCCGGTGATGGGCTTCAGCCGGAAACCCGGGGCGCCCATGCCCTCACTTCCCAAGAACGAGGCCATCGACGCCATCCGCAACCAGGAAAAACCGTTCGAAATCGGCCAGTTTCTGGAGGGGCTGTGCTACTGGTTCCTGAAGAAAAGCGCGTCGGAACAACTGGATCTGTTTTGGGGTTTTGGCGGCATGACTATGATGCTGGTGAAGGCCGATCCGGTTACTCCGCCGATCAACATCCCAGCGGGCGTCAAAAAGCATCCGGCGTTTCAGTCTATGCTCCAGGAGAAGGAGCTGCAGAGCATGCTGGACATGGCACAGGCCGCACAAAGCAGCTTCCTGAAGAAGACCAAAGAAGCTTTCGGCAAGGGCTGGGAGGACCGAGTCGAATATCGCGGTTTGCAATACATCCTACCGCGATGGAGCAGCCGCGATTTCTTTGACCTTCCTGAAGACGATGTAAACGCCCTGTTCAACATATGCGAAGTTTTCGCCACCGAAAGTCCAGTGGACCAGGGCGTTCTGCTCGCTTCGGGCAAGCCTTTGCGTCCAGTCATCTCGGATATCGTAATAGAGATGAGCGCGGCGGGCGAGGTGTTCTGCGAGTAAGCATGCCCGGCGATAAACCTCTCGTTCGAGTCAGGACATTGCAGCCGCCGCGCCATGGCTTCTTCGTCTATCTGCTTGCCGCGAACTATCCGCTGTCCGGGCGAGCCCGGGAAGAATACCTTGCGGTTTTTGCTGAACTCGACCAGAAGCTCCGAGTCCTGCACGGCGGCGCGCCGGAGACGCTAGTGCAGATGCCGCAGCTTCATCACGAGGCGGCGAGCGAGTTTCTTTCCAAACATGGCGCCGATTGGATGCCGGAAATCGGCGTCTCCGTATGGCCTCATAAGCCACCTCCGGCGCTCTGGACGCAGAAGGAGTTCCAGGAGTTTGTTCCGGGCGAGATACCGCGGCCGCCGATTTCGATGGTCTTCCGCCTGAACGGCCCAGCCGAAAAACGCAAAAACGTTGCCGCGTTGATGGGCGGAAGAGGTGCCGTGATCCACATCTGGCTGCAGGGCAGTCCGCAGGATTTTTATCGCCGCGAAGAGGAATACTTCCGGGAGTTCATCACGGATCCGCTGCACCTGGCATTTCCATTCTTCTTCCCGCTCCTCGATTTCGAGGCATTGCGATCGATACCGGACGAACTGGCAGGCCGGCTGCTCGGGCCCGTGAAGGTGTACGCTCGCGAAAGCATGGAAGACAAAGGCCTACTGATCCTTTCAGCGGACACCCTTGCGTCGATTTTTTCCGGTCTCGGCTGGGAAGCCGACGAGCTCCTATGAGCGGGTTTCATGCATTCGAGATTGTCACCATCCGGCCCGATTTATTCGCGTTCCGGGAACTGCCCTACACCGCCGCGGGATGGGCGGCGATCGCGGGCGGAGCTTTTTTCGTGATATTTGCGATGGCACGATGGTGGTTCGGCCTGCCGCGACTGACCTTCGCCATCATGATCGCCGTGGGAACCGTTTGCGTCACGCTCGGCGTATGGCTGATCGGGTTGGAGTACCGGTTCTCATTCTTCCGCGGCGAGTCCGCCATCGTTATTAACATGAACTGGTTCGGCCGGCCGGTTAGCGTCGAAAGATTGAAATACAGCGTTCCACCGGTAGCGGAAATCGTGACCACAAAGAGAACCACGAATCAACTTGTCCTACGATTCGCGGACGGGCGCGTAAAGAGGCTTGGTCTTTCGACGGATCGGTCGGGACATGCGGAAATGGCCGGCCTGATTAACACGTTTCTTCAGGGAGGCTCAATTCTCCAGTAGCCGATCGATCAGAATCGCCGGTAGTTCCGATTCATTCGTATAACCGGCAATGATTGCAACTTGGATCGCGACGGAAAAATCAGGCGCTTGTGCGGGAGCTACAACGCGGGTTCCGGGCATTACGATCGCGTCCGGTGGAACGATCAGCGGCGTCGACGTGCCGGGGACACAGCGCTGTTTTCGAAGCGGATCGTAGAGGCGCGTTTGCCGAGACAGAATCGTGCCCGGAAAAATGACCGCCCCAGCACTTATGATCACTCCCGCGCCGATCACACAGTTGGCTCCCACGCTAACGCTGTCCCCCACGATCACCGGCAGCGCGTCGAGAGGATTTAGCTGTCCTTGGATCTGAACGCCAGCGTTGAGATGCACTCTGGCGCCGATCTGGGCGCATGTGCCGATACCGACTCCAACGTCGACGATCGTATCGGCGCCAATATACGCCCCCGCCTGAATGACCGAATGCGGCATGAGCGTGCATCCCGGTGAGACATAGGCGGAATCGCGAACGAAGCAGGTCGGGCCAGTGACGCGAATGCGGTCATCCAGCGTAAACTGCCTCACGGGCAGTGTATCGAGATCGATGGACGACCCCGCCAGCGAGCGCGAAAGGCGTCCAAATCGTATACACAAAGCCAGCCCCTTCCGAACCCAGACATTGCAACTCCAAGTCTCGCCGTTCAGCTCGGCCGCGCGAATTTCACCGCGGGCGAGGGCTTGCCGGAACTTCGCAAGCACGCCGAGGGTGCGTTCATCCCGGACTGCGCTGGGGTCAGCGTAAATGGCCTCAATTTGAGCCTGAAGGTCCGCGATCATCTTCTCATCATGCGCAGAGCCGGATTACGGTTTCCACCACCCGGCGATCGTTTCCGGCGGCATTTTCGTCAGGACGCGCTCTGTGGAGTTGCCTGTGGGGCTATTTGGCGATGCGATAAGTGCGCTCCGCGGCGGCGTTCTTCGAGGATTCGACCTCCTCCCCGCCCTTGTTGCTCAGGATGCTGACGAAGCCGCGAACCGTGTGCTTCTGCCAGCCTGTGGCTTCGACGATCTCGGCCAGCGTCGCGCCCTTGGTGCGCTTCATCATCGCGATCACCTCCGCCTTCTTGTTCGCGCGCTCCTCGGTTCCACCCTTCGCGCCCTTGTGCGCCGTGGCGCGTTTGGCGGGCTTGGCCGGGGACTTCTTCGCCTTGCTCTCCGTCAGCGCCACGTCGCTCGCCTGTGGCGCAACGTCGGCGGACAGACGCTGCACCGCCGCCCAGATCCGCGCGACGGCGGCCTTCCGGTCCGTGAACTTCTTCACGGGCTTCAAGTCCGTGAACGGCGCCACGCCGGCGAAGCTGTTCCAGACTTCGACCAGGCGGGAACCGGGCCACTCGGCGGCCAGCTTCGCCAACTCCTTCTCGGAAGCGAACGATTGCAGGTTGTCGCCGGCGGCCGGAACTTCGGCGTGCGCGGCGATGTTGTTGTCGGTATCGATGGTGAATGTTGCCATTACTGTTTCTCCTTGCCGCTTGTCGCGGTCGTGACATTCATCACTCGGCGTCGAAAAAACGTCAAGCAGAATCTTGCGACTAATGAAGTGTACAAGCGCAAAATTGTCAGGTTGGCGCTCTTTTTTATATAACCCGACAAAAGACGGCGGGGCTTCGGGTACTCCATTGCTGGCCTTCAGGTGGATATACTACGTCGAATATGGCCGAAATTCCCGAACCAGACAAAGCCTGGATCGCTGGCACTATCGACGTAGCGAAGGAAATCGCAGATTTTCCCGATGCGGATGTCCGGCAAATGCTTAACCAGAATTTCGTTACTCCTTATCGGCTCCAACAACTATGGAAAGTCGCGTTTTCAATTGGTTTCGGAACTCCGCCCCAAGCACGGCTGGAGGGGATCAAGCGGGCTGCTGATATGTCGCTTCGAGCGCTGAAGCAGATGCTTCCACGCGTTCCGTCCGGACAGCCCTCCTCTTTCCAATCGAAATCCGCAACAAGACATCGAACAGGCCTATCGCGAGTCTTTCGAACAGCTCGCCCCGTGTGTCGGACTGTTCTGGATTCAGCAGTCCGGGTTTGAATCGATCAAGCGTGAGATCTTCGACGCAAACCAGAGCATCCGCGAAACCCGTGAGCGGGCACAGTCAACTTTGCAGGATCTCAACGCAACCATTAAAGCCGGCGAGAAGGAGATATGGCGGACATCATCCTGCCGGGTAAATTTGGGCACGATTATGTGCGCGAGGAGTCGAGGGGAAAATCCTCGGGCGCGTCTTTTGAAGAGTCGACGAAAACGATACAGTCAAAGACCGATTCAAACAAGTCACGTTACCAATTCACTATCGATTCCTGTATACTTTTATATCGCGTTATATCGCGCGAATTCCCGGCAAATCTGGGCCTCGGCATGGAAAATGACTTTTAAACGACCGATTCTCAATTCGCCGTACGAATACCCGCACCGTCACTGGGAACTGGACGCGCAGGGCCAGCCCACCCAACGCGTAATCGAAACCCGCCGCCGCGCGGAGTTCATCACGCCGATCCCTAAGCCGCGGAAGCGCAAAGCCGCGTCCCAGGCGGAGATGGTCTTTAACGAGGGTCAGGACCTTTCCACGAAAAGCAGCAGTACGAAGCGGCATCGGCCGTGATCAACGAAATTCGCCATTACGTCGATCAATGGCGCGGGTTTTCGAGTCCGAACGATTGGAAAGTGACGTCTGAAACGCAGCGGCTGCTCCAGCACTGGCGGCATCACTCCTTCATCGACTTGCGCCCGTTCTTCTGCCAGATCGAAGCGGTAGAGACGGCGATCTGGCTGACCGAGGTTGCACCGCAGCTGGGTAAAACCGGCAGGAAATTCCTGGATCATCTTGCCGACGCGAACAACGCCTCCAATCCGGAACTGTTGCGCCTGGCCCTGAAGCTCGCGACCGGCGCCGGCAAGACCACCGTCATGGCGATGATCATTGCCTGGCAAACCGTCAATGCGGTGCGACAGCCGGGCAGCAGCCGATTCACCCGCGGATTACCAATTCGTGAGACACGAAATCAAATTCGATGTCGAGGAGCATCCCGTGATCTGCGGGCATTACCGACGTTGTGAGTCGATCGGACCGTTTTAGCGAAGCGTCCCACCTGTCCCAATCGAACGAAAGAATCGACCGCTGGCACAACTCGCTCAAAAGGGAGTGCATCCGGCAGGGAACGCCCTTGTCGCTGGAAGATGCGCGGCATCTGGCGGAGGGCTACGGCGACCATTACAACAACGTCCGCCTGAACAGTGCCATCCGCGACATCACGCTGAGGGACATGCCCGTCGGGCGTCAGGATGACATCCATGCCTGGAGCGATCGGATGTTGGACGAGGTCCGAAAAGAGTGGTCGTCAGAAGACGAGCACTCAGAAAAATTGTGAAGTATGATGGAATTCTCGCTTAGTGGTGGCAAGTGATCGCTCGAAATGAGAAAATGCCAAAAAAGGGTAGAGCACATGCCGGTCTGAGAGGCACCTGAATGCGTTGGAAGTAGGACTTTGTCTATTGGGCCGCAAGATAAAATCCCTGCGGAGGCGTCAATTCCGGGTGCTTCTTTGGAATCGATTCTCTGCGCGGAGAAGTTGCGCCAGCGACGCTCGCGTCATTGGTACCAGCCTTGCGTACTTTCAGCAGCGTTGGCGGTGCTCTTTTCAGTCGGTGCGTGGTCGCAAACCCAGCTTGCGACTGTTTCCGGCACCGTCACTGACCCCAGTGGCGCCGTTGTCCCCGGCGTCAGCGTTCTGATTGTCAGCCAAGGCACTGGATTGAAACGGAGCGCTCTTACTGATACGGCTGGCGAATACCGTTTCGCCGGCTTACCAACTGGAACCTATTCTCTCCGTTTGGAGAAACCTGGATTCCAATCGCAAGTCCGCGAAGGCGTTGAGCTCAATTCGGCCGCTGAAGTGAGGATCAATTCGCAACTCGCGATCGGCGACGTTTCGCAGGAAACCACGGTCAACGCGAACGTGGCCGGGATCGATAGCACGACGTCGACTATCAGTGGATTACTTCCAGAGCAGAGCCTGACGGAACTGCCCCTCGACAACCGCGATCTTTTTAGTGCGGTAAAGCTGGAGCCTGGAGTGGCTCCAAACCCCAGCAGTGCTCCGTCGTTGCTTTCGAGCGGCAAGTCCGGGCAAGTTGCAATTAACGGCATTCGTCCGAGTATGACGAACGTTCTGATCGATGGCATGGATGCGACCGATCCGGTCTTCGGTTATTCGCCCGCGGGCGCTTCGGGTTTTTTTCTTGGCCTGAATGAGTTGGAGGAGGTCCGCGTCTTGACCCAAACTTTCAACGCGGAGTACGGGGGGCATGGCGGCGCTGTCATCGACATGACAACCAAGTCGGGCAATAACCAATTTCACGGATCTCTGTGGGAATTGCATCGGGATGCGTCGCTCGACGCGAAGAACTACTTCGATTTGGCAACGAGCCCGATCCCGCCGTTCGTCCGCAATCAGTTCGGTGCCGGAATCGGAGGGCCACTGAAGCATCATCACACGTTCTTCTTCGTCAACTATGAAGGGTTTCGCGAGGTACAGGCATCCACGGCAATTGCCACGGTACCCGATGCCCTCGCGCATCAGGGTCTGCTGCCATCTGGTGCGAATCCGTCCGCCTGCCGCACCACCAATCCGAGTGGCTGTGTCGCTATTCCGATGAATCCTCTGATACAACCGTTTCTCAATTTGCTGCCTCCTTCGAACGGACCGGACAATGGGGATGGAACCGGTGAACTGATCACCGCGAACAAAGGAAACACCCGTGAGGACCACGGCATGGTTCGCATCGATCACAACTTTTCCAGCACGCACTCGCTATTCGCGCGCTACACCGTGGACGACAGTTCTTCCCTGGTTCCCTACGTCGGTACACCGCCGGGAACTTACGCGCCGGGATTCCCGGCCTTTCATCGGGCGCGGAATCAGTACGGCACTGTTCAGGACCGCGTGACATTCGGGTCTGGATGGATCAATGAGTTGCGCTTCGGCATCAACCGAACAACTGGATCTTCTGCGATCGATAATACGCACCCGGGTTTGTCGACTTCTTTGATACCCGGCCAACCGTTCGGAACGATCGATGTCACGGGTTTGAGCCTGATCGGCAACTACCTGGCACTCCCTTTAGGCGATTTTTCGACCGTTTACCAGGCTCAGGACCAGCTGTCGCGCACCATTGGCCGTCACACCTTGAAATTCGGCGTCGAATTCCGAAGGCTCCAACTCAACGGGACGCTGGATTTCGGTGCCAACGGATTGTATAGCTTTGAGGACCTGACTCCCTTCGGGTTGCCGGCGTCCAGCAACAATCCTGCGCTCGAATTCTTTCTCAAGGGTCTGCCCCTGTCTTACGTTGGGGTCAACCCATCTAATGCCAATTCCGATCGTGGATACCGTGAGAGTTTTGCTTCAGGCTTTGCGCAGGACTTCGTGCGGGTGAACAGCCGGTTAACTCTAAATGTCGGATTGCGCTACGATTTTTACTCCAATCCGACCGAGGCATTCGGCCGCGAATCAGCTTTTCCAAACCCGGCAACGGATTCCGCGCCAGTCGTCGGCAAGCTATTTGCCTCGACACCGCTCGATCTGTTTTCGCCCCAGGCAGGCTTGGCATGGAACGTCTTCGGCGACGGCAAAACTGTGGTGCGGAGCGGATTCGGCATCTATCGCGATCAACTCCCGGCACTCGTCTTCGGCTTCGAGCGGTTTCTACCGCCTTTCTTCGGTCTGGAGGAATTCGTTTTTCCGCAGTTTCTAAACCCACAGAGTGCCGTAGAGACCCAGGCGCTCGACGCTTTCGCGCCAACCTACTATCCGAAGTTTCCATACGCGCTTGAATACAACCTGAACGTGGAACGAGACCTCGCACGGGGCATCATCTTCAGCGCGGGATACTTTGGCACGCGCGGCAATCACCTGACCCGCGAAGCCGAGGAAAACCCCTTTGAGCCAGCGTTAGGCCATCGCTACAATCCGAACTTGTCATCACCTCTGCAAACGATATTGACCGACGCGCAATCCTTCTATAATTCCTTTCAGGCGTCGGTTTCGCAGCGCTACGCACATAACTTTTCCTGGCAGGCGTCGTATACATTGGCCCACTCCGTCGATGACGCGTCGGTGGATTACGTCGTGGAATCCGTCAACGATCCTCCCGCATCTCAGAATATTTTCGATCGCAAGGGTAGCCGGGGCCCGTCGGATTTTGATATTCGGCATAATTTCGTGGCAAATGTCGCCTATGATCTGCCGGGACGCGGACGTCTTCTGGGCGGCTGGCAAGTCTCGGCGGTTGCCAATGTTCACAGTGGCGTCCCG
>Ga0335074_10007908_pt1 | contig 14752 bp, 14 predicted proteins | sample Lox_Sample_23_FD_206715 | JGI IMG/M metagenome (GOLD analysis project Ga0335074, IMG submission 206715) | Soil microbial communities from Loxahatchee National Wildlife Refuge, Florida, United States - Lox_Sample_2.3 | ecosystem: Environmental > Terrestrial > Soil > Wetlands | place: USA...
TGTTCGACCTGCTGCACATCGGGCACGTTCGCTTTCTGGCCCGGGCGCGCGAGCTCGGGGGGAAGCTGGTGGTCGGCATCGAGGACGACCTGCGCGTGGCGGCGCGTAAGGGTACTTCTCGGCCGCTCGTCCCCGAGCGCGAACGCGCGGAGGTGCTCAGTGCGCTCGCGGCAGTTGACGGTGTGTTCTTGGTCCACGGCCCCCCGCACCTGCGGGACGGCGCCGCGTACGCGCGTCTACTGGCCCCGCTACGACCGGCGGCGCTGGCGCTCACGGTCGGGGATTCCGCGGAGCTGGGCAAGCGGGCCGCCGCTGAGCGCCTCGGAGCGAGGGTGATCGTGCTCCCGTTGGTAGAGCATCGCTCCACCAGCGCGCTGGTCCAGCGTGCCGTGCTGGCGCTTTGATCAAGCCTGCGGGGCGGCAAAGTCGAACACCTGCAGCTCCTCGGAGTCCGGCGCCACGTTGAGGGCGACGTTGATCGATCCGAAACCACCGATGACGGCGGCCATCATCGACAGCTCTACGATCTCGGGCTCGCTGAAGTGGCGGCGAAGCTCGGCGATCATGTCGTCGGTCACGTAGGCAGCGCTGAAGCAGAACTGCTCGACGTAGTTCAGCGCGGCCTTCTCGGCCTCGGTGTAGCTGCTGTTTGGCACGTCGTCGATTTCGAGGTAGTCGTCCTCGACCGTGCTGCCCTCCGCGACCTTGAAGCGAGTGTTCTGGCACAGGCGGCAGCCGACGGTGCGGGCGATCTTCATCCGAGCCAGGTCCTTGATCCGCATGTCGAGCACGCCCTCGGTCCACAGCTCTGCGTAGAAGGTGAAGAACGCCTCCATCAGCTCTGGGCGCCAGGCCATGATGCCGTTGAAGTTGCCCTCGACGCCGGGCACGGAATCGATCCGTGGCTTACCCTGCGGACCGATGATGGGGAGGGAGGATGTGGACACGGGCGACACCTCTGGTCGTGGTACGGAGCGGCCCGTGCGACTCTACCTGGCTGCGCTTTGTCAAACAACCGGTTGGTAGGTTTCTCCGCTAGACTCCCGGTTTCCCAACTTCCCAAATCCCGATCCAGTTCCCTGCCTATGCCCTCCGGACCCCTTGCTCATATCTGCTTCCTCGTCCGTGATCTCGATCAGGCGATCGAGGACTGGACCAAGATCCTCTCGGTGATGGACCCCGACCAGCTGGCCGAACCGATCGTCCGCTACGAGCGGTTCGAGTCCGGCGGCGATGAGATGGAGTGGGCGACCTTCGTCAACCGCAACGGAGCCGAGATCCAGCTTCTGGCTCCGCTCAACGACGGTCCGCTCGGCCGCCGGCTGGCCAAGCACGGAGAAAGCGTTCATCATGTGTGCTTCACCAGTCCCGAGTTGCCGGACGCGATCGAGAAGCTGGATGAGGCTGGGGTCAAGCTGACCAGCAAGGAGCTGTGGCAGGACACCCTCGTGCCCTGGCAGTGGTGGACGTTCATCTCGCCGGAGAGCTCGCACGGCTGCCTGGTGGAGATCGCCTACCCCTACAACCCCGTGGATGGCAAGTGGGAGCCCGGTTACGACGTCGAGGCTGCCAAGTCCGGCAGCTGACGTCTACCCAGTGACGCACTAGCCGGACGCTGGAAGTGCCCTACCTGGATCTGGCCGACGGGGCACGGCTGTACTACGCCGACGAGGGCGAGGGCGCGTTGGTGCTGCTCGTCCACGGCGGCACGGGGACCGGGGACTTCGACTGGGAGCGCGTGCGACCCGCCCTCAGCCGCCACTTCCGCGTGCTCACGCCGGACCTCAGGGGTCACGGGCGTTCAAGCGATCCGGCGTGGAAGATCGGGGTGCGTTCGATCGGGGACGACATGACGCGTCTGCTCGAGTCGCTCGGCGAGCGTCCGGCGGCGATCATCGCTTTCTCCTTCGGCGCCAGCGCCATGCTTGCGCTCCTGTGCGCGACTCCCGACCTGACCGACGCGTTCGTCGGCATCGGTGTCTCCCGCTACGGCGATCCCAGCCGCGTTGGACCGATCACCGCCGGCCCCTGGCCACGCGGCTTGGTCGCGCTCCAGCACGAGCACGGCGAAGGCCCCGACCACTGGCGGCGCCTGCGGGAGCACATCTCAGCGAGCTGGGTTGAGGATCTGATGATCGAAGACGAGGATCTGGCCCGCGTCGAGATCCCGGTCCTGTTGGCGTGCGGCGATCAGGATCCGATCGAGCCAGTCGAGGTCGCCCTCGAGCTCGTGCGAGCTTTGCCGGCGGGTGAGCTGCTGGTCCTACCCGGCGCCGGACACTTTCTCGCCCGCGAGCGGCCGGCCGAGCTGCTCGCGGTGGTCGAGAACTTCCTGGACCGCCACCTGAACGATGGCGAACAGCCGGCAGAGTAGGTCGGTGTCGGGTCGATGGCGCGCTTCGGCCTGATCTGCCCGATCCAGCGACGCGATGCTGGGCTCGATGTCCTCCTGCGGGAGCTCGAAAAGGAGGTCGTCGCCGCCGAACACGCGGGTTTCGACGGCTTCTTCTTTCCCGAGTTCCACCAGGCCCACGGCGGTGCGCTGGTTTCGCCGATGCTCATCGGCGCTTGGCTGGCGGCGCGAACCAGCCGGATCCGGGTGGGGGCGCTCGTGCTGGCCGGACCCTTACATGATCCGGTCCGCCTGGCCGAGGACATCCTGATGCTGGACTGGGCCACAGGCGGCCGGGTCATCCTTGGCCTCGGCTCGGCCCACCTGCCGCCCGACTTCCAGCTCTACGGCCGCCCCCGCGAACAGCGCCAGCTGATCCTGGACGAGCTGATCGACGTGATCGAGCTGTGCCTCGCCGGCGAGCCCTTCGATTACCGAGGTCGATTCTTCCAGCGCAGCGGGCACGTGACTCCGAAGCCGTTCAGCTCGCCGCGGCCACCGATCTGGATCGGCGCCCACGGGCCGCGAGGTCTGCGGCGGGCGGGCGAGCGCGCGGACGCGTGGGTGTGCGACCCACAGCGCGACATCGACACTGTCGCTCGCCTGGCTGGTGAATACCGCGCGGCCGCAGCGGCGGCCGGGCGCCCGGCACGCGTGGCGCTGTTCCGTGAGGCCTGGATCGCCACCGATCGAGACGAGGCGGAGGCGGTCTGGGCACCTCATGCGATGAAGGTGCACCGGCTCTACTTCAACGTGGGCGTCTATCACCCGGAGTTCGAGCCATGGGTGGCCGACGTGCAGGATCGAGCCGACTTCAGCCTGGAGCGGCTGGCGCCGGGCCGCTTCCTCTACGGGTCGGGCGCCGAGGTGCGCGACACGGCCGAGGACTGGCTGACGCGGACCGGGGCGGACTACCTCGCCGTCCGGATGCGCCACCCGACCGGACCCACGCACGAGCAGACGTTGGAGGCGATCGCCGCGTTCGGGCGCGAGGTGATCGAGCCCCTCTCGACGTTGTAGCTGTCTCGAACCCGACTTGGGCGACAAAAGTGCCCCAGGGGCAGTTTCGTCGCCCAAGTGGCCCTCGCCCCCCAAGCAGCTGACCTCGGGTTCGGGTCAAGGCTCGAAGGCTCGAAGGCTCGAGTCAGATGAAGGGCACCAGGCCGCCGTCGTTCTGCCAGCCGGCCCCGACGACGTTGGCGGCCAGGGGGGAGCACAGGAAGGCGACCGCGGCGGCGATCTCGTCTGAGGTGGCCGACTGCCGGCGCGGCGTCGAGGTCCCTAACTCGACGAGGACCTCCTCCCGGGTGATCCCGCGGCGGGCGGCAACCTGATCGGCCATGCCACCGGGAGTGGTCCACATCTCGTTCTCCACCGGCCCCGGGTTGACCGCGTTCACGCAGACGCCGTTGGCCGCGTAGTGGTCGGCGAACGCCCGCGTGAGCATCAGCTCGGCGGCCTTGGCCACCGAGTAGGAGACGTTGGTCGGGGTGGGGCGGCGGCCGGCGATCGAAGCGACGTTGACGATTCTGCCCCAACCGCGCTCAGCCATCCCCGGAGCGAATGTCTGCATCAACCGCAACGGGGCCAGGACGTGGATCTCCCATTGCGCCTGATAGTCCTCGGGCGTCAAGGTGTCCAGCGGCCGGTCGGTGCTGACCCCGGCATTGTTGATGAGGATGTCCACCTGCCCGATCTGATCGCGGGCCGCCTCTGCCACCTGCTCAGCGGCTCCCGCGGCGGTCACGTCCAGGGCCAGGGTGGCGGCCGCTCCCCCGCAGGCCTGCGCGACCTCGGCGAGGCCCTCAGCCGAACGGGCGACGAGCAGCAGCCGCACCCCCTCTCCGGCCAGCCGCAGCGCGATCGCGCGCCCGATGCCGCGGCTCGCGCCGGTGACGACGGCGCCGTGGTCTGCGATCTCCAGATCCATGGCTCGGGCATTGTATGTCCACCGAACGTTTGGTAGAAATCTCGAGTGAGGATCACCCTGGGCACCCCGGGCCGGATCATGCCTTCGGCCAGTCGGGCGATCGAGCTCGCTCAGCAGGCCGAGCGTGACGGGTTCGACTCGATGTGGTGGCCGTGCCATCTGATGGGATGGCTTCCGGACTCGGTGTGGAGCTCAGAGTTCACATCGCTGGTGCAGGCCCAGCCGAACCCGCACATCTACTTCGAGCCGCTGACGATGATGGGAGCGGTGGGCGCCGCGACCGAGCGGCTCAAGGTCGGTGTGGTGGTGACCGACGTGATCCGGCGGCACCCGGCGATGCTGGCTCAGCAGATGTTGACCGTCGACCACCTTGCCCAGGGCCGGGCGATACTGGGGCTGGGCTCAGGCGAGCGGATGAACGTTGCCCCCTACGGGATCGAGTGGCACAAGCCGGTTTCACGGCTGTCCGAGGGCCTGGAGGTGATCCGTGCGCTGTGGGGCTCAGAGGGCCGCCCGATCGACTACCACGGGAATTTCTTCAACCTGGAGGGCGCGGTGCTCGGGCTGGAGCCCTACGAAGGGATCCCGCCACAGATCTGGATGGCTGCCCACGGGCCTCGGATGCTGCGGTTGTGCGGCCGCCTGGCCGACGGCTGGATCCCGACCAACATCGAGGTCGATGCCTACGCCGAGAAGCTGTCGGTGATCCGGGGAAGTGCGGAGCAGGCCGGACGGGATCCGGACGCGATCACCCCGTCGATGCTCGCCTATGTTCTGTGCGCGCCTGACGACGAGACGCTCGCGCGGCTGTGCGAGCAGCCATTGACGCGGCTGCTGTTCGCCGCCGTCGATGTCTCCGAGGAGACCTACCGGCGCTACGGATCGACATCACCGTTCGAGGGCGGTACCGGCTTCCACAGCTACATACCGAGCCTGGTGACCCGCGACGAGGCGTTGCGGGTGGCCTCTCACATTCCCAACGAGATCGTCCTCGACAGCACTTTGCACGGAACCGCCGAGCAGATCGCGGCGCGCATCCGTGCCTACGCCCAGGCCGGCCTGCGTGACGTGATCCTCTGGAACATCACGGCGTTCGCCGATCCGGCGCTGGCCGGCTACTCCTTCCGCGCCATGCAGGAGGTCAAGCGACTTCTGGGCGGAGAGCCGGCCGTCGCCCACGAGGCCGCCGCACGCTGATGGCGCCGGGGGGCTCGACTGGCGAATTCGACGGTCGCGTCGCGATCGTCACCGGCGCGGCGCGGGGGATCGGACTTGCCATCGCCCGGCGGCTGGCGGCCGGCGGGGCAGCGGTCTGCCTCACCGACCTCGATGACGATGCCGTCCAGGCCGCACAGCGCGAACTGGCAGACGCGGGGGCGCGAGCGTTCGCGGTCTCGGGCAGCGTCGCCGACCCCGACGATTGCCGTGCGGCGGTCGAGGCGGCGGCGGCTGAGTTCGGCGATCTCCACATCCTCGTCAACAACGCAGGGCTGACCGACGACGTGATGCTCCACCGGATGACCGATGCGCAGTGGAACCTGGTCCAGGACGTCAACCTGCGAGGTACCTTCAACATGCTGCGAGCCGTCGCGCCCTGGTTCCGGGACCGCGAGCGCAAGGTGGCCAGACGGGTCGTCAACGTCGGCTCGGCCGCCGGCATCTACGGGACGGTGGGCAATGCGAACTACTCGGCGGCCAAGGCCGGAGTGCTCGCGCTGACCCGTAGTGCCGCGCGCGAGTGGGCTCCGTTCAACGTCACGGTCAACGCGGTCGCCCCAGGCTATGTCCAGACGCGGCTGACCGCGCCACGCTCAGATCCGAAGGAGCGGCTGGGCTTCCCGCCGGAGGCGGTAGAGGCGATCCTGGCCAAGATCCCCGTTGGACGGGCCGGCACACCGGACGACATCGCCCACGCCGTTGCATTCCTGTGCTCGCCCCTTTCCGGCTACATCACGGGGGAGACGCTCGAGGTCAACGGGGGCCTCGGCGATCTCCAGATCGCTGTCTAACTCAGCTGGCCGGCCCGCCCGGCCGGCCAGCTCGGCTATGTCATGCCCTCACGCCGTGGCGGAAGGCATGAACCTCCTCGTCGGACGGGAGGCGCACAACCTCGATCAGGTTGCCGTCCGGATCCTCGGCGACCATCGCGTCGATCTCGCCGTAGTTGGGGAGCAGCAACGCCACCGGCTCCGACCAGCATCGGACGTCGTGGTCGGTGAAGCGCTCGCGCCAGAACCCGAGTGGCTCTGAGACCGAGAAGGACAGGAGGCGCAGCCCGGGGACGGCGAAGCCGGGACCCGGCGGAGGCGGGGACGGTGTCGGCGCGGCGACCGGCGGCGGCGACCACTCGATCAGCTCGATCTGGCCGACTCGCTCATGGCCCTGGACGTAGGCCACCCGGCCGGTCGTCCCCGGGGCCAGTCGAAGGAGCCGCTCGAACTGCTCGCCCGCGAGCTCCATCCGCAGCGTCGTGCGCAGACCGAGCACACCGGAGTAGAACCGCAGCGAGCGCTCGAGATCGAAGACGTTGACCGCGATGTGATGGACGGCGCCGGCACACGGTCCCGCGGGGTCCGGAGGCTCGGCGGGCCGTCGGCTGGCGGTCAAGCGTCCGCTCCGTCACGGAGCGCGTGCGCCGAATCCGGGAACATCACCCAGGTCCCGCTGGCGGCTACGCAGAGGCGCTCCTCGGCGTCCAGGATGTCGATGCGCACGAACGTATGGCGACTGGCCCGCCGCAGCACGTTGGACCGGCCGATCAACGTCGCTCCGAACGCCGGCCGCGCGAACTGCAGGCTCAGCTGCAAGGTGGCGAAGTACTCGTCCGGACGGCTGACCGTCGCCACCGCCATGCCGCCCACGAGGTCGGCGAACGAAGAGAGCGTTACGCCTGGCACCGCTCCGTTCGGGTTGCGCAGGGCCGGATCGGCGGTCATCGAGGCACGGGACTCTCCCGGCAGCAGGGCCTCGCAGCGCACGCCCAGCAGACGGCTCACCGGGATCTCGTTGAAGTAGCGCTGCAGCTTCGCGAGGTCATCCTGGGGCACGCAACGAGATCCTAAAGGTTGCGAACTTGCCAACCAAACGTTTGATAGGTACGCTCCGCCCCGCTGCCCGTGGGTCGGGCACTTCGGAGAGAACCCTATGGGGGAGAGGAAAGATGAAACGCAGCCTTTGGGCCTGTGCATCTGTGGCCGCTGTTCTGGCCATCGCGGCATGTGGCAGCAGTAGCAGCAGTACCACCACCAGTAGCAGCAGTAGCAGCAGCAAGAGCACCGCTTCGACCAGCAAAGCACCGATCCAGGTCCTTTCGATCGGTGACACCAGCGGAGCGACCAAGATTTACGGGCAGCTGCATTACGCGGGCCTTCTGGCCGCTGCCGCCTACCTCAACGCTCATGGCGGGATCAACGGTCGCAAGGTCGTGATCACACATCTGGACAGCGGTGGCATCACCGCCAACTCGGTCAGCCTCGCCATCAAGGCGCTGGCTCCGAACCCGAACGGCGCCAAGTACGCGTTTGTCGATGCCGGCGTCGAGGGCACTGAGGACGACGCGCTGATCCCGATCATGAAGAAGTACAACCAGTTCGCGATCACGCTGGATGACGCCGGCGAATGCGCCCAGGTGTCCAATTGCCCGACCGAGTTCGTGGTCAAGGGCAACCCGGCCGACCCCGCGCACGCGGCCGCGAATTTCTTCAAGAGCAAGGGCCTCAAGAAGGTCGGCGTCCTCGAGGAGTCGATCGCGTTCACCGAGGGTGAGACCCCGGGCATCGTGGCGGCGCTCAAGGCGGACGGAATCACTCCGTCGGTTGTGACCTTCCCGGCCACGGCGACGGACGTCACGCCGGAGATGTCGGCGCTCAAGGGCGACGGCGTCCAGGGCGTGTTCGCCGAGGCGCTCGGCCCGCCGGCCGGCTACACCCTGGCAGCCCGGGCCAGCCTCGGCTGGAGCATTCCAGTCGTCTTCGACGTCGCGGCCTCCTCCCTGGATATCACCAAGCTGGCCCCGGCCAGCGAGGTCAAGAACGCCTATCTGAACGTGTACGACTGCCAGAACGGGGCCGCGCCGCTCAGCGCCGGAATGAAGGCGATGCTCGCAAACATCCCCTCGCAGTACACCGCCGAGGCGAGCGGGCAGGCCTGCGACATCACCGGCAACGGCTGGGACGGCATGATGGAGTTCGCCAACGCCGCCAAGCAGGCGCCTTCGCTGACCACCTCGGCGCTCGTGAACGCGATGCTGAACCTGTCGCCGGCTTCGCAAAGCGATCCCCTGTACATCACCTCGGCGAAGAAGTGCTACTCGACGAGCGATCACGAGGACGCCTGCGAGGTTCCTGGCGACTTCACGGTGATCCCGGTCGGCCCGGTATCGGGCGAGCAAGACCACCCCTTGTGAGGTAGTGGTCACTTCATGACGTAGTAGGTAGCGGGTCCGCCTCCGGGCGGACCCGCACCTGGTTACTCTTCGAGCGAACAGGACTTACGACATGGCAGTCACCATCTGGAGCGGGTTGGTCCTCGGTGCGGTCTATGCACTGGTCGCGACTGGCTTCACGCTGACGGTGTTGCCCACGGGCATCTTCAATTTCGCCCAGGGCGCGTTGGTCGTCGCCGGCAGCTTCATGGCCTATCAGTGGCTGACGGTGTCCGGGCTGGGCGAGATCCCGACGCTGCTGATCGATACCGCCCTGGGGGCGTTCGGAGGCCTGGCCTGCGAGATACTCGCGGTGCGGCCTCTGCGGTTCGGTCTGCGCCGGTTGACGGGCTCGCGTGAGCTCGTCACCACCGTCGGCATGTCGACGATGCTGATCGGGATCATCGGTGTCAAATGGGGCTATCTGGCGCTTCAGGTGCCCTTTGACGGGCCCTCCAAGTTCGTGCACTTCCTCGGTATCGCCGCCGAGCCGATCGAGATCATCGTCGTCGCGTCGGCGATCGTGATCAGCGTGGCGCTGCACATGTGGTTTCGCCACACTCGCACCGGGCAAGCCTGCCTGGCCGTGGCCGAGGATCGCGACGCGGCGATGCTGCGTGGCGTCAACGTGAACTTCATGTCGCTGGGCGCGTTCGCCGCTGCCGGCGCGCTCGGCGGGCTGATCGGCACGCTGACCGGCCCCATCACCTACGCCGTGCCGACCCTGGGTACCACCCTGGCCCTCGGCGGTTTCGTCGCCATCGCCCTCGGAGGTGAGGGCAGCTTCCTGGGCGGTCTCTTCGGCGGTCTGCTGGTTGGACTCGCGTCCGCCTTCGCGACGCGCTACATCAACGCCAACTACTCGGATCTGGCGGTCCTGGCACTGCTGCTCGGGACGCTGGCTCTGCGCCCACGTGGCTTGGGCGGCACTACCGAGGCGCGGCATGTCTGAGGCGACGGCCCAGGCCCCAAAAACCGCTGTGCCGGTTACCGCCGGCTGGCGCAGAGTGCTCAGCGAGACGCTGCTGGGCGGGCGCTATGCGCTGCTCATCCCGCTGATCGGGGCGATTCTGCTGATCACGTTCCCGTTCTGGAGCGGCGATGCCTACTGGATCAACCAACTGTCGCTGATCGCCGTCTACGCGATGGTCGTGAGCGGGGTCAACCTGAGCTTCGGCTACGCCGGCGAGGTTCAGTTCGGCCAGGTGTTCATGTTCGCGATCGGCGCCTACGTGACGATGATCCTCGCGGTCCATGACATCGACCAGATCATTCCGCTGCTCATCATCGGTGGCGTCGTGGCCGCTGTCGTCGGGTTCCTCGTCGCGCTGCCGGCTCTGCGGATCGGAGGCTGGTCGCTGGCGATGGCTTCGTTCTTCCTGGTCATCACCATCCCCGACTTCACCCAGATCTTCCAGGGACCGACCGGCGGTGACAACGGCCTGGTCGGCATCCCCTCTCCGCATCTGTTCGGCGTGACGGTCGGAACCAACGGTCTGTTCGAGTTCGCGGTCGTTGTGGCGATCATCTGGCTGGTCGCCTACCGCAACCTGGTCACCTCGCGCTACGGCGTGATCTTCCGGATCCTGCGCGAGTCGCCTGTGCAGGCGCGATCACTCGGCTTCTCCTCGATGCGCCTGAAGGTGCTCGCCTACACGCTGGGTGCGCTCCCAGCCGGGATCGCGGGCTGCCTGTTCGGCTTCATCTCGCTGATCATCACCCCGACCGACTTCAATATCAACCTGGCCATCGGCATCGTTGCGGCCAGCGTGCTCGGCGGCGTGGAGAGCGTCTACGGTGCGATCCTGGGTGCCGCCGTCCTCCAACTCGGCCCCGAGGAATCGGTGAGCTTCGCCTCCGCGGCACCGATCGTATATGGCGGGTTCCTGATCGGGGCCGCCGTCCTTTTGCGCGGCGGGATCAGCGGCTTGAGCCGCGTCGGGGCGGTGCGCGTGTCTCGGTGGCTCGTGGGGGACCAGAAAGGCGGTGCGGCCATCACGGTTCACGGATCACTCTCCGAGCATGGTGAGCACACCGAGGACGCTCCGGCCGAGCATCATGCTCTGCGCGAGCTGATCGGTGAGGTGAACGGCCGCGAGCTCGAGGTCGAGTCCGTGTCCAAGGCGTTCGGCGGGGTGAAGGCCCTGCGCGGCGTCACGCTCGCTGCCGACCCGGGCAAGGTGACGGCGCTGATCGGGTCCAACGGATCCGGCAAGACGACCCTGCTCAACGTCATCTGCGGCTACATCGCCGCCGATCAGGGCACCGTCACGCTTGACACCCCGCTAACCGGACTGGCTCCCCACAAGATCGCCATGAGGGGTGTCGGGCGCACCTTCCAGACCCCCAGCATCCCACGCGGCGTGTCTGTCGCCGATGTGGTCGCATCGGGGCGGTTCCACGTCGACCAGCGCGGCGTGCCGGCTTGCATCGCGCGGACGGTCGGCTACCGGCGCTCGCGCCGCGCCGATCGCCTGGAAGCGCTGGAGATGCTCGATGTGGTCGGCCTGGCCTCGATCGCCGACGAAGAGGCGAGTAGCCAGCCGCTCGGGAACCGGCGTCTGATCGAGCTGGCGCGCGCTCTGTGCGGGCGTCCCGGCGTGCTGCTGCTCGACGAGCCCGCCTCCGGTTTGAGCGACGAAGAGGTCCAGAAGCTCGGCAAGGTTGTCCAGGCCGCGGCGGCCGCCGGCTGCACGGTGGTCCTGATCGAGCACAACTTCGGCTTCGTCGGACGGATCTCGGACGTCGTGCACGTGCTGCACCTGGGAGAGCTGATCGCCAGCGGCCCCGCCGCCGAGGTCAGCGCCGATCCGCGGGTGATCGAGAGCTATCTGGGCGAGACGTCAACGGAGCCCACCGATGGACAGCGGGCCGCCGCGCGAGTCGTGGTGCGCGAGCCTGCGATGGCCGGCGAGGAGGCAGGTCGCGCTCTGCTCGAGGTCCGGGACGTGGAGTCCGGCTACGGAGATCTCCAGGTCCTGCGCGGGGTCTCGGTGTCGCTGTATCCAGGGGCGGTCGAGGTGATCCTGGGGCGCAACGGAGTCGGCAAGACAACCCTGCTCTCGACGATCTGCGGCCAGATCAAGATGTGGGACGGCTCGATCGCGCTCGACGGCAACGAGATCGGGCGTCAACCGGCCTATCGCCGGGCCGGCAAGGGACTCGCCCTTGTCCAGGAGGGCAAGCGGATCTTCCGCAACCGCACGATCATGGAGAACGTCGTCCTCGGTACGCGCACGCTCAAGGTGAGCCGCGCCGAGCGGCGCGAGCTGTGCCAGTCAGTGCTCGAGCAGTTCCCGGTCCTGCGTGACCGGGCGGCCGAGCGTGCCGGCGGCCTCTCGGGCGGTCAGCAGCAGATGTTGGCGATCGCCACGGCTCTCGCCTCACGCCCACGCGTCCTCCTCCTCGACGAGCCGTCGGCGGGCCTGGCGCCCGCCATCGTCATCGAGGTGTTCCAGAAGATCCGTACGCTCGCCGACGAGGGAATGGCGGTCCTGCTCGTCGAGCAGCTTGCCCAGCAGGCACTCAAGATCGCCGACCACGTCACGGTGATGGACGATGGTCGCGCGATCCGCACCGGGTCCCCCGCTGAGTTCCACGACCTGCGTGAGCTCCAGGAGGCCTACTTCGGCGCTTCTGGTGATGCACCCGGACCGCTACCGGCGGGCGCCACGCCATAGCTCAGCGGGCCGCAGGCATCCCTAGCGCCGCCGCGATGTACTTGACTTCGTCGAAGATGTTCGACGGGACCGTGTAGTCGTCCCGGTCGCGGATCTCGTCGAGGTGCTCGGCGATGGTCTCGGCCGTAACCGACTCGAGATCAGGGGCCACCCAGCCGCGGCTCTCACCGACGAACACGCGGGCGAACCGTCCGAAACCGGCCGAGAAGGCCTCTGAGTTGACCGCGCAGGCCGGACTGGCCAGGTAGGCGACGAGCGGGGAGACGAGGTCGGTAGTCCGTCGCGGAGCCAGGAACTCCCGCACGTCCGCGGGGTAGCGCTCCCCGTACTCGGGGATCGGATCGTCGGCGGCGATCGTGGTCGTGGCCATCGGCAGGATCGCGTTGACGAGGATCCCGTGGTCGGCTCCCTCGTAGGCAAGCGCCTTCATCAGCCCGTAGCAGCCGCCCTTGGCAGCGGCGTAATTGCTTTCCCCTTCCATTGCGAACATGCCGCCCGCGGAGCTGGTCATGACGACCCGGCCATAGCCCTTCTCGCGCATGATCGGCCAGGCGGCCTGGGTGACATAGAAGCTGCCCTCGATGTGGACGCCGAGCAGCTCGCGCAGACCTTCCGAGGTCAGGTCTTCGAACCAGCCGTTGCGCATGAAGCCTGCGTTGTTGACGACGGCGTCGACGGTTCCGAACTGCTCGCGTGCGGTGTCCACGATCGCCCGAGCGCCGGCCGGGGTGGCGACCGAGTCATAGGAAGCGGCCGCGCGGCCGCCGATGGCCTCGATCGCGGCCACGACCTCGTTCGCGTATTCCCGCGAGACATCGTTGACGACGACGGCGGCTCCCCGCCTCGCCAGCTCCAGACTGTGCGCCCGGCCAAGCCCGCGCCCGGCTCCCGTGACGATCGCCACCTGTCCGTCGAGTGTCACCTTCGCCATCTGATCCTCCTTTTCGCGTGTCTCGTTTCAAATCCGCACGAGTTTCCGAATCAAGAACTGGGGGAGCGGCGTTCCGCTCCCAGCCGGATCGGGACTCTGGCCGGGTTGCGCATCATCGCGTTGCCTTGGAACGGCGGGTCATCCTCGGCCAGCTCGAGGTCCGGGAACCGGCGGGCCAGCGTCTCGTAGACGACCGTGCCCTCCAGCCGCGCCAGCGCGTTGCCCAGGCAGAAGTGGGGGCCAAGACCGAGGGCGAGATGTTGCTTGGCGTCGGGCCGGGTGAAGTCGAGCTGGTCGGCGGCGGCGAACACCTCGGGGTCGCGGTTGGCCGCCGCCAGCACGGCAGCAACCGTCGTCCCGCTCTCGATTCTCACCCCCTGGACCTCCACGTCGGTCCGGGTCGCCCGCCACTGGAACTGCACGGGACTGACCCAGCGCAGAAGCTCCTCGACCGCCTGGGGAGCCAGGCCGGGATCGGCGGTCAGCCGCTGCCACTGGTCACGGTGGCGGAGCGTCTCGAGCAGCCCGATCGAGATCAGGTTGGTGGTCGTCTCATGTCCGGCGAACAGCAGCACGACGAACATCGCGGTCAGCTCGACGGGGGACAGACGGCTGCTCTCCTCGGCCTCGAGTAGTGCGGTCAGGAGGTCACTGCCCTCCCGGTGCTGGCGCAGCGGAACGAGGATGTCTTCCACGTAATGGCGGAACTCGAGCATCGCCCGGTGGGCGACCATCAAGGCTTCCGGGTCGTCTCCGCCGCGGTTGCGCCCCAGTTGCCCCGACCACCGATGGATCTGGTCGCGCTCGGAGGGCGGCACCCCGAGCATGTCGGCGATGACCATCAGCGGCAGGCGATAGGCCAGCCGCGAGACGACGTCGGTGACCTCCTCCTCGCGCATCACGTCGAGCATCTCGTCGGTGTAACCCTGGATGGCGGAGCGCATGTCCGCCATCCGCCGCGGGGTGAACACGCGGTTGGCGATGCCCCGCAGGCGGTCGTGCTGCTCGTCGTCGGAGCGGCTCATGTACATCGACTCGAAGGCGCCGATCTCGTCGTTGGCGGCGAGCTGCTCGGGCCCCAGCGAGGCCCGGATCGCCTGGGCGCGGGATCCTGTGACGAAGTAGCGGCTGCTGAAACGCTGCTGGTCTCGCAGAACGTCGCGGGCGTCCTCGTGGCGCGCAACCAGCACGATCGGCCCGAGACGGTGGACCGGGGCGCGGTCTCGCAGCTCTCGCCAGGTCTCGTCCGGATGTGCCATCGCCACCGGCTCGGAGGCGAAGATCCGACTCAGGCGATCGTCGAGCGATCCTTCCATGACCGGCGTCTCGGTGGATGACACAGACTCTCCTCGGACTGGACTTAGCGACCAAACGTTTGTTAGAACCATATCTCCCG
>Ga0335074_10007910_pt1 | contig 14751 bp, 17 predicted proteins | sample Lox_Sample_23_FD_206715 | JGI IMG/M metagenome (GOLD analysis project Ga0335074, IMG submission 206715) | Soil microbial communities from Loxahatchee National Wildlife Refuge, Florida, United States - Lox_Sample_2.3 | ecosystem: Environmental > Terrestrial > Soil > Wetlands | place: USA...
CCGAGGCGTGGAACACGGCTACATCACTGCCCGCTCAGCAGCTGCGACAAGAGATCGAAGCGCTGGCCGCCCGGGCCCGCATCACGCTGCCCAGCCCTCAGCGACCCGTGGCTGACTGGCCAGAACCCGGTGCAGGCCTGGGGTTGACCAGCCGCGAGCTCGACGTGCTGCGGCTCCTCGCCGCGGGCCGGACCAACCGGCAGATCGGGGCGGAGCTTTTCATCAGCCCCCGTACCGCCGGTGTGCATGTGTCACACATCCTGGCCAAGCTAGGCCTGGCCAGCCGCGGTGAGGCCGCGGCCGCAGCGCACAGCCTCGGCCTCACCAAGCCAGCCGCCCCCGACGCCGACACCGTGATCAGCGCGCATACAGCGTGGCAAAGTCCATCTCCACCCACATCTGGGCCACCTGGCCGGACTCCACCCGGAAGATACCCGTGAACCCGACGTCGGCGTGCCGCCCTACTGCGCTGACGTGCAAGAAGTCGGCCACCTGCCTCAGGTGCATCTCACCGAAGAAAGCCACCATCGTGCCGTCAGCGTTGCTGAAGATGGGCCCGAACTCGGTGAGCTCGACATCGGTGAAAGCCTCGTGGAATAGGCGGAGTATCTCCGTGACACGGCCCGATGAGACCAGCTCATCGAGCGTTGAGCCGTCGGCGCCGGCCCACCCCTTCCGGACGACCTGCTCGACGATCGCTGTGCTATCCATGTCTCTCTCCTCCATACCCGGCCTGATGCTGCCATCCGGTGGCCCAGGTTGGGCCTCACCGGCGTTCACAGCACGCAGCATGCAACCGACGGTTAAGGAAAGGCATCTGTCACATGGCTTATCCGCCCGGCACGAGACGACGTATTTTGCCGGAACAGGCCCTGTTCGGGTTCGTGCACGGCCACGTCCTGGACGAGCTGCAGGAACTCGTCGAGAACCCCGACGAGACCGACGACCTGCTCCGGCTGGACCTGCACCGGCTCCCGATCGGCGAGTTCCCCCTGCTCCGCGGCCTGGCCCCGGTCCTGGGCGGCTACGACGGCGCCGCCGAGCTCGAACGCGGCCTGGACATCCTGCTCACCGGGCTGACACCCTGCCTCCCCCAGGCGCAACCCGCCCGCCCGCGCCAGCACAGCACCCCGCCAGCTGACCAGCCATCACGGCGCCCCGGCCGTGACCTCTGGATGGCCCGGCACCCGGAGCCATGCCCGGCGCAGGGACCGCGCCGCGATTACCGCGGTCCTGGCCGCCGCCGCTGCCGCTGACCAGTCCCTAGCCGAGCGCACCTGGGTACTGCTGACGGAAGCACCCGGCAGCGGATGGGGACTGAATGGCCTCGCCAACACCAACGATGAGCTTGTCGCGCTCGCCCGCGCCCAGATCAACAAGGCGCAGTGACTCGGCGTACGAGCCGAGGCCGGACCGGACGGCTGGCGGCTCACATCTCGCCTGACCAGCGGCATTGAACTGAAATTGACCGGCATAGGCAAAGCAATTGACCAGCCGCGGGCAAGACATCAATTCGCGAACGGGATGCTGGCCTCATCAACCCGGCCGCCAGATGCCTGCAGGACCAGCGCCAGCGCCGACCTGCGAGCTGAGCAGCCTGCTGATGATGACCGTCCGCAAGCCGCCCAAGCTCAGGCTCTCAACGCTTCAGATCAATAGGCGAACAACCAAAAGCAGTGCCAGAACGACCCAATATGGACGGCCGCGATCACGGGAAGTCTGCACATTAGTAACGTCCATAAGGCGGATATCGAGCTGGCCGTCGAGGCTGATCGCGCTGACGCAGGCCCGAGCGCCGCCAGCGGCACGGTTAAGAGCCGCGGTCCGGGGTAGCCCGGGTCGGCGTCGGCCGGCCGGAGCCGGGTCTCGCCTTGTCCCTGCGGGGGCAGGCCGGGCCGGCGCTTGTGCGCTGGACCGTGACTGTGCTCGCCCGAGGGAGATGGCCGCTATGACCGACAATGATCAGGCCGGGTCAGCGCTGCCCGATCAGGAGCCGACCCTGCCGCGGCAGCAAGAGCCGTATGCTTCCCACCCCGCCGAAGATCCCGGGTACCTCACGGTGACGGGCGAGGCTGCCGCCGAGGACGGCTCGGTCGCCCCGATCATCGGGGGCCTGCCTGCCGTCGAGGGATCGGCCTGGGATATCGGCGCCCCGCTGGAGGACCGCGGTGCGGGCCTGGCTGCCGAGCAGAGCAGCCCGCCGGGCCAGGCGGGCGACGAGGACACGCGCAGCAGATGAATCGCGGCACGCGGTAACTACGGCATCGGCGATACCTGGTCCTCCCGGCTGTGCGCCGCGGGGAGCCGGAGCTCGGCATAAAGTGCGCGGTGGTCGCTGCCGGCCACCCAGTGGGCCGATGTGGCCAGGACCGCGCAGCGCCGGTCGATCAGGACGTGGTCGATGGCGAGCAGAGTCAGGCGCGGGCCAGGCCGTGGTCCCCAGGTAGGGGACAGCCCGTTGCCGGCCTGGCTGGCCGCGTCCGCATAGCCGGAACGCAGGAGCCGGCGGAACTGCGCGTGATCCAGGGTGGCGTTGAAGTCTCCAGCCAGGATACGCGGACCCTCACCGGGCGCGGGCAGCGCGGACAGCTGACTGCGCCACCGGGCCGTGGCACCCGGAGACCAGGGCGGCCTCGGCGGCGCCGCGTGTATGCAGGCCAGCTCCGCGAACTGGCCGGACGGAAGGTCGAGCCGGGCGGTGCACCGGGCTGCAGAGGCCGGGCCAGCGGGCGGGCCGCCGCGCAGCGGGTAGCGGGCGTAGATGCTCCCTCGCGCGCCGTGCGGCACCTGCTGCGTCACCCGGTGCGGGAGCAGATCACCCAGCCCGGCCCGCTGGAGCCTGAATGTCGCCTCGCCGGTGAGTTCCTGCACGAACAGCACGTCCGCGTGCGTACGGCCTACCAGCCCAGCAACCACGTCGGCCTCGGCCTGGCCGGCGAGCAGATTGGCCGTCAAGACCCGCAGCACGGGCCCCCCCGCGGGCGGCTGGCGGCGTGGTAGCGCGCGAGGGCCCACCGCAGCGGTCAGGGCAGCCCCGGCAGCTGCGGCCGCGGCTGCCGGGCCCGCGCCGCGCAGCAGCAGCGCGCTGACACAGGCTCCTGCAGTCACCTGCGGGGTGAACGACAGCAATGGCACGGCCCACGCTTCGGCGAAGCGAAGACGATCAGCGCCCGTCAGCCGGGCAGCCGCCCAGCCAGCCAGCGCGCCGGCCACCGCCCACTCCACGCGTCGCGACGGCATTGGCCCATGATCGCAGAACCGCTGCCAGCAGACACCGAAGCAGGCAAGCCAACCGGCCACCCCCCGCAGCTCCCACGCGCTCAGAACACCAATCTCCAGGTATTTCGCCACGACCGGCCGGTGGCCGCCGCATCGAGTCTGCGACGAAGCGGATCTCCCACCCTGGCCGCAGCAAGCGACCGTCACGCATCGTGACAGCCACTCTCGGCCGTAAGTGACCTAATCGCCGAATCGGCGCGCATCACAAACGCTCCGGCGATGAGTGTGTCCGCACCCCAGATCATCCGGTTATGCGCGGCATCGTGTCCCTCTCCGAGAAGTGCCCAGCGTCGTTCTGCCACATCATGGAGCACGATGCGATCGACGTCATGGCGTGCATCGACGGGTCGGCGAGTGTCGTGATCGATGACGTGCTCCCCGGACGTGGCCTGCAGTCCCGGGATCGCCCGCAGTGCCGGGTAGATCCCTCCGGGGGAGTCCCCGCAGCGCCCGGCCGTCAGCTCATCGATGTATGGATAAACAATAATTGAGTATGCGAGAATTCTCAGATCAGCCCGAAGCATGACGATAGTGGCGCGTGCGCTCGACGGCTGCCGCCGCCCTCGGGTTCGCGGTAACGCCGGAGACTGCAGGTTGCCGGAAATGGGTGGGGACATATGGCCGGGAATCAGCTGCCGTCGATTAACCACATTGTCCAGCTGATGCTCGAGAATCGCTCGTTCGATCACATGCTTGGGTTCCTGTATCCGAAGTCCGCCAACTTCGAGGGCCTGACCGGCAGCGAGTCTAATACCGACGCCAGCGGCAATACGGTGACGGTTTACCAAATCGATCACACGGCGGCAGGTGCCTACTTCATGCCGGGCGCTGATGCCGGTGAGGGGTATTCGAATACCAACGAACAGCTATTCGGCAGCGGCAAGCCGCCGAACCCGCCGGCCGCGACCAACAACGGCTTCGTCACGAACTTCGCCGACGCCATCTCCTACGACCAGCGCTCCGGCCGCAGCGTGCAGGCCGGCACCACCGCCTCGGCCATCATGGGAATGTTCCCGCCCGCCGCGCTGCCGGTACTGTCCGGTCTCGCCGAAGGCTTCGCCGTCTGCGACCACTGGTACAGCTCAGTGCCCACCGAGACCTTCCCGAACAGGGCCTTCGCCTGCGCCGCGACGAGCCAGGGACACATGAACGACGGCACGGCCTCCTTCACCGTGCCGACCATCTTCGGGCTGATGACCTCACACAACCTGAGCTGGAAGATCTACGGTTACACCGAGGAGGCGCTGACCCGCAAGAACTTCCCTGACACGCTGAGCGCCCCGGATTCCTGCTTCGGGCTGTTCGCCGATTTCCAGTCCGACGCCGCGGCCGGGACGCTGCCCCAGTACTCCTTCCTCGAGCCGAGCTGGGGGTCGACGGGCAACAGCCAGCACCCCAACTACGACGTCTCGCTCGGCGAGAAGCTCATCCAGGACGTCTACAACGCCCTCCGCAACGGCCCGGGCTGGAACCAGACGCTGCTGTTCGTCACCTACGACGAGCACGGCGGCCTCTATGATCACGTGCCGCCGCCATCCGGGGCTACCCCGCCGGACGCCACGCCCGGCGAGTTCGGGTTCGACTTCACCCGGTTCGGGGTGCGAGTCCCGGCGGTGCTGGTCTCGCCGCTGATCCCGGCCGGCACGGTGTTCCGGGTACCCGCCGGGTCAACACCGCTGGATCACACCTCCGTCCTGAAAACCATCCAGACCCGCTGGGCGCTGCCCGCGCTGACCGCCAGGGACGCCGCCGCGCCTGACGTCGGAGACGTGCTCAGCCTGGCTGCCCCCAGGACCGATGACCCGCTAGCCGGGGTGACCGCGCCGACCTCGACCGGCGCCAACCCGGCCGCGGCCGAAGTGTCGCACCTCCAGCTGGCGAACGCCCAGCTGACATCGGAGCTGCAGGTTCCGCTGAGCGAGCTGCGCTCCGCGCCGCTGCTGGCCACCCAGCACACGCCGTCGGACTACGACCACTACATCGCAGCGCGCACGGCGACCTGGCAAGCTGCCAGGGCACGCGGCAACGCTCCGGCCGGCTGACCGCCAACCGCCCAGCCGGCGGCCGCCGGTCCACGGCTTCCTGGTCACCGGCCGCTTCTGCGCTCAGCATAAGCTGGCGCGAAAATGCCACAGCCCGATGTGCCTTCGCGTCGGCTGGGCGGTGGCGGCGGGCCGGCGTTGCTCCTCGTTGCAACGCGTCGCCTGTCGGTGGGTGCGGCACCTGTCAGGGATAGGTCAGAGGCCGTATTTTGCCTTTGCCTCCGGCGTGACGGGGGTGAAGAGGTTGACCAGTCCGCCGTCGGGGTCGCGCAGGATTACTGATCGGTTGCCCCACGGCATGTCGGTCGGCTCCAGGACGATCTCGGGGATGGTCTGGGGGACGAGGGCCTTGATTCGCTCCCAGGTCGCGTCGACGTCGTCGACGCGCAGTTCGACGAAGACAGAGCGGTTCTGGCCGGGCACCGGGCCGGCGTCGCCGAGCATCCCGACGGTCGCGGGAGCGCCGATGGCGATGGTCCCGGTCGGCGTTCGGAGTTCGGCGAAGACCGGGACGGGCCGGGTGACGGGCAGGCCGGTCAATTGCTCCCAGAAGGTCGCGAGGCGTTCGACGTCGTGGGTGATGACGCGGACTGAGACGAAGTCCATGACAGTTCCTTTCGCTGCTGAGCGTGGTGGTGGTATGGCGAAGTTCGTGCTCATACGGCTAGATGGGCGGCGGCGATCTCTTCCACCGCGGTGACCCGCCCGGCTGGGGGGCCTGGCCGGCGGGGCGGGGATGAAGCCGCCGGACTGCGCGGTCCCCCCGGCGATGCCGGTAACGCGGCCGCTGCTGCGGCCGGCGACGGCAACCCGGTGGCCGCGGGCCGCGAGACGGACAGCGGTGGTGCGGCCGCTGCCGCTGGCGGCACCGGTGACCAGAGCAGCGCCGTCGAGGGCGTGGGGGGTGCTGCCGATTGGTGTCGTGGTCATGCCTCGACGCTAGAGGGAATACTGGACAGTATCCGTCCACTATCTCCGGGAAAGTTTGCCGCCATGGCCAAACCCCTCGCCCGCGTTCTGGCGCTGCTCGACATCCTTCAGACCGGCGGCACCCGCACCCGGCACGAGCTCTCTGACCGGCTGGGTGTCGACGAGCGGACGGTCCGGCGCTACGTCGGCCACCTGCTCGACCTCGACGTACCGGTGGAGTCCGTGCGTGGCCGGTACGGCGGTTACCGGCTCGCGCCGGGCTACCGGATGCCGCCGCTCATGCTCACCGACGACGAGGCCGTCGCTGTGCTTCTCGGCCTGATCGGCACACGCCGCGCAACCCTGCAGCCGGACACCGCGGTCGCCGTCGAGAGCGCGACCGCCAAGGTGCACCGGGTGCTGCCCCGCGCGCTCGCCAGCCGGCTCGACGCCCTGGTGGCGGCAACCTCGTACACAGATGAGGGCCGCACTGCGACGACCCCCGAGACAGGAGTGCTGCTCACCGTCGCCCAGGCCGCCGTCCGGCGCCGGCCGCTCGCCATCACCTACCGCGACAAAAAGGACCGGCCCACCGAACGGGTGCTCAAGCCATACGGCGTTGTCGCCCTCCGGGGACGGTGGTACGTCACCGGGCTCGACTCGCGCAGCGGCCAGCTACGCTCCTTCCGCCTGGACCGGGTCGCGCACGCTGTCGTCCAGGAAGGCCAGTTCTCGGTGCCCGGCGGGTTCGACCCGGCGGCGCAGATAGTCGAGGCAGTCTCGGGGGCGTCGTACCGGCACGCGGTCTCGGTCCGGGTCCAAGGCAGCGAGCGGGTGGTACGAATGCGGATGCCCGGATCGATCGCCACCATCGAGCCGATCAACGGGGAACCCGGGTGGGTGCGGGTGCGATGGCGAGCTCAGCGGCTCGACTGGGTCCCGTCAGTCCTAGCCGGGCTCGACCGCCCGTTCGCCATCGAGGAGCCCGACGAACTGCGGGAACGAATGCGCGCGCTGGCAGAACAACTCGCATCTTGGGCCGAAGCCCGGTGACCAGCGAACTCAGCCTGCCGTGACCGCAGCCTCCAGGGCGAAGGCCCGGCCAGCCAGCCTGTGCTCAGCGACCCGCAGACCGCCAATTCTCCGGACACGCCGAAGCAGTCGCAGAATGACCTGATCGGTACGGTCTCCCGGCAACCTGAACTTGAGCCCGCAGCCGCACCGATCAAGCGGCTACTTGCGCGGACTCATGGCGACTCAGGTCACTCTCTGTGACGATCTCTCGCCACCTCAGTCTCCGGCGGCCTAGACCGCGACCGCATAGTACTGCCAAGGTCCTGCCGGGCCCTCGAATGCTCGACCATGTCTGCGGCTAGATCCGGACGTTTACCTCGAGCGCGCCAATGCATAAGTATTCGTGAGCGCCAACATAGGTACAGGGCTTCCAGCAAAGATGGTGCTTCCCCGTTCACCCGCGGCACCGGCAAAGTCGCTGGCGTGGGTCGGCGCGACGATCACCGCTGGCGTGGCGGGACCGGCAGTGTCCGGCGCGGCCCGGCGCCCGGGCAGTTTGCCGCGCGCCGGGTCTGCTGGCTCCAGAACTGCCGGTTCTGTACGTGACAAGAATGAATGCCCCAGCGGCAGATGCCGTGCCATATCGGCGGGTCGGCGTGCGGCGGCCGCAGCCAGCGGTCATCTCGCTGCGCGGCCGGCATTCCACAGCGTCTGCGAACCGAGCGCCGATTCCGCGCGGCCCAGGTTCTGGCTTGCTTCCCGCCGCGACGCGTACAGATTCTCCGGTTCTGGTCGGGCACGGCCCTTGACGCCAGGCGGGCGGGTCGGAGGTGTGGGCCAGCCTGCTTGGTTATCCCAGCCCGGCGTCCGTCCCTGTGCGTGATCCTCGCGCCGAGGCGCACGTCAGCCGGGCTCGGGTGCCGGGGCACTATCAGCACGCCGCCTCGGCAGGCCGGGGAATGTGGCTGCCTGGCTTTCTGCCGGCGTGATCACCGGCACGGGCAAGCGCCTTGGCCCGGACCACATCGGGGTCCCGCGGGCCGGGGGGAAGGACCCCATGCCAGGGGGGCTCGCGTCGAATTCTCGGCCGGTGGATACGGATCCGCTCCACTGTTCTCATCTCTCCTCGGCCAGCCACCCATCTCTGGGGCCCCAGCAAGCACACCGGGGTCATGGCCCGGTCGCGCCGGGCTGGGTGTCAGGCATCGCCTGATCCGAGGGCGAGCGTGAGGCCGATCGCCACCAGCGCCCACCCGGCGCGGTGCCTGACCGGGCGGCGGCCCCGGCGGCGGGGCACATGGGAGCCGGGTCGGCGCGCTGACCTGTGCAGTTCACTGTCGCGCTGGCCGGCAAGTAGTTCGATCATGTACGGGTGCATCGTGTTCACCTATTTGAGTGCGGTTGCTGCGGGATGAGCCGGTCAGCTGGGAACGGGCGAGCGCCTTGGCCCGGACCACATCTGGGTCTCGCGGGTCGGGCGGAAGGTCCTCGGGCCAGGGTTGCTCGCGCCGGATCCTCGGCCTGTTGATGCGGATGCGCTTCACTGTCATCTCCTCGGTCAGTCGCCATGTCTGGGGTCCGTTAACCAGGAGTCCCGGCCGTCTTCGGCGACTGTTCTGCGAGGACGGTATGAGCAGGCGTCGCTCAGGGCGTCACCCGGAGGTGGACCTGCTAGGTGGAATCTTCCGCGGCGGAGCTCTGGCACGAAGGTGCCACAGTTCGGAGACGGCCGCCGTGCTAGGGGATCAGGCCGAGTTCTCGTGCTCGGGCGACGGCCTCGGTGCGGTTGGCTGCGCCGAGCTCGCCGAGAACGTGGTTGACGTGTTTTGACCGTGTCGAGGGTGACCGCGAATTTCCCGGCGAAGGCCTAGTTCGGCGTGCCTGCGGCCAGCATCCCCAGCACCTCCAGCTCGCGGCCGGTCAGCTGCTCGGCCAGCCCTGCCGGCCTGCGTAGGCGGTGCCGGGTGGCGAGCGGGGTGGCTGGCTCGCGCCCGTTCCGCCCTGCGGGTGCCCTCGGCGCCTGCCTGCCGGCGTCGTGGCGGTCGGCTCCGCGGACGGGGCTCAGCGGCCCGCCGCCTCCGCGCCGCTGAGCCGCGCGTTGATGCTGACCAGTGCGACAACTGCACCGGCTGCGAAGATGATGGCGCCGGCGAGGAGGCCGGCGACGTAGCCGTCGGTCAGCGCGGTCGTGATGGTGTGGCCGGGCAGGTGGGTTCTGGCTACGATCGAGGCGATGGCGGCCAGTGCGGCCACGCCGAGCGCGTTGCCGGTCTGCACGCTGGTGTTGAGCAGGCCGGCCGCGACTCCGCTGTCGCGTGGCTCGACGGCTCGCATGCCGACGGCCGTGCAGCTGATGAAGGTCAGCCCGGCGCCGGTTCCGAAGGCCAGCATGGCCGGGACCATCACCGCCCAGTAGTTCGAGGTGGGGGTCAGCTCGGCCACGTACCACGCGAGCCCGCCGGCGCTCAGGATCATCCCGGCCGCGATGACGGCCCGGGCGGGCATTGCGCCGAGCAGCCGTGGCACGAGCCCGCCGGCGGCCAGGAAGCCGGCCACGACGGGCAGGTAGGCCAGTCCGGTGTGCACCGGCGAGTAGCCCCGCACTATCTGCATATAAAGCGTGAGGAGGTAGAACATGGCGAGCATGCCCGTGCCCAGCAGCAGCAGCACCACGTTCGCGCCGGCCCGGTTGCGGTCGCGCACCACCCGGGACGGCAGCATCGGTGCCCGGCTGGCGTGCTCGATGAGCAGGAACGCGGTCAGCAGCACGGCCCCGGCCGCGAAGCAGGCGAGAGTGCCCGCGTCGGTCCAGCCGTTGGTGTTGCCGCGGGTGAGGGCGTAGATGAGCGAGCCGATGCCCAGCGTCGCGGTGACCGCGCCCGGTATGTCGAGCCTGCCGTGCTCGCTGTCGCCCGGGACGAGCACGCCGGTGCCGATCAGCACCCCGACGGCGATGGGGACGTTGATGAACAGCACCCAGCGCCAGCTCAGGTATTCGGTGAGCGTGCCGCCGAGCAGCAGGCCGACCACGGAGCCGAGGCCGGCCATGGCGCCGTAGACGCCGAGTGCCCTGGTCCTGGCCGGCCCGGCCGGGAAGGTGGCGGCCAGCAGGGACAGTGCGCCGGGCGCGGCGAGCGCAGCGCCGCATCCCTGGACGATCCGGGCGGCGACCAGTGCCGTGCCGTCCGGGGCGAACCCGCCGGCCATCGAGGCCAGGGCGAACACGGTGATCCCGATGCGGAACACGCGCAGGCGGCCGAACAGGTCCCCGGCCCGTCCGCCGGCCAGCAGCAGCCCGCCGAACGCGAGGGCGTAGAAGCTGGCCACCCAGTTCAGGTGGGGTGTGGCTATGTGCAGTGACCGCTGCATGCTCGGCAGCGCGATGTTCACGATCATGTCGTCGAGTACCAGCATGAGCTGCGCGGTGGCGATGACCAGCAGCGCAAGGCCGAGTCTGCGGCCGGCGGCGGGGGGCGCCGCGACCTGAGAGGTGGTTTCTGCTCGGTCATGGACTGACATGGTTGTCTCCTTGATCCTTCCGGGCCGTTTGGGGGGCCGGTTCGCCGGCGGCGTTCCAGATGTCCAGTCCGGCGTATTTCGGCCCCCACTGCTCGCGGTAGGCGGTCAGCAGCGGCGGGGGGAACTTGCTGATGATCGCGTTCATGGTCTGCGGGGTTGCGCCGTTGAGCAGCCAGGGCATGTACACCGGCGCGTCTCCGCTGAGCCGCTCGCCGTGGACCTGGGCGAAGTGCTGCCACTCCTGCGGTGTCAGCGAGGCGTCGATCAGGGGCAGCCCGTCGGATTCCTCATGGGCCAGGTGCGCGGTCAGCTTCGTCACCAGCTCGTCGGTGATGTCGCCGAACCGCTGGTAGCCGTAGTCCGGGTCGGCCGCGGCCGCGTCGATGGCCGTCAGCAGCGGCTCGATGACGGCGTGCTCGCCCTCCAGCGCGTCCGCCAGGGCGAGCCGGTCGGGTTGTCCGGCCACGCGGGCGCGCAGCGCCGGCCACAGGATGTCGTCTTCAGTCTGGTGGTGGACCAGCAGGAACTTCTTGAACAGCTCCCACCCCAGCGCGGCGTGCAGCAGCGTGCCGGGGCTGTCATCGCGCTGGCCCGCGATCCGGGTGACCTGCACGAGTTCCCGGCGCAGCGCGTCGTGCATCGCGAGCATCATGCTCATGTCGAGCTTGTAATCCATGGTTCCTCCGTGATCCGGGCCTGAGCAGACGCCTCGGCAGGCTGGCCTGGGCTGCGCGTCTCGGGTATGTCGTGCCTTAAAAATGACACTAAGTCTTGTTTAATGTCAAGTCTTAAAAAGAATTCAGTATGTTTTGGCTACGGGTTCCGTTCTCAAGTAGGATGGCGGGCATGACCACCCACCCGGCCGGTGTCCGCTCCCTGCCGCTGCGCGAGCGCAAGAAGCTGCGGACCCGCCGCGCGCTGGCCGACGCGGCGCTGCGGATGTTCACCGAGAACGGCTTCGACGCGACCACGCTGGAGGAGCTCGCCGAGGAGGCCGAGGTCTCCAGGAGCACCTTCTTCCGCTTCTTCCCGGCCAAGGAGGCTGCGGCGATCGAGGCCGAGGCCGAGCTGTGGACGGCCTACCTGGCCGCGCTCGCCGACCGCGAGCTGTCCGGCACCATTCTCGGCGAGCTGCACCAGACACTGGCCGCGGCGGTGGCCGGGCTCGACCCTGGCTGGGACGACCGCTTCGTCGCCACCCGCCGCCTGATAGCAGCCGAGTCACCCCTGCTCAGATACATCGAGCACTACCGCGCCGGGATCAGGGCCCAGGTGGTCGCCTGCCTCGCGGACAAGCTCCGGCTAGACCCCGAAGACCTCCGGCTGCGCGTCCTGGCCGAACTCGCCACCACCGCCTTCAGCCTCGCCGGCCGCCAGTGGGTCCATGACGGCGGGCGGGGCGGCCGCAAAGCGCTCCTTCAACGCCACCAGGACGCGGTCAAGGCCATCCCCGCCAGCCTGGACCTCTCCGCGCCCGCGTAACTGCCCGCCCAAGCGGGCCCAGACCGCCAGCACGAGCCAAGGAGGCGGAAACCGGCGCCAACCTCGCCGACCGTCATCGTGGACCTACAGAACGCCCAGATCAGAAGGGGCCACCGTGCCCCTCATCGGCGTCGAAGCGACGCCCGCGCAGATCGGCGGCTCTTGTGTGCCGCTGCCAATAGGTTTATGACGTTGGGTAATCCTGAGTTCGTCGGCTGCGGATCCGTGATGATCCAGTCGCGGGCGTTGGGTTTAGCGGAAGCAGGTGCGGCAGCACCTGACGTCCCCCATGGCCCCGGCCCATGCCTCCAGGCTCGCCCGGTCAGGTGAGCAGAACTTGATGTAGTCCTTGGTCCAGTGCAGCGGGCTGCGCGTGAAGTGCGGGCAGCCGGAGCGGTGGAGCATGAGGTAGCCAGGTCCCGGATTGCGTTCGGTGTTGAGGAAGAAGCCGCCGGGGTGGTCATCCCGCCAGCGCCGGAATCCCGCGTCGTCGTCCTGGAAGCGGGTTACGGACGTCGGGAGCGCGGCAGTAGCGTCCTGCGGTGCCGTCGGCGTTTTCCCTGCCTGGCGGTCCTGGGCAAGCAGCGCCCGGCCGGACGGCGGCTGCGCCGATGAGGGGCCGGGAACCCTATCTAGGACCTTGATCAGGCCCGCCAGATCCGAGCTGAAGCGGGCATGGCTGAGCTCTATGGCCTGGCGGCGGGCGAGCGCGGCCAGGCTGGCCGGAAGCTGTTCCGGGCGCGGCATTCGCGCCCCGCCCACGAGCACGGGGACTACCCGCACGCCCCGGGCCAGCGCGGCTTCGAGCTCCAGCCGTACGAAATCCCCCGGATCATCCAGCCGCCGGCCGTCCTGGCCTGCGGCCGTGAGCCAGCGATCACCGATCACTGCTAGCAGTACCGTGCACGAGGCGACCGCCGCGGTGATCATCTCGGCGAAGTCATCGCCCGGCTCGATCGAATCAACATCCTTGAACACGCGGTCAGCGCCGAGGCGGGCCGCCAGCTGATCGAACAGCCAGCCCGCCGGGTAACCGGCATCCTCACGGCGGTAGCTGATGAAGACCCGGCCACCAGACGCCTCTGCCATATTCCGTCCTTGCCGACACCCGCGCTGCGTCTAGGTCGCTGGACATCCGGTACCCGGGATGCTGCGGGCCATAAACGCTGAAGAATCATACGACAATATCCCAGGCCAGGCTGCCGTGAGGTAGAACCGCGGACTCGCTGTAACTGGCCTGACAACGACGGCCGCCCTCCCATTCCCGCACCGTATTTGGTTACCATCAGACCGATTACGAGCGCGATGCGATCTTGCAGGATGGGCGCGCTCAGGCGCGCAGATTGATCGTTAGGGACCCGGTGACCGGAGAGGAGGCCTTTCGCAGGGGGCGGCGTTGCGGGCGTAGGTGATCAGTGCCTGGCCATGGGAGGCTGCGTGGGCTGAGGGGTGTGGGAGGCGATGACGGCGGCCGCGGCGCGGGCCTGGGTTTCGGGTAGCAGGGCGTAGCTGCAGACCAGTGCTTGCTGGGTGATAACTGTGGTGGCGTACTGGCTCAGGACATCGATGGCCAGGCCAGCGCGGTGAAGGCGCTGTTGCGCCGCCGTTTCGCTGGATCCGGGTGGCAGGTTGGCGACTAGGTGGAGTCCGGCATCGACGCCGGTGACCTTGTAGCGCTGGGGCGGCATCGCGGAGCGCGGCGATGAGCGCGCGGTGGCGGGCTGCATAGGTGCGGGCAGCCCGGGCCAGGTGACTGGTCAGGTGGCCGGAGATGATGAAGTGAGCGAGGGCGTGCCCGGCGGTGGTGTTAATGCCGTCGAAGGTGGCGTCGAGCGCCTGCCGCACCGGTTCGCGCAGGTCGGCAGGCGGGATGAGCCACGCGATCCGCAGGCCCGGGGAGAGTATTTTCGACGCGGTGCCGAGGCAAGCGACGACGTCGGGTCCGTGGGTCATCGAGTGCAGGGCGGGCAGGCCGCGGACGTCGTAGCGGAACTCCCCGTCGAAGTCGTCGCTGAGGGCGAGCGCTGCTGGGTCGAGTCCGTCACCATCGGGTACCGGGCGGATGCGGGCACCTGCGGACTGGAGCGCGCGGCGCCCTTCGGAGTACCCGGGCTCCTTGAACGCCACCTGCCGGCCGGCCAGGTTCGCCGCTGCCGTGAGTGCGCGGAGCCCGGCGGGCACGCCGGGGACAAGGATGATGTCGGCGGGGCTGGCGGCGATGCCGCGGGTGCGGCGCAGGTGAGCAGCGAGCGCTTCGTGCAGCGGGCGGATCTGGCGGCTCTTGCCGATCAGGCCGTTGGTGACGGGCTGCAGCGCTGCCGCCCTCCAGGCCGCTCGCCAGTGGCTGGCGGTGATCAGGCCGGTGTCCGGGTAGCCGGGGACCAGGTTCCACCGGGGACCGGGCGTCGTGTCGTATGACGTGTCGGGTGTTGGCTGCGGCGAGGGTATGTGCGAGGAAACGCCCGCCCGGGCGGCGATGTCGGCGCCCGCTGAGACGACGGTCGAC
>Ga0335074_10007911_pt1 | contig 14751 bp, 11 predicted proteins | sample Lox_Sample_23_FD_206715 | JGI IMG/M metagenome (GOLD analysis project Ga0335074, IMG submission 206715) | Soil microbial communities from Loxahatchee National Wildlife Refuge, Florida, United States - Lox_Sample_2.3 | ecosystem: Environmental > Terrestrial > Soil > Wetlands | place: USA...
GGACCCGGCCGGCGAGCTCGGCCTTTCCGAGCTTGCCTACCATTTCATGGGCGGCGTGATGACGCATGCCGAGGCGCTGTGTGCCCTCACCAACCCGACCGTGAATTCCTACAAGCGCATTGACGCACCGATGACCGCCTCAGGGGCCACCTGGTCGCCCAACGCGGTCACTTACGGAGGCAACAATCGCACCCACATGATCCGCATCCCCGATGCCGGGCGGTTCGAGCTGCGTCTCGCCGACGGCGCCGCCAACCCCTACCTGCTGCAGGCGGGACTGCTGGCTGCCGGGCTCAATGGCATCACGGAACGACACGATCCGGGACAGCGGCTTGACCTCAATATGTACACGGACGGACACACCGTGCCGGAGGCTCGGCGGCTGCCGAAGAACCTGCTGGATGCGTTGCGGGCGTTTGCCGGTTCGCAGGTCCTGCGTCATGGGCTCGGGGCTGGGTTTTCGGATGCTTACGTAAAGCTCCGTCAGCAGGAGTGGGACAGCTACGCCCACCATCTCACGCAATGGGAGCGCGACACGACCCTGGACGTTTGACCCGGGCGCTCGCCCTCCCTTGCGGGAGGGGGCTGGGGGGAGGGGCCTGTGCCTCGCGGCGATCCATCAGCACCCCCGGGCGCCCTGTGAGCGACGGCGCTTTCCTTCCGCGTCTGGTACTACTGACTCGCCGTCTGGACGCGCAACTGCCGGGCCCGCGCCAGCACCTTGTTCTCGATATCGCCCACCGTCACCGGGCTGACTGACGCATCACTCCAATGACCATCCTGGAACACCTGGCGGAATAGCGTCACCCGGATCCCGTCGGCGCGCAGCTCCCGGCCCAGGATGTACGCCGTCGCCTTGAATCGCTCGTTCGGCGAATCGGGCGGCGAGTACCAATCTGTGATGATCACCCCCCCGAACGGATCGGCCGACTGCAGCGGCATGAACGACAGCGTGTCCAGCGCCCCGCGCCACAGATACGCGTTCACCCCCAGAGTGCCCCCTCCGACGCCCTGGTTGGCAGCGTTGTCATGCTTTTGCCCGAACAGGCCGCCCAACAGCCCCCCGTCGCCGAACATCGAGCCTTGAGGGTTCCTCCCGGGTTCGTAGTTGCTGTTATCCGGGGGTGTCGAGGGTATGCCGCATCCGCTCAGCAACAGCGCTGCCGCGGGGAGTGCAGCCAGGAGTTGTTTCACTGGAAGACGCATCGCAATATCCTGGTCTGAGAGGCCCACGGCCCCGCCGTCCGACGAATCGAGTTTAGCCGGTCTGGCCGCGGTCGAACAAGCGGCAGCTTGCGACAGGCGTCCCACAGGCGGTGCGGCGGCGCACCACACCAAACCGCCATGCGTCTCTGGCCCTCTCCCCGAGCGCCAAGGACGCTCAATTAGTGTGGCCTACCGATGCACAAGTTGGGCCAGGTCCGCCTTTTCTTGCGAGTTTACGAACAGGAGCGACGACATTATTGCTCGGCCTCGGATGCACGATCTGTAAGCCCAATCTCTGATCCCGCTGATCCGACCTGGCGTCAGCCACCACCGCGGCGGAAGTGCGCGAAGAACCGCTCCATGATCGCCTCTATATCGTTCTGTGCGTAACCCTCGAACACGAACACCGCGTCCACCATGGGCAGCCGCCACGCCGCGATCTTCCGCTCTCGTGGATTGATCAGCCGCAGGCTCCAGCGCCTGCTGCCCTCCACATGAACGAACCGGTTCAGCGCCGTGTCGTATTCCACGGCAGCGACCGCGGGCAGCAGCCGCTGAAAATCCTCTGGCGTGCCTGCCATTTCGAAGCGAAGCACCGCCTCGGCCGGCGTTTCGTCGGTCAACCTCCGGCCACCGGCGGCCAGATCGCCAGCACGTCGCCATCGGTGAACCGCGTGGCCGCGCGCTCGCTGGGCGGGATGAACACGCCGTTCAGCACAACAAGCTTGACCAGAGCCGGCGGCATCCCGAGCGGCGTGACAATCGACTCGATCGTTGCGGTCGCATCGACCTCCATCGGCATGGCATGGCCTTTGCGGAACGCCTCCGGCAGGTACTGCGTCAGCGACGCATAGAGCTTCAGGGTCACGCGGATCTTGCCCGCGCTGGCGCCCTTGGCGAGCATCATACTGGCATCGGCCATCAAGGGTTCCGTCATCGATGCTGCCTCAAGCGGCTGCCTGCGCGCACGCCAAGTACGCGGCCATAACCTGGGTGGGATCCTGCATCAGGTGCGTCTTCCACCGTCCAAGTTTGATCCGGGACTGGATCAGCCCGCGGATGACACCGACATGCTCGGTGAGACCCAGACTGGTCGCCCCGACCAGCACATCATCATCGAACTCCAGCCGCAAATACTTGAAGGCGCCCGCATCGCTGAGTTCGGTGTGATCGCCGCCGGCGACCCCCTGCCATTGGCCAAATGAGGCTGAGATCAGCCCGTACGTGTCCAGAATGTTGAGTGCCATCGCACCCTGCGACGCGGTGTGCCGCCCCGCCATGTTCAGCGCCGCGATGCGCGCCTGATCCGCCGCATTGAGCTGGATGGCGTTGACGAATCGCGTCCCCGTCGCGAACTCGACCGCCTCGACGCAGTCGCCCGCCGCATAAACGTCCGCCACGTTCGTCCGCATGTGGTCGTCCACCAGGATCCCCGTCTGCGTAGCAACCCCGCTGCCGTTCAGGAACCCGATCTGCGGCCGCACGCCGGTGGCCGAGATAACAACATCGACGTCCACCGTCTCGCCATGCTCCAGCCGCACATGCAGCCCGTTCGCGTCGCGATCGATCCGCGTCGCCTTTGCCCCGGTCAGGATGCGGACGCCGTGGTTCTCACACCACCGCTTGATCAGCGCGGCGGCACCTGGGGGCATCATGCGCGGAACCACACGATCCCCCATCTCGATCACCGTCAGCGAGGCGCCGCGTGACGTGATCGACTCCATGATGATGCAGCCGATGAAGCCGGCCCCGAGCTGAAGCACCCGCGTGCCCGGTTCCACCGACCCGGCGATCTTGCGGGCGTCGGCCAGCGTCCAGCAGGTCATCACCCCCGGCGAGTCGATGCCCGGGATCGGTGGATCGGCCGGCGAGGACCCCGTCGCCAGCAGCAGCCGGTCATACGCCAGCTCGCCGCCGTCACTGAGCAGGACAGTGCGGGCCTGCGTATCGAGACGCTGCGCTGCCCCCTGGCGCAGGGTGATGCGAAGGACGCCGAAATGATCCGGGCCCTTGCGCAGGTAGGTTCCCGCCTCGCCGATCCCGCCCTCGAGCAGATACGGGATCGCCATGCGCGAATAGGGCGGCTCCGGCTCGTCGCCTACCAGGACGATCTCGTCAGCGGGACGTTGCGCGCGCAACGTCTCGGCCGCGATTACCCCGGCCGGGCCATTGCCGATGATGACGTGGCGCATAGCCGGTCGTCAGAGGCCGAGGCGGGCCAGCGTGTGCTGCGTCGGCCGGCCGTCGGGGCTCCAGCCGCGCGCTTCGTAGTAGGCCGGCAGCATCTTGGGCAGGTCGTTGACCTTGCCCTTAGCCGGGCCGGTCTTTGCCGGTTCCTCCAGCAGGCGCTTGGGCAGCGTGTCGTCAGCCGCGGTGAAGCCGGCGGCGAGATTGAACTGGCGCTCCAGGTTCCAGATCCGCTCGCCGACCACGCCGAGGTTCTCCAGCGACCAGTCGCCCTCGCATGCGGCCTGCAACTGCGGTGCGACGTCCTGCAGCGTCCAGGCGAAGGAGGTGAAGACGCAGATGCCGGCGCTGTCGAAGATCGCGGTGGCATCCTGGAACGCCTTCACCAGCCCGGCCTTGCCGTCGGTGACCAGCGGATCGGTCTTCACCGGAATGCCGAGAATCTCGCTGGCAACCGTGTAGCCGCGCAGATGGCAGGCGCCGCGGTTGGCGGTGGCATAGGCGAGGCCCATGCCCTGGATCCCGCGCGAATCATAAGCCGGGAATTCCTGGCCCTTCACCGTCATCGACAGCTCGGGACGGCCGTACTTGGCGCAGAGCCGCTTCGACCCCTGGCCAACTTCCTTGCCGAAGCCTTCGCCACGAGCGGTCTGCTCGGCCAGAAAAGTCAGTGCGTGGGCGGAGCCGAACGGCGCTTCGATGCCGATCTGCTCCTTGGTCAGCACGCCCAGCTGGTACAGCTCCATCACGGCGCCGACGGTGGCGCCGAACGAGATCGGGTCCATGCCGTCTTCGTTGCACAGGAAATTGGCGTAGGTCAGCGCCTCCAGGTCGTTGACGCCGTTCGCCGAACCAAGAGCCCAGGCAGCTTCGTATTCCAGGCCACCCGACGCGCCCCAGTATTCCGGCTTGTTGATCACCGTGTAGTGGGTCTGGTCGATCTTGGAGATCCGGCCGCAGGCGATGGTGCAGCCGAAGCACGCCTGATTTGTCACCAGGTTCGGCTTGCCGTCAGTTACCCGTGGTTCCGCCATTGCCTCGGCGGAGATGTCCTTGGCACCCTCGAACTGCACGTCGCGATGGTTGCGCGTAGGCATCGCGCCGACTTCGTTGATGACGTTCATCAGCACCTGGGTGCCGAATTTCGGCAGGCCCTGCCCGGTGACGGCATTGTCCGCCAGGACCTTCTTAGCCGCCGTCGTGGCCCGCATGAACCCCATCGGATCCTTGATTCCGGCGACTCCTTTGGTGCCGCGCACGGCAATCGCCTTCAGGTTCTTCGAGCCCATAACGGCACCGACGCCAGAACGTCCGGCGGCGCGGTGCAGGTCGTTGATCACGGCAGCATAGAGCACATGGTTCTCGCCGGCCCGGCCGATGCAGGAGACACGCATCAGCGGGTCCTGGTGCTTGCGCTTCAGCTCCGGCTCCGTCTCCCAGGTGGTCTTGCCCCAAATGTCCGCGGCGTCCAGCAGTTCGGCGTTGTCGTTCTCGATATGCAGATAGACCGGCTTGGGTGACCGCCCCTCCAGGATGATCATGTCCCAACCGGCCATCTTCAGCTCCGCGCCCCAATGGCCGCCGGAGTTGGAGCAGGCGATGGCGCCGGTCAGCGGTCCCTTGGTGATCACCGAGTAACGCCCGCCGGTGGACGCCATCGTCCCGGTCAAAGGACCGGTGGCAAAGATCAGCTTGTTGTCGGGCGAAAGGGGATCGACGGTCGGGTCGACCTCCTCGACGAAGTATTTCGTTGCCAGGCCGCGCTGGCCGAGAAACGCCTTGGCCCACTCCATGTTGAGCGGTTCGGACGTGCAGGTCCCGGCGCCGAGATCGACGCGCAGCAGTTTGCGTTGCCAACCCATGGGTGCCTCCCTTAGTCCGCGTGGCCGGCGGCGGGTTGGTTATCCAACTTCGCCGCCCATTGCCGCATCCGATCCAGCCCGGTCCAGTCGGCGTCGATGTAGGTGATGGCGCCGGTCGGGCAGGCCTCGGCGCAGGCGGGCGCGCCGCCGCACAGATCGCATTTCTGTACCTTGCCGGTGTCGGCGACGTAATTGATGGTGCCGAACGGGCAGGCGATGGTGCAGACCTTGCAGCCGACACAGGTCGCTTCGTTGACGATCTTGGCGCCGGTTGCCCTGTCGATGGTAATCGCCTCGACCGGGCAGGCGTGCATGCACCACGCTTCGTCGCATTGCGTGCAGGTATAGGGAACCTTGCGTCCGGTCTCGTGGAAGTCGAACACCTTGATGCGCGACTTCGACGGGTTGAACACGCCGTAGTTCTCGTAGGAGCACGCCATCTCGCATTGCATGCAGCCGGTGCACTTGGTGGCGTCGAGATGCAGGGATCTCATCATGACGTTCTTGCTCCCGCTTCCGCTGTCTTCGCCGATTTTGCGACCGGCTTCGCGTGTTTGGTTGGCGCCCTTGGATCGCTGGGCGATCATGGCAAATACCGGGCGGGGGTGCAACGGGCGGGGTGCAAGGTGAAGACGGTGACCAGAGGGCGGGGTTACGCCGGCTTTCCGTGACCACGCGTAGCCAGGCGAGCAATCCAGCCTGTCGTCCTTGCTTGGCGATCAACGAGACAGTCTTCCTGTCGGAGGAGACGAAAATGTCGCCCTCGATGAGCACGATGGGGTGCATCTGCTGGCTAAGCTGGCGCCTCAAAGCAAATCACGCCTGGTGGTTTCATCCCATTCGCGCTCGCGAACCAGAACATCGCCTTCGTGCGCCGTCAGCCTTGCCTGCACGCGGATCGCTGCGTGCGTCGCCGAGATCCGCGTGACCAGCTCTGTGCGAACCTGCCATGAACCGCGCTGCACGGTTTGCACTCGCCGAAGCTCGGCTTGTGCGCTCAGCGGATCATCGTCCTTGATGCGGGTCTCGCCAAACGATTCGTTACCGATCTCGATCCCGATATCGTCGATCCGCACCATGCTGGGCTGTTCGATATGACGCACAAAATGTTCACCGGTCGCGATGCCAGTGTCGCGCTGCGAGGGGCCTTCGCGCAGCACCGTACGCGCTGCCGGCGCCGCCGTCACGGGCGGTGGCAGAACTGGCTGAGCCTCGCTGGGCGGGCTAATTCGCTCCGGCAGTATCAGAGTCCCGGCAAATACCGTCACTGACGCAACTTCCGCGACAGGCCACACCATCGGCCAATACGTCGTTGACAGCGCAAGCCGGATGCGATGGCCCGGCGTGAAGCGGAAGCCCGCATCGTTGAGCTGCAACCGTATCGGCGTTCGCTGCCCCGGCACCAGGGGTTCCGGCACCTCGTGGCTTTTGCGATGCGCCAGGTTCAGCACGCCGAAGCTGACCCGCAGGCTGGCGCCGTCCGGATGCACATCGCACAGCCGTGCGATCAACATCGCCTGCGGCCGGTCGCTGGCGATCTCCAGCTCGAGGACGGGCGCCCCCAGGATCTCCACCGCCGCATCCAAAGGCGGTGTATCGAACACCACGGATTGCGCATCGTCCTCTTGCTGATCGTCCGCGCCGTCCGGACCGGCCCCGAATGGGCACCAGCTTCCTGCTGCCGCACCCATGCTCTGCGGCGTGCAAACAGCACGCGCCAACGACGCATCGGGTTCGTCACCCAACCCAGATGGAGTCAGACTCAACCGACGTGGGACGGTCGCAGCCGGCCAGGCCGGCTCGCCGATCCACCGCCCCGGCCGCTCGGCGTACCACGGCGCGGGCGGTACGCTCTCCATGATCCAGGCACGCAGTATCGGCTCGTTCATCACGCCGTTGTCGATGCCTTTCAACCATCGATCCCACCAGCGCAGCGCCTCCTGCAAAAACCCGATTTGCGGACCCGGCAGCGCAAAATGCGGATATCGATGCGCCCACGGGCCGATCAGTCCCAGCCGTGGCACCGTCAGATTCGCCAGCAGCCGCGGGATCGCATTGGTGTACCCGTCGGTCCAGCCGCCGATCGCCAGCATCGGGCACGTGATGGCCGCGTAATCTTCGCATACCGAACCATGCTTCCAGTACGCATCCCGCCGCTGATGGCGCAGCCATTGCGCGAGAAACAACGGCGCTGCGTCGATCCGCGCCAGCCACATCTCGCGCCAGCGGTCGCCGACCAGGGCCGGATCGGGCGGATGCGCCATGAACAGCTGAAACACGCTGGCCCAACCGAACTTCGCCGTCAGCAACGCCCCGCCCATGAAGTGCACGTCGTCCCGATAGCGATCATCGGTCGAGCACAACGTGACGATCGCCTTCAGCGCCGGCGGCCGCAGCGCCGCGATCTGCAGCGCGTTGAACCCGCCCCACGAGATGCCCATCATGCCCACCGCGCCGCTGCACCAGCTCTGCCGCGCGATCCAGGCGATCACCTCCAGTCCGTCATCCAGCTCCTGCTGCGAATACTCGTCAGTCAGCACGCCATCTGACTCGCCGCTGCCGCGGATGTCGACGCGCACCGCCGCATAGCCGTGGCCGGCGAACCATGGATGCGTCAGGGCATCCCGCTCCCAGGTGCCGTCGCGCTTGCGATACGGCAGGTACTCAAGGATCGCCGGGACCGGGCGGATCTCGGCATCGTGGGGAAGCCAGAGGCGGGCAGCCAGCCGGGTGCCGTCGGCCAGCGGGATCAGCAGGTGCGGGATCTCGCGAACTGGGTGGGGGAATTGGGTGACGATCGAGGGCGACTGGGACATCGGACCGGAATGCACTGCCTGGGTGGATTGGCGCAAGCCGGGGCGGGGGGCGTGTTGACCGATTGACTGACCGGCGCGCACGAGTCCACCTCTCCCGCCTTGCGGGAGAGGTCGGTTCGCGCAGCGAACCGGGTGAGGGCCTCGCCTGCCGCATCCTCGACCTCTCCCACAGGGCGGGAGAAGTGAAAGCGGAGAGCCTCATGCCGGACCACCATGACTCCCATGCCGTCGCCGACTCGCGCGAAATTCGGCTGGCGGATTATCGCCCACCCGCGTTCCTGGTGGACGGCGTCGATCTCGCCTTCGATCTGGGCGCGACAGCAACCCATGTCCGCTCGCGTCTATCGTTGCGGCGCAACCCGGCGACGGCGCATGAGCGCGCGCTTCGCCTCGACGGCGCCGGCCAGCCGGTGCTGCGCATCGCCATCGACGGCACGGAGATTGGCGCCAATCGCTACACCCAGAACGACGCCGGCCTGATTATTCCCGACCCGCCCGATGCTTTGGTGCTGGAGATCGAGACGACGATCAATCCAAGCGAGAATACCGAACTCTCCGGGCTTTATCTCTCGAACGGCAGCTTCTTCACGCAGTGCGAGGCGGAGGGTTTCCGCCGCATCACCTATTTCCCCGACCGACCCGACGTGATGGCGCGGTTCACCACGACGATCACAGCCGAGCGGGCGCAATGCCCGGTCATGCTATCGAACGGCAATCCGGGCGAACGGACCGATCTCGGTGACGGCCGCCACCGCATCACGTGGACGGATCCGCATCCCAAGCCATCCTATCTGTTCGCGCTGGTCGCCGGCGATCTTGTCTCGGTGCCAGACAGCTTCGAAACGAAGTCCGGGCGTCGAGTCGCACTCAACATCTGGGTCCGTCGCGGCGACGAGGACCGCTGCGCCCACGCCATGCGCTCGCTGAAGACGGCAATGCGCTGGGACGAAGAGGTCTTCGGACTGGAATACGACCTTGACGTGTTCAACATCGCCGCAGTGTCCGACTTCAACATGGGCGCGATGGAGAACAAGGGGCTCAACGTCTTCAATACAAAATACGTGCTCGCCAAACCGGAGACAGCGACCGACACCGACTACCAGTCGATCGAATCGGTCATCGCCCACGAGTATTTCCACAACTGGACCGGCGACCGGGTCACCTGCCGCGACTGGTTCCAGCTTTCGCTGAAGGAAGGGCTTACGGTCTATCGCGACCAGGAGTTCTCGATGGATCAGGGCAGCCGTGCGGTGAAGCGCATCGGCGACGTGCGCGCGCTGCGCTCGGCCCAGTTCCGCGAGGATGCCGGTCCGCTCGCCCATCCGGTGCAGCCCGACCGCTATCTGGCGATCGACAATTTCTATACCGCGACGGTATATAATAAAGGCGCCGAGGTCATCCGCATGATGGCCACCATCATCGGGCACGAGAATTTCCGTCGCGGCATGGACCTGTATTTCCGCCGCCACGACAACCAGGCAGTGACGATCGACGATTTCGTCGCCGCGATGGCTGACGCGTCAGGGGTGGACCTGACGGCGTTCAAGCTCTGGTACCATCAGGCCGGCACGCCTGAACTGACGGTTGCGGACGAGTACGATAGGGCGACACACCGCTACACGCTGGTGCTGAATCAGCGCACGCCGCCGACGCCGGGGCAGCCTGAGAAACGGCCGGTGGTCATTCCGGTCGCGCTGGGACTGCTGGGGACCGACGGCAGCGAACTCCCGACCCGTCTCGCCGGCGAGGCTGTTGCCCACCGGGGCACGCGCGTGGTGCTGCTCGAGCAGGCCGAGCAGCGCTTTACCTTCATCGATGTCCCAGACCGGCCCGTGCCATCATTGTTGCGGGCGTTCTCAGCGCCGGTGAAGCTCGACGGCGTGCCCGAGGATCAACTTCGCTTCCTGGCGGCGCATGACACCGATCCGTTCGTGCGCTGGGACTCCGGCCAGCAATACGCCGCCCGCCGCCTGTTGGAGATGGTCGCCACGGCCGCGCGCGGCGAAACGCCAACGATCGATCCCGGCCTGATCGAGATGATGCGCGCCGCGCTCGACCGGGCGAGCGAGGATACAGCCTTCGCCGCCGAGGCACTGACCCTGCCGAGCGAGGCATTCCTCGCGGACCAGATGGACATAGCCGACGTGGACGGCATCCACACCGCGCGCGAAGCAGCGCGGGCTGCGATCAGCCGGGCACTGCGGAGCGAGCTCCGTGGTGCGTACGACAAGGTGGCCGATCGGGGCGCATATCGCATCGACGGCGCGGCGATGGGCGCGCGGGCGTTGCGGAACGCCTGTCTCGCCTATCTTGCCGCCGAGGCTGGGTCGGACGGAGTACGTCTTGCCAAGGCGCAGTTCGATGCCGGACAGAACATGACCGACGTGCTGGCCGCTCTCGCGGCACTATCGGCGATCGACTGCGCGGAGCGCGCTGATGCGCTGACGGCATTTCACGCAGCCTGGCGCGGCGATGCGCTGGTGCTGGACAAATGGTTTGCGATCCAGGCGATGTCTCCGCTGCCGGGCACGCCAGACGCCGTGCGAGCGCTGTCGCGGCATCCTGATTTCGACTCGCGCAACCCGAACCGCGTGCGCGCGCTGGTTGGCAGTTTCTCGGGCGCCAATCAGGTGCGGTTCCATCATCCCTCGGGCACCGGCTACGCTTTCCTGGCCGATACGATTATCGCGCTCGATCCGCTCAATGCGCAGGTCGCGGCACGATTGGTCTCGCCGCTGGGCCAATGGCGGCGCGTCAATGTGCAGCGTCGAGCGCTGATGCAGGCCGAGCTGCGCCGGATCCTGGCAGCGCCGGCACTGAGCCGGAACACGCAGGAGATGGTGGCGAAGAGTCTCGCCGAGCGAGAGACAGGCGCCGCTGCCCCGTAGGCGCCAGGGCGCCGATCGGCTCCCGAAAACCGCCCGTTGCGGACGCCCTAACGCCCCGGGTCGAAGCCGAGGAATCCAGCGGATGGAATTGGCGAACCCCCATTCCCGGCAAACAGCCGAGGCGTCTGGATTGGCGCAGGCGCTGCCACCGTGTTTGCGCGCACGAGCCTGGTCGACCTGCGCTCGGCACTGCGGGCAAGTTTGCCGCTGCCTACGCCCTTGGTGCCCGATTGCGCCGCAAGTGCTGCCGCTGTCGCCTGAGAGGGCGTCGCCGCTCCGCCGCCCGCGGACAGCAGCAGGAAGGTGATATCGTTGCGCCCCAGATCGATCGAGAGCTGCACCGGCGTCATGCCCAGCACATCATGGCCGTTCAGGTCCGCCCCGCGGCCGAGTGCGTCCTGCGCCGCCGCAAGATCACCGCGATTGATCGCATCAAACATCGCGTCGGTCGGACTCATCAGGGCAGGCGGCTGCGTCGGCGGCGCCGGCGCCCCTTTCGGCTGCGCTCCCGGCAAGCCGACCGGCGGCGGACGGGCGGCCGTCGGGGCCGCGGGCGCCGCCTGCCCGAAATTCGGAACGCCGCTCGGGTTGAACCCCTGGAAGTTGTTTAGATTCGGCGGCGCCGCCATTTGCGCCACCGCTGGATGCGCCAACAGCATAAGAACCGGCCAGACGGCCATGCGTCCACCGCGGCGCGACGCCGCGAACAACCCCTTGGACCTCATGTAGCCCCCCTCTGATCAGCCCGGATTGAGCCAGCAGAATCCGGCGTTGAGGTAAAGGCAATAGCCCGTTCCGAGCAAATAGGGAATCAGCGAATAGGCGGCGATACGATCGATCCGCGCGAAGCGGCGGATCGTCAGTGCGATAAGAGGAATCAGCGCCACCAGCACGGCCAGACCCAAGAGAGGCCGGTGCAGGCCGAAAAAGGCTGGAGTCCAGAGTGCGTTAACCGCGAGCTGCCAACCCCACAGGCGCAACGGCCGCTTACTGGCCGGGTGTCGCCAGACCCGCCATCCGCCAAAGCCTGCCAGCGCGCACAGCACGCCCCACATCGAAACGAACAGCCAGTCGGGCGGTGTGCCTGGCGGACGCACGAGCGACAGGTACCACCGCCCAGCTGCTCCGCCGGCTACCGCGCTATCCGCGGCGCAGACCAGCAACGCCAACCCGATGAAGCCGACCAACGCAAAGGCTGGCGACACCGGGGTGGAGGACTCGGGCGGCAGTCCCCATCGATCGGGATCCGAGATCTGGAAGACACGATCCTTTCAGAGATGATTCCTTCGGACACCTTTCGATGTAGGTGGGGTGAACGCGCGTAAAACCCGTCCTCCGGTCACGTGCCCTCGCGTCGCCATGTTGCGATCAATAGGCCCAGCATCAGAGGCAGCGCCAGCCAGGCCGGCAGCAGCCGGAGCGAGGCGACCCCGGTCACCAGATGGTCACGGCGCCGCTCGAGCCCGATCCAGTCTGTTCCCGATGCCGCTCGGCCGGCGTCGGTGCGCCGCAGCTCTGGCACGACCGGCGGTGCACCCGGGCGACCGCTATCGAGCCAGTGCACGCCGCCCCCGGATTCGGCAGCGAGCTTGCCCATTTTCGTTGCTGTGGCGCGCAGGTCCGCAATCGCCAATGGATTGGCGGCTCCCGCAGCGGCATACGCAACCCGGGTCCCGTCGCTGACGCGCCACACGCCGGGCATGGCCGCCGGCAGGCTTGCCTTGGCTTGGCCCGGGCTGACCGTCTGCAGCGTGACGGTCTGGGTCTTGCCGTCCGGATCAGTCACGGTGACGCTGCCGGGCGGGCTGGCGTCGATCGATCGGCGCTCGATCATCATCTTGCCGTCGATGACCCGCGCGGTGATCGCGTTCTCCTCCAGCTCCGGCTCTTTCATCAACCAGTGTGCGATGCGGCGCAGCAATTCCGCTTGTGGGCCGCCGCCCTGGTGGCCTCGCGACCACAACCAGATCTGATCGGACAGCAGCAACGCGGTCCGGCCCTTGCCGACGCGGTCCATGATCAGCAGCGGCTGGCCGTCCGGCGAATCCATCAGCACCTCGCCGTGCACATCGGCCGGAGTGACGCGGCGATACCATGAGCCCCAGGTCGGCGCCGTGTCGGTGCTGTCGGGCGGGTTGGCGCCGGCAAGGCCGGCGGTGACCGGGTCACGTTGCCCCATCGGGGTGATCCGCGGGCGGAATGCGCCATCGACCACGGCGTCGTATGGCGCCGGCATGGCCGGCAGAACATCCCCGAGTGGTGTGTCCGCCAAGCTTGCAGGGCTGGCGAACTCCGGTCCGACGCTCAGCAGCAGGGCGCCGCCCTGGCGCACGTACTGGGCGATATTGTCGAGATAGGGCAACGGCAGCAGCCCGCTGTTCTGGAACCGGTCGAGGATGATCAGGTCGAACTGGTCGATCTTCTGCTGGAACAGCTCGCGCACCGGAAAGGCGATCAGCGACAATTCATTGAGCGGCGTCAGGTCGTCCTTCTCCGGTGGGCGCAGGATGGTGAAATGCACCAGATCCACTGCCGGATCGGATTTGAGCAGGCGCCGCCAGGTGCGCTCGCCGGGATGCGGCTCGCCCGAGATCAGCAGGACGCGCAGGCGATCGCGCACGCCGTTGATCTCGACCACGGTGCGGTTGTTCAGTGTCGAGACCTCGCCGGGCAGCTTGTCCGCGGACAGCTCGATCACGGTGGGACCGGCGCGGGTGATCGGCACGTCGAAGGTCTGCGGCTGATCAACCGGCACGCTTTCCACCACGGGCGGGTCGCCGTCGCGGCGGATGGTGACCCGCGCCGCCTGGCCCTGGTCGTTGATGCCGAGGTCTTCGACCGCGAAGCGGAGCGTGACGGTCTTGCCCACGATGCCGAAGCTTGGCGCCTCGATGATGCGCAGCCGCCGGTCGACTTCCTCGCCCTTGGCCGGGATCAGCACGTTCAGCGGGGCGCCGCCGAGAGCGGGGGACTGGGCGTTGGCAGGGATATCGTTGGCCTGGCCGTCGGTGATGGCGATGGTACCGGCAAAGCGGGCGCGGGGGATATCGGCCAATGCGCGCTCGATGGCGCCGAACAGCAGTATGCCGGAATCGCCGCTTTCGGGCACGTTGACAGTGCGCAGCTCAAGGTCGGGAAATTTCGCGGCCTGCGCTGCCAGGTTGGCGCGTGTTGCCTCGGTCAGGCGCGCGCGGTCACCCACCTGCATCGGGGTAGTCTGATCGACCACCATCAGCCCGATGTCGGGCAGGCCTTCCTGCGTTTCCTGCACCAGCCGGGGCCCGGCCAGCCATAGCAGCAGCACCGCGAAGGCGAGGCTGCGCAACAACACGCCTCGTGCGCGTCGCCAGGTGGCGAGCGCCAGTCCTAGCACACACAGCCCGGCCAGGCCTGCCAGCAGATCGAGGGGGATCAGTGGGTCGAAGCGCAGCGCGGCGATGGCCTGATGCAGTTCCACGTTACTGACCCAGCCGTTCGAGAATTGCTTTCACGTGTACCTGGTCGCCTTTGTAGTTTCCGGTCAACGCGTACATCACCAGGTTGACACCGAACCGGTAAGCGAGCGTGCGCTGCTGCTCGCCGCCGGGGATGCAGGCATAGGGATTGCGGCCTTCGTCGTCGATCGCCCAGGCGGCGGCCCAGTCGTTGCCGCCGATGATCACCGGACTGACGTCGTCGTTGCTGCGGTCCTGGCCCTGCTGGACCCACACCGTGCCGCCGTCGTAGCGGCCGGGGTAGTCGCGCAGCAGGTAGAAGGTGCGCGCCAGCACATGGTCGATGGTACGCGGTGTC
>Ga0335074_10007912_pt1 | contig 14750 bp, 13 predicted proteins | sample Lox_Sample_23_FD_206715 | JGI IMG/M metagenome (GOLD analysis project Ga0335074, IMG submission 206715) | Soil microbial communities from Loxahatchee National Wildlife Refuge, Florida, United States - Lox_Sample_2.3 | ecosystem: Environmental > Terrestrial > Soil > Wetlands | place: USA...
CGTCCTGCAACTGGGGGAACCCGCTGGTGTACAGCATCGGAATCGCGAGCTTCGTCCCGCTGGCGATGCCAGCGCCGCATTCGTTGGCGGCCGATCCGGGCCGGGTGCAGCTGGCGGTCCCGTTCTTAGGCACCGTCCAGCCGTGCGCGGTGAGCAGAGCGTCCGCCGCCGACGTGCTGAACGGGTACGGGTTGGTGTTCGCGGCCGGGTCGAGGAAGTTGCTCTTCGGGAACGTCGGCACCGGGCCGTAGGTCGGCGTCCCGTAATTGAGCAGGATGTCCTTGATATACGCGGGCTGGTTGATCAGATGCTGCATCGCCTGGCGGATGTAGAGCTGGTTCTCCAGCGGCGCGTACTTGGGATTGCTGAAGTTGATCCCGACAAACGTCAGTCCCCACTCGTACCAGGGCTTGATGGAGTAGCCCTGTGACTTGAGGTTCCCGAGCGCGCCGATCTCGGTGTTGGGGACGTAGCCGTAATCGACACTGCCCGACTGCAGGGCGTTGAATTCAGCGGTCGCGCTGGTGAACGGGAGTTCCTCGAACTCGCTGATCTTCGGCTTGTCCGGGCCGGAGTAGGCCTTGTTCGGCACCATGATCACCTGGCCGGTGACCTGGAAGCCGGTCTTCGGCTTGAGGTGCCACGGCCCGTCAACCACCTGCCACAGCGGGTTGGTGTCCCACGTCGAGAGCGACATGGACTCCTTGTTCATGTAGTTGTAGACCGCCTCGGCGCCCGACTTGGTCTGGTCGTAGTTGCCGACCGGGCTGGTGTCGGAGGTCTTGTCCCACACCGCCTGCGGGATCGGCTGCAGGATCGACAGGCCGTTGTAGAGCAGGTACTGCTGGTTGTAGGTGACGTTGAAGTTGAGCACGAACGTGTGCGGGTTCGGCGCCGACATGCCGGACACGTGGTCCATCCAGCCGCCGGGGACGTAGGCGGCGCTGTTGTTCTTTTCCGCCAGCAGCAGGTTCATCCAGAACTCGAGGTCGCGGGAGGTGACCGGCTTACCGTTGGACCACTTGTAATTCTTCAGCGTCATCGTGACCGTGCGGCCGCCGTTGGAAAACACCGGCGGGTCGGCCATGCTCTGCGCGTAGTTGATCGTGGCCTGGTCGTTGTTGCTGTGGCCGAACCAGTACAGCGGCAGCCACATGAGCGGTTGCAGGTACGTGATGTCGTCGTTGCCCGAGTTAGCCCCGTTGTAGAGCGGGAAGATGTAGGTCGGCGTCGCGCCGGGCTGCTCGGCGAAGGTCACGACGCCCCCGGTCTGGGGCTTGCCTCCTGAATTGCTGCCCGTGCCCGAGCTCGCGCTGCAGGCGGACAGCAGGAGCGCGGCAAGGCCGGCGGCGACGGCAAGCGTCCGGCGACAGTTCATTTGTGACTCCTGTTCCATCCGCGGGATCCCCCGCCGGCTGGCTTTACTGCGATCCGTACTGGATCGAAGGCACCGCGCGCGGAAAATTCAGCCGGGCCCGCGGCGGCGCGGACGGGCAGCAGATGCTGGCCCGTTTTGGTCTGCTTTGCAGGTCAGTATGGCGTTGCGGGCCAATGGCCAGCCATGTAGCGATGGCCGAACGTGACGAGCGCCGTTCGTCGGATTGAACGATGGATCTTCGGCCGGCCGGTGGTTTCCGGCCGGTGACCTCCGGCCCTCAGCCGTCTGGTCGGCGGGTGGCCGAGAGCTGGACGAGGGCGGCCAGCCGGGTCCGGGGATCCTCCAGGTCCAGACCGCTGACCTCGCAGATCCGGCGCAGCCGGTACCGGAAGGTGTTGGGGTGCACGTGCACGGCCGCCGCGGCCTGGGTGACGTCGCCGAAGGCCTCCAGGTACGCGCGCAGCGATCCGGTGAGCTCAGCCCCGTTCTCGGCGTCGTAGCTGACCAGCCGGGCCACAGGACCGTAGGAGCGATGGTCGTCGCTGTCGAGGACCTCGCCGAGCCGGTCCAGCACGGCCTCCAGGTAGACGTCATCCAGGCGGGCGGCGCGGCCGCACGGGCTGGTGTCGCGCAACACCCGGACCGTTCGCTCGGCCTCGGCCCGGGCCCGGCCCAGGCCCGGCAGGGACTGGGCCGGGCCGCCGACGCCGATCACGACGGGGTCCCGGCTTCCGATGCGAGTCACGAAGCTGGCGGCCAGGGCGCAGATGCGCTCGGCCGCCTGGGCCGGGTCGCAGTGGCCGGCCGGCACGACGGCATAGACCAGGCGGCCGATCCTGGCGATGACCGCGTCGGCCTGGATCGCGCCGAGGTGCAGGGTGAGGGCATCGGCCAGCCGCTGGCTGGCCGCCTCGAGCCCGGCGCCCTGGACACCGAGCGGCTGGCAGGCCAGCACGCAGAGCGGGCCGGCGGGCAGGCCGAGGCGGATGGCGGCCTGGTGCGCGGCGACGCCGCCGGAGAGCACGGATTCCAGCAGGTCCGCGCTGAGCTGCCGGGCCAGGTCGGTCGAGTTGCGCTGATGCAGCATGTGCAGCGCCGCGAGCCCGGCGGCCTCGGTCAGCGCCTCCATGCGCTCATCGGACAGCGGACCCTTGACCGCGACCCAGAGCGACCCCAGCACCTCCTGCCCCGCGTGCACCGCCACCGCGACCCGCGGGAGCATCTGCGAGTCGAGGCCGGGCATGTACACCGGGCGCCTGCTCCGGTACAGCTCCCGGAAGACCCCGCGTTCCTCCTGCATCTGCCGGTAGCGCTGCGGCACCTGCCGGCCGAGTATGGTCTCGATCCGCGAGGTGTCGGCCTCTTCCTGGCGGCCGGAGAACGCCAGCACTCGCGAGGACCGGTCCTCGACGGTCACCGGGGCGTCCACCAGCGCGCTGATCGCGTTGGCGAACGCGAACAGGTCGCCGGCCGGGCTGCCGGCCAGGTCATCTGTGCTGATCGCGGTCCACCGGTCGAGCAGCGTGCGGAGCAGCGCGGCGACCTGGAACCATGATGCCGCCCTGGTCAGGCCGAGGAGCGGGACGCCGTGGGCGCGAACGGCCTCGCGCAGCCCGGAGCCGATGTCGTCGGGCGCCTTCACCACCAGCGCTGCCGCCCGAAGCTTGCCCAGCCGTTCGATCAGGGCGATCATCTCGGCCTGGGTGCCTACGCCCACGCCGAGCAGCAACTCGCCGGGCGAGACCATCAGGTCGTCGTGGGGATCAAAGATCGCGGCGCCGGTCACTTCAGCGTCGAGCGGCCCTGGCGCCTCAATGATCTCAAGCAGCGTGGTGCCAAGATCGTCCACCAGACGCTGCAATTGGATCCCAGGCAGAGTCATACCCGAGTCCCTCATCTTGTCGAAGATACGGAGATCTGGCCCGATCGGTCCAGGTCATGGCCGGTTTCCCGGCGGGAAAAACCGCATCATACGCGGCGGGCACGGGCCCGGCACAGCCACTGGCCTGGTCAGGAAGTCCAATCGGCACGCCGTCGCTTGGTGCCGGCCCACCTAGCCACGGCCGGCGGCATCACCGAGCCTGGTCCGCATGGGCCAGCGATGTGTCATCCGCGGCGGAAGGGTCGCGGACGGCAGCGGCGGCGCGCTGCAAGCCGGGGACGTGGTTGTCGAGGGCGACCGGATAGCGGGCGTCGTCCCGCCGGGCACCGCCGTCGACGGCGACGAGATCGACGCCACCGGCATGGTCGTGGCGCCCGGGTTCATCAACGTGCTCAGCCACGCCTACTACAGCCTCCAGCTCGATAAGCGCGGCCTTTCGGATCTGCTGCAGGGCGTGACCACGCTGGTGTTCGGCGAGGGCTGGTCGCTCGGACCGTGCTCGGAGCCGATGCTCCGCAAGGCCGGGCGGGACGCCCCGGCCGGGGTTCTGGCCGGCTGGCCCCGGCTGACCGAGGCGCTGCAGGCGCTGCAGGCCAGCGGCGTGGCCCTCAACGTGGCCAGCTTCGTGGGCGCCCACAACCTGCGCGAGCTCTCGGCAGGGGACACCGACCGGCCGCTGACCCTGGCCGAAAAGGACCGGGCCTGCAGCATCCTCGCCGAGGAACTGGCCGACGGCGCGCTCGGCGTCGCATCGGCGCTCATCTACCCGCCCGGCTGCTTCGCCGACACCAGGGAGCTTTCGGCCTGGTGTGAGGTGGTCGCGCACCATGACGGCCTGTACATCTCGCACATGCGCAGCGAGGGCAGCCGACTGCTGGAGTCACTGGACGAGCTGACCGGGCTCGCGCAGACCACGGGGGTGCGCGCCGAGGTGTACCACCTCAAGGCGGCCGGCCGCGACAACTGGCCCAAGATGCGCGCCGCCCTGGACCGGATCGAGCAGGCCAGGGCGCGGGGGCTGCAGGTCACGGCCGACGTCTACCCCTACACGGCCGGCATGACCACGCTGAGCGCGTGCATCCCGCCGCGCTATCACGACGGCGGCGTGCCCGCGCTGCTGGACCGGCTCGCCGACCCCGGGATCCGGGCCCACATCGCGCGCGACGTCGTCGCCGACGCCGGAACCTGGGAGAACCTCTACCTGGCGGCGGGCGGGGCGAGCGGCATCCTCCTGCTGGGCGGCCTGGAGGCCGCCGACGCGCCGCACCTGGGCACCACGCTGGCGCAGGCGGCGGCGGCTGAGGACGCCGACCCGGTCCAGCTGCTGCTGGATCTCGTGGCCGAGGCGCCGCAACTGCTGGCCGCCTACTTCATCATTGACGAGGACAACCTGCGGGCGGCCCTGACCCGGCCCTGGGTCGCCATCTGCTCAGATTCCGAGGCGCCCGCCAGCGAGGGCAGGTTCCTGGCCACGCCTACGCACCCGCGCGCCTACGGCAGCTTCGCCCGCGTGCTCGGCCGGTACGCCCGCGACGAGCGGCTGCTGCCGCTGCCCGAGGCGGTGCGCCGGATGACCGCGCTGCCCGCGCGGACGCTGCGGCTGGAGCGCCGCGGCCGGATCGCTCCCGGCTATTTCGCCGACATCGCGGTCTTCGATCCCGACACCGTCGCCGACGACGCCACGTATGACACGCCGCACCGTTATGCCCGCGGGGTCGCGCATGTCCTTGTCAACGGGGTGCCCGAGGTCCGCGACGGAACGTTCAGCGGCGCGGTCGCGGGGCGTGCCCTCCGGCGGGGGGCGGCCTAGTGCGCTGGTCGATCAAGGACGCGAGCCGGCCGGCCTCGCGTCCCTCGTCACGTGCCGGTCGGGAAGGCAGGGCAGCATGACCACGCGCGGTCCGATCGCGCAGCCCGGGCTGGTCGCCGAGTTCGAGGCCCGGCTGCCGGACATGCTCGACGAAACGGGCACCCTCGTGCGGTGCGAGTCGCCGTCGGCCGACCTGGCGGCGCTGGAGCGCAGCGGCGAGGCCGTGGCGGCCCTGGGCGAGCGGCTGACCGGCCGCGCCCCGGAGGTCATCGCGGACGCGGGACCCACGCACCTGCGGTGGAGGTTCGGCGACGGCCCGCGCCGGGTCCTGCTGGTCGGCCACCACGACACGGTCTGGCCGCTCGGATCGCTCGACACTCATCCGTGGTCGTTGACCGACGGAGTGGCGCGGGGCCCCGGGTGCCTGGACATGAAGGCCGGGCTCGTGCAGATGTTCCACGCGCTGAGCGTGCTGGACGACGTCGACGGCGTGACCGTCATCGTGAACGGGGACGAGGAGGTCGGGTCCCCGACCTCGAGCGAGCTGATCGAAGAGGCAGCGCGGGAAGCGCCCGCCGCCCTGGTGCTGGAGATGGCGGCCGACGACGGCGCCCTGAAGACCGCCCGCAAGGGCATCTCCCTGTACGAGATGCGGATCTCCGGCCGCGCGGCGCATGCCGGGCTGGAGCCCGAGCGCGGGATCAACGCCAGCATCGAGGCGGCGCACCTGATCCTGGCCATCACCCAGATGGGCGACCCCGGGCTCGGCACGACCGTCACGCCGACGCTGCTGCGCTCGGGCACCGCCGCGAACGTGGTCCCGGCCGCCGCGACGCTGGCCGTGGACGTGCGAGCGGCCAGCGTGGCCGAGCAGCGGCGGGTGGATGCGGCACTCAGGCAGGTCGCCCCGGTGCTGCCCGGGGCAGGCATTACCGCTTCGCCCGGTCCGACCTGCCCGCCGATGGAACCCTCGGCATCGGCTGAGCTGTTCGCCACCGCCCAGCGACTGGCCGGACTACTAGGGCTGGAGCCGCTGCGCGGCGTCGCGGTCGGCGGAGGATCGGACGGAAACCGCACCGCCGGCGTCGGCACGCCCACGCTTGACGGACTCGGCGCTGTGGGCGGCGGCCCGCACGCCGACCGTGAGCACGTCGTGACCGCGATCATGCCCCAGCGCACCGCCCTGCTCGCCGCCCTCGTCGCCGAGCTGGTGCCGTGACCGGCCTGACCGAGCCGGCCGGACGCGTGACAAGCAGAGCCTGGAGGCAAGCAGAAGACGCGTCTCGCGCCAGCGGGGTGGAGATCAGGGAACTTGCCGAGATGGGCGACCTGCTGCGCCTTTGTGCGCTGGTCGACGACATCTGGCACCCGAATCCCAGCAATCCCCCGGTGACCGCCGAGCTGCTGCGCGCGCTCGCCCACGCGGGCAACTACGTGGCCGGCGCGTTCGCCGGTGACCAGCTGGTGGGCGCGTGCGCGGGCTTTTTCAGTCCTCCGGTCACCCACACGATGCATTCGCACATCGCCGGGGTGACGTTGTCGCTACTCGGCAAGCACGTGGGCTTCGCGCTCAAGCTGCATCAGCGGGCGTGGGCGCTGTCCCGCGGCGTCACGACCATCACCTGGACGTTCGACCCGCTGGTGTGCCGCAACGCGTACTTCAACGTCGTCAAGCTCGCGGCCTTGCCGGTCGAGTACCTGCCGGACTTCTACGGTGAGATGGACGACGTCATCAACGGCGGCGACGACAGCGACCGGCTGCTGGTGCACTGGCCGCTTACCGCCGACTCGGTGGACCGCGTCTGGGAGGGCACTGGCCCGGGCGCCGACGCGGGCCTCCTGCGTGCGGCCGGAGCCGCGGTGGCCCTGGACACCGACGCCAGCGGGCGGCCGGTGACGGGCGACGCCGATCCCGGGAACGGCACCGTCCTGGTCCGGGTGCCGTCGGACATCGAGACAATGCGTCGTCACGACCGGGCCGCAGCGCGCAGCTGGCGGCGCGCCCTGCGGCAGGTGCTCGGCGGCCTGATGGCCGATGGCGGCCAGGTGACCGGCTTTGACCGCTCCGGGTGGTATGTCGTGCAACGCGGCGCAGCCGCACCGCCCTCCCCCCAATAGAAAGGCAGAGCCATGAAGATCACCGGGATCGAGCTTCGTCGGGTGGCTATGCCGCTGGTCGCGCCGTTCCGCACCTCGTTCGGCACGGAGACCACGCGGGATATCCTGCTCGTCCGGGTGGCGACTCCGGATGCCGACGGCTGGGGCGAGTGCGTCGCCATGAACGCGCCGCTCTACAGCTCTGAATACGTCGACGGCGCCACCGACGTGCTGACCCGGTTCCTGATTCCCGCGGTCACCGCACTCGACAACCCCGACGCCAGCGGCGTGGAATCGGCGCTCAGCCCGTTCCGGGGCCACCCGATGGCCAAGGCCGCGCTGGGGACCGCCGTGCTGGACGCCGAGCTTCGTGCGGCGAACATGTCACTGGGCCGCTACCTAGGCGCGACCAAGGCCCGGGTCCCGTGCGGGGTTTCCGTCGGCATCATGGATTCGATTCCGCAGCTGCTGGACGCCGTCGGCGGGTACCTGGCCGACGGGTACCAGCGGATCAAGCTGAAGATCGAGCAAGGCTGGGACGTCGAACCGGTCCGCGCGGTCCGCGAGCAGTTCCCCGACATCCTGCTCCAGGTGGACGCGAACGCCGCCTACTCCCTTGCCGAGGCCCGCCAGCTGGCCGCCCTGGACCCGTTCAACCTGCTGCTCATCGAGCAGCCGCTGCCCGAGGAAGACGTGCGCGGTCACGCCGAGCTCGCCCGCATGCTGCGCACCCCGATCTGCCTGGATGAGTCGATCACCTCGGCAAGAGCGGCGGCCGACGCGATCGCGCTCGGCGCGTGCCAGATCGTCAACATCAAGCCGGGCCGGGTCGGGGGCTATCTCGAGGCCCGGCGGGTGCACGACGTCTGCACCGCGCATGGTGTCCCGGTCTGGTGCGGCGGCATGCTCGAAACCGGCATCGGCCGGGCGGCCAACCTGGCGCTCGGCGCCCTGCCTGGCTTCGTGTTCCCCGGGGACACCTCGGCCTCCAGCCGTTACTACCGTCAGGACGTCACCCCTCCCTTCGTGCTCGAGGATGGCCACCTGCCAGTCCCCGTGGGAACGGGCATCGGCGTCGAGCCCATCCCCGACGTGCTTGACTCGGTCACCACGAGCAAGCAGTGGCTGCCGAACAGCGCCGGATGAGCCAGGGCGGACGCGGACCCGGGAGAGCCGATCGGGCGGCGGCTTCCGGCTTTACCTGTCCGCGCGCGCGGCGACGGTCAGCGGGAACCGCTCATCCCGGAATCTCAGCTCCTCGGGGCCGATCTCCTCGCTCACGTGGGTCACCAGGAAGGCGACACAGGCGCGCAGGTTCCCGTACCAGGTGACCGCGAACGGCCCGTCCCAGGTGCGGCGGAGCAGGAGCTCAAGGCCGGCCGGCGTGTAGCGAAGGTAGTCGCCGCCCGGATCAGCCGGGTTCAACCGCTTCAGCGCCGGAACCGTGATCAGCACCGAGCCGCCCGTGCGCAAGGCCCGGTAGCAGGAACGCAGGCAGGTTCCGGGGTTCTTCAGCAGGTGCAGGACCTCGGTGAGGATGATGCAGTCGAAGCTCTCGCCCGGTAAGGCACCAGCCTCGTTGAGGTCGGCGACCAGCGTTACCTCCGCGCTGGCTCCGTCGATGTCGACCACCGTGCTGGTCGTCACGCGCTCTGCTCCGAAGCTTGTCGTATACCGGCAGTCACCAACCTCGAGCACCGATCCCCTGATCGCTCGGCTGTGCTCGCGCAGGAACTCGGCAATGTAGGCGCGCACGATCGGTGTGCCGCGATCGATGCCGTGGTCGTCGCTGAGCGGAACCTTCGGGACGCCCTGCAGCACCATGGCGCCATCTTGTCAGCGTGGACCGTCCCGCCGCCGCCGGCCCTATCCTCGGCACATGGGAGTCGAGGTCCTGCCGGCGACCGGGCGATGGGATGACTTCGCGTCGTTGATGGTGCCGCGCAAACCCGGAGCAGGCGGGTGCGTCTGCATGGCATACCGCAATTCCAGCCTCGGCATGCCCGGCCGTATCGCGCACATGCGCGAGCTCTGCGCCAGCGAACCGGGCCCCGGGGTGCTGGCTTACGTCGATGGCCAGACGGCCGGCTGGTGCTCGGTCGCGCCGAAGTCCACCTACCGCGCCCTGGTCAACTCCCGGACGATCCCGCATCTGCGGGACGACGGTGCCTGGTCGGCGGTGTGCTTCGTGGTCCGGCCGGGGTTCCGCCGTCGCGGGCTCATGCACGAGCTGCTGGACGGCGCGGTCGGACATGCGCAAGCGATGGGCGCAGCCTTGCTGGAGGGCTACCCGGTCGACCCCGGCGGCGAGCGCATCGACCAGACCAGCGGTTACGTGGGCACCGTGCCGCTCTTCGAGGCGCACGGATTCAGCCGCGTCTGCCAGACCGCCGGACGACGCGGCGGCAAGCCCCGCTGGCTCATGCGCCGCGAGCTTCCCTGACGGCGACGACAACCCGGTACCGCGGGCTGCCGTCCTCGCGCCGGCCCAGCGCCGTCAACGCCAGCGTCGTCACGGTGAACCCGGATGCTGTCAGGTCGTCGCAGACCGCGTGCAGCGGGCAGGTGCGGTAATACATGACGAACGGGGGACGCCACAGCGCGTTGCGGACCCGCATGGCCAGGTCGAACCCGGCCAGCGCCCAGTACCAGGGTGAGCTGACGGGCTGCGGCCGGACGACCGGGAAGGCGAACACACCACCAGGCCGAAGGGCGCGGTATACGCCGGCGAACAGCGCTGGCCGCTCGCCGGGCAGGAAGTGCCCGAGCGCTCCGAAACTGACCGCGAGGTCGAAGGCCCCGGCGAAGGGCAGAGCCAGGCCGTCGGCCCGCACAAACGCCGCGCCGGGGTACGCACGGCGCGCCTGCCCGAGCATGCCCGTGCTGAAGTCGACGCCCGCGGCCGCTTGCCGGCAGAGGGGGGCGAGCACCTGCATGCCCGCGCCGGTGCCGCAGCACACGTCCAGTCCCCGGCCGAACGGGCCCAGCGGGCGGAGCGCGTCGGCGGTCGCGTCAAGCACGGCACCGGGGGTGCGAAAGGGCGTGTGGTCGAACTTCGGGGCGAGCAGGTCATAGCCGTCCTCCACCGAGGACAGTGCCTGCCGCGCCAGCTCACGCACGGACGGGCCTTCGGGCGAGAACACCTGCCAAGGCTATTTCCCGAACGCGCGATCCGTGCAGCTCGCGGAGCACACCGGGAAGGGATCCGACCGTGAAGACTCTCGATCCGTCGTTTCGGGTCAGCGATCTGGCGGCCTCCCTCCCCTTTTACTGGCCCACCGGCCCGGCCATGATCCGGTGCAGGTCGGCACCGGCTTCAGCCATCTGGCTGTCCAGGTCGCCGATCTGGCTGCCACGACCGCACGCCTGACCCGCGCCGGACTCGAGCCGGGCCCGATCGAGCGTCCCGGCGGACCGGACGGCCCGCAGACGTCCTGGTTGAGCGACCCCGACGGCTACTGGATCGAGTTGGTCCAGTGGCCCGCGGGCCACGCGGACGGCATCACCGCCGCCGAGTCTGAGCAGCACACGAGGACCTAAGGGTCGTCAAGGCCTGGCGGCCCATGAGTCCTGCAAGCCCAGGGCTCGCGGATCAGCCGGCTACGGCGAGCACCCGCAACATGTCTACCTGGGTGACGTGCAGCCGTCGCGCCGCGGTCGTGCCGAGCTGCCTGGCCAGTGCCGCGCCGGTGGCGATGCCCGCGGGCACGGCGAGCCAGGTGAGCCAGCTCAGCCCGGCCAGCGACCCGGCCAGCGCAACCACCACCGGCGGCGCCGCGGTCAGCGCCACGGCGATCAGTGCGACGTGGACCTTGAGCGAGTACTGCGGCGTCGGGTTCCCCGCGTCATCCAGCGGCACCACCCAGGTCAGCGAGGACAGCGGGATCAGCCCGCAGGCGCCGCCCAGCAACGCGCTCAGCATGCCGAGAACCCACGGCCAGGCCCAGCCCTGGCCGCTGACCGCGGTAAGCAGCACGGTAAGCACGAGCGCGTAGGGACCGGCGGTCAGCAGCCAGGCCAGCTGGCGGCCACGGACGTCCGCGCGCTCGGATCCCGGCACGCCGATGGTCAGCCACAGGCTGGCGCCGTCGTTGCCGTACAGGTTGCAGGCGCACGCTCCGGCGATCACCACGGTGGCCGCGCCGGCGAACGGGAGCAGCACCCCGGTCCCGGTGGTCAGCTTCGGGATGGCGCACATGGCCGCGCCGACGACCACGGCGATCAGCAGCGGGGTCAGCCGGATCGGATCGCGCACCCACAGCCGCAGTTCCTTGGCCGCGACCGCGCCGACCGCGGTCCTGGGCAGCAGCGCCCGGCGTTCGGCGCGCGGGCGGGCCGCGCGGGAAGGCGCGGTGCCGCCGGTCATCCGCCGCGCCAGCACGGCGGGCCATGCCAGCGCGATCATGCCGCTAAGCGCGGCGAGGCCTGCCAGCGGGAGCGCCACCCACAGCCATTGCGACCGGGCCGCCGCGTCGACCGCGACCGCCGCCCAGCCCGATGGCAGCACCCGTACCAGGGCGATGAGCCACGGTGCGCTGCGCTCCCGCAGCGCCGTGACCAGCCAGGGCAGGGTGATCCCCGCCACCGAGATGACGCTGATCGCCAGCGCCGTCACCATGGTCCCGATGTCGTGGCCGCGGCGCGCGCCCGGCCCGAGTATGCCGCCGGCAACCGTCCCGGCCACCCCGAGCAGCACGATCGTCAGCACCGCTCCGGCGACGCCGACGATCGCCGGGACCGTCCCGGCCTGAGCGCCGAGCGCGATGACCGCTGCGAACGGTACCGCGAAGAAGATCAGGGCCGGATCGGCCAGGTTTGCGGCCAGCAGCGCGGCCGCCAGCGCCCGGCGGCGCAGCGGGAGCAGCGCGAACATCTCGGGCCGCAGGGTCGGCTCGCCTGACAGCGCCTTCTGCGCCAGGTGGCCGCCGAGCCACAGCCCGAAGACGAGCGCGATCACGTCGGTCCCGGCGGCCAGGCTCGGGTAGCTGACGGTCCCGAGATACAACGTGCTGGCCCCCGACAGCACGGCCAGGATCAGTCCCGCGATCAGCGCGCCGCGGTTGCCGTGGCGCAGCTGGTTCCGCGTGATTGTGGCGCGAAGGCCGATCAGGATGCGAACCACGACAGGCCTCTCGCCGGGCCCGCGCCGATCAGCTCGGCGAAGGCGTCCTCCAGGCTGTGCCCGCCGCGGACCTGGGCCAGCGTTCCGGACCGGAGGACCTGCCCGTCGCTGAGCACCGCGACGTGATCACACATCCTCTCGACCAGCGCCATGGCGTGGCTGCTCATCACGATCGAGCCGCCGGCCGCGATGAAGCCGTCCAGGATCGCGCGCAGCACCGCGGCCGACACCGGGTCGACGGCCTCGAACGGCTCGTCGAGCACCAGCAGCCGCGGGCCGTGCAGCAGCGCGGTAGCCAGGCCGATCTTCTTGCGCATGCCGGCTGAGTAGTCGCCGATGAGGGTCCGCTCGGCGTGCTCGAGGTCCAGGACCCGGAGCAGCTCGTCGGTCCGGTCGGCAACCAGCGGGGCGGGCATTCCGCGCAGCAAGCCGAGGTAGGTGAGCAGTTCCCGGCCGGTCAGCCGGTCGGGCATCGCCAGGCCGTCGGGCAGCACGCCAAGCAACTCCTTGGCCCGCCGCGCGCCCGGCTCGGACCATACGTCGTGCCCCAGCACCCGCGCCTGGCCGCGATCGGGCCGTAGCAGGCCGGTGGCCATCGACAGGAGCGTGGTCTTTCCGGCGCCGTTCGGGCCGACCAGGCCCAGGAAGGCGCCGCGGTCGACGCGCAGGTCGACATCCGCCACGGCCAGGGTGGCCCCGAACGCCTTGCGCAGCCCGCGCAGCTCCAGCGCGGCCGCCGACGCCGCCGCCGTCCCGCCCGCGTTGTCCGCCCGGGCGCCCGCGATCGTCATGCCGAAACCGCCTTTCCGAACAGGCCGGCCAGCGCCGCGCCGTACTCACGGACATCCATCTCGGGGTCCTCACGTAGCAGATCGCCGACCGCGTCGATCGCGGCGCGCAGCGCGACCGCCGCGTGGTAGGCCGGAAACGGCCCGAACTCGCCGGCCTGCTGGCCGGCGGCCAGCAAGCCGGCCAGCGCGGCCACCGCGGCCCGATGGCCCTCTGCGTAGGGATGCGGCTGGTCGGCCGATCGCATGTTGTTGAAGATCTCGGTGAGTGCGAGGATCTTGTGCCGCCTGGTGCCGATGAAGTCCAGGTTGGATGTGATGTACCGGTCCAGCGCCTCGGCGAAGCCGCTGGCCGACTCGATCTGCGGGCGCATCTGCGCGCTCGCCTCGGCCAGCACATCCGCGACGACCGCGCGCAGCATCTCGTCCTTGCCGGCGAAGTAGTACGAGATGACTCCCTTGCTCACGCCGATCTCCTGGGCGATCGCCGCCAGCGATGCCGCGCCGTATCCGCCACGGGCCAGCACGTCGATGGCGCCGTCGATGATCTGACGGCGCCGGGCTTGCTCGATGAACGTTCCTGACTTGGATTTTGACCGCACGGTCAAAATCTAGCCCGCATGGCCAGAAACGGCAACCGCCTACCCGGGCCCGGGGAGGTCCGGCCGGGCCGGTCGCGGGAGACAGTTGGAACATAGGCAGGGTCCGGAGGGCGGTAACCGCCGGAAGCGCCGCAAACGCCGGGAGAAGCGAAAGCCGCGGTCACGGCGAAAAGCGCGGGCGGGAGCCTGCGTCTACTCCCTCCACGATTCTGTGATGGTCAGGCGGTGCCGCCACTGCCGCACGCCCTCGCCGCCTGGCTGCCATCGTTGGCAAAGATCGAACATGGCGCGACATTGAGCGATCATCGCGTACTTACGGGCTGACCAGGCAGGCGCCCAGCCATAGGCGTCGAAGAACGCGCCGAGCGCGGTGATCCTCTGAGAGTGATGCATGCGGACGATCCACTCACACCAGGCCAGGTCCTCGACCCGATTTCCGGCATGCGCCCATTCCCAGTCCAGGATCGCGGTGACCTCCTCGGCGGCCGGATCGAGCAAGACGTTGTTCGGGCCGTAGTCGCCGTGGACGAGCACGGTGTCATGCTGGCTCTGATCCTTCAGGTGAGTGAGCGCCAGGTCGATCGCGTGGATGCGTCGCAGCATCTGACCGCATGCGCGCAGTACCGGCTCGGCCAGGCCAGCGTCTATCAGTTCCTGGCCGTGAACACCCGCCATGAACTTCAAGTGCAGATTGCCGTCGTTGCTGTCGAGAACCGGCGGAACCGGCAAGCGGTCGGCCAGCGCTCGCAGGACCCCAGCCTCATGCGCGCAGCGCCGGGCGGCACCGGGACCCTGGTAGGCCTTCGTCACTACCGGGCCATCCCGCGTCGTCCGGTTCGTATAGCTATGCGGCAGCAGCTCCAACGGGCGGTCCTCCCACCGTGCCCGGCCATGGCCAAAATGAACCGCCTTAACACGCTTAAGGCTGGTTCACCGAGGTCAGCGCCCCTAATCGATCGAGATCACGATTCAGGTCCGCAGTTTGCGCAGGATGCGGGCGAGGTGAGCCCGGTCCGTCTGGCTCAGCCGGTCGAAGACGCGTTCGGCCTCGGTGCCGCGCGCCTCGCGGAT
>Ga0335074_10007913_pt1 | contig 14750 bp, 15 predicted proteins | sample Lox_Sample_23_FD_206715 | JGI IMG/M metagenome (GOLD analysis project Ga0335074, IMG submission 206715) | Soil microbial communities from Loxahatchee National Wildlife Refuge, Florida, United States - Lox_Sample_2.3 | ecosystem: Environmental > Terrestrial > Soil > Wetlands | place: USA...
GTACAGAGCCTGGGTCCTGAAGAAGTTTGCTGACCAGCCGCTGCTCGATGCCTATCAGGAATTGGCGCGAAAGTTTCCACACGGATTGGCGGAGGTTCCGCCACTGCCGGAGGAGATCTCAGGCGCGGTGACGGGAGGAATGCCGACATGAAACGGCTCTTTCCCCCCACGTCCCTCCGTTGGCAGCGACTTCTCCACTTCGTTTCCTGGGGAGCGCTCATCGTCCTGATTTTTGCGAGTGCGCCGTTCTTGTTCGACCTTATAGGTCGCGGCATCGGCTGGATGATCGGGTTGGTTCCCCATCCTGACGAGTTATGGAAGGAGTGTCCATGGTGTTTTTGACAAACGTGCTGTTTGGTTTTTTCCTTGTCGTATTTTGTTACTGGATGGTCATCGCAAGAAACCGGCGGCAGGTGTTGGCTCTCGCGCTCGTAGGTGTACTTGTCGCGGCGCTTGTCAGTCCGCCTGCCGCACAGGCGCAGGCGAGCCTGGTGGCAGCCATTCAGTCTGTTCTTAACGCAATCAACAGCAAAATCAAGACCGCATTGATCTCAATCAATTCGGTGCGAACCACAATCAACAAGTTCTACCAAGAAGTGGTGTGGCCTGTGGCCCAGATCAACCAAGCAAGAACGATGGCAACGCAGATGATCGGCCAATACAGGAGCCTCATGCGCGACATTTTTGCCCTCAATTTGAAAAGCGCCACCTTGCCTAACCCGATCGGCCTGGAAAATATCCTTCGAAATCACCAAACCGATGATTTCGCGAGCCTGACTAGTTCGTTCGGTAGCACATACGGAAGCGTTCCAACCGCGACAGGCGCCAGCGCAGCCGACAGAACCATGATGGATATGGACGACGCCTTGGCGATGGACAACTTGAAGACACTCAAGATGAGCGACGCCGCAGGCGACCTCACTCTGCAGGCAGCGGATGGGATCGAAACGGCTGCAAGCCAGGCGGCTCCAGGATCAACCCCTTTCCTGACGGCGACGGCCGTCGTCGCCAGCGTTCAGAGCCAGGCGCTCACACAGAAAATGCTGGCGGCTGAATTGCGCCAAGAGGCAGCTCGTCTCGCTCACGAGAATTCCCTTCGCAAGCGCGGGTCCACGATGACCGGAGATGTCGGCACGCAGATTCTGAATCTGCTGAAACACAACTAGGAGAGGTGAAAGCAATGAGGATCGTCATCGAGACTGTGAAGAGCGGTATGAGCTGGGCCTGGAGACACAAGGTCCGGACGTTTGTTCTGCTGCTGGTTTTGTTCCTGGCGCTGCCAAAGCAGGTGAGAAGTCAACTCGACGCGTGCTGCGAGGTTGCTGCGACGGGTTTGAGCGCGATCGGTAACACCTTGAACACCGTCGTTGGTGGACCACTAAAAGACATTTCCTCGGTCGAGCAGACAATTTCTAACTTCGAACAGAAGGTCGTGTGGCCGGAGAAACTGATCAATCAGGCCCGCTCGCTCGTGGCAAGCGTGCAAGGTCTCTTCAACCAAATCGAAGGGATCATGCGTGTCCCGGTGAACAGTGCGACTCTGCCGGCGACCCAGCAGTTCGAACAGAACCTGCTTTCGCGAGATCCCAATCAGATTCTCCAGATGAGCGCGCAATACTCTGCGGTGTACGGGGCGCTCCCGGCTGTAGCGGGGGCATCCCCTCAGGTCCGCGACATGACCGACATGACGGATGCCGTGGCGCAGGCAGCAATGAAAAGGGCAATTCAGATCGATGCGTTGGCGGACCTCGAGCTGCAGGCAGCGGACCAGCTTCACCAGAACATCCAGACGGCCGCTCCTGGAAGCGCGCCGATTATTGAGGCGGAAGCCGATGCGTGGCTCGTTCGCGCCAACGCGTACACGCAGTCCGCGACGGCCGACCTGATGCGCGTGCGTGCGATCGACCTGGCTAACGCGAGCGCCAATGTGAAAAACGGAGCTGCCAATGCGGCCGCTCTGCAGCAGCAGATCTACAACCTGCTGAAGAGGCAGTGAACCGTGTTTTACTTTCAGCAACTCCTTCTGACTGCCCTGAACGGGATCGACAGCGCCAACGTTACCAGCGCCGTGCTGGGTGTTGCCGGGACGATTCTTCTCCTGAGTTTCCTCTACAGCGCGTATCAGGCTTTCGCCTCCGGGGGAGATGTCCGGATGCTGGCGATTTCGGGAATCAAGTACCTGATTCTGGGACTGGTATTCGCTAACTATGGCGCGGTCTTTCGCGACGTCAACGGAATGTTCAATTCCTTCGCCAACTTCATTTACAACTCGACGGGAGTCGGCGATCTCTTCGCGAATTGGATGAACCAGTTGGCCCAGTATTGGCAGGCGAATGGCAATACCTCTCTGTGGAATCTTGTGACTGGTCTGGCTTCCGGAGTCATCAGCCTGATCCTGATCCTGAGCGCGTTTGTCCTCTTTCCCTTTTGCTATCTCATATTCACCGTCTTCTACGCGATGTACGGGTCGGTTCTCTATGTCACGGGTCCTTTTGTCCTGGCGCTGCTGCCCGCGCGTGGGCTCGGTCAGTTGTCCCGCACCTACCTCGTGAACCTGATGACGTTTCAGGCGTGGGGGCTCATTTACGCGATCCTTCAAGTCCTCATGTCCGCTGTGAATCTCTCCAGCATAAGCGCCGTCCTCAACGCGAACGGGGTTCTGAACAGCTTCGTTGGTTCGAGTGAGATGATGCTTCTGGCTTTCACGGCAAGCATTTTCTCGCTATCGATCGCATTGATTCCCTTCATTGCCAGCCGCATTGTCCGCGGCGACGTGGGCAGCACAATGATGACGACCGTCAGTTCCATCACGACAGCCGCCAGCACCCTCGCCGGTTTGGCAGCAGGGGCCTTCAGCGGTATTGGCGAGGGTGCGCTTGCGTCTCATGCAGCCGGGGGAGGAGCGGCACCGCCTCCTCCGCCACCGGCGGGACTAGGTGCCGCATCGTCCGCGTCGCTTGCCGCTGGCGCAAGTGTGTCTCCGACACCGCCATCGAGCGGCACCGTGAGTGGGGTGAGTGCCGCTATGCCCAGCGGTGGAAACAGCGATGCTTCGTCCGCAACAACAACAGCATCTCCTGCGCCTTCGTCCGTTTCGGCAGGCCATTCCTTCTCGAGACCCGGCCACTATCGCGGGTTCAACATTCCACATGCCATGGCGTGGTACGCCGGCTACTCGCTCGGGTCGGCTTACAGGGGGCTGAGAGGGGCGGAGTAGCAGATGAGAACGACAGATCGGAGGTCGGAGCTTCCCGAGATCACTCGTTACACGAAGTATTACGAGCACGATGGCATGCTCCGGGCCTACGCGAACCGGGCCATGCTGCTGGCAATGATCTTCGGCGTGCTTGCGATGGGCTCTCTAGGATTCGCAATATATGTCCGCATACAGCCCCCTACGGTGATACGTGTGGACAAGGATGGAAACGCTTTGGTTGTCGGTGGGCCACGTGCTAGTAGGGTGGCAACGTTCAGCCTATCAGCGAACGCCTCGTCTGCGGATGCCTCCGCTGGCGTTGGTCCTACGGACCTCGAAGGCAGGGCCGTTGTACGCCAATTCCTCGGACGATATCTTGCGTACACGCCGGACTCGGTGGACCGAAACCTTGCAGAAGCCCTGAACATGATGACCGCAAACCTGCGCGTCTATTCCATGAACAAGCTTCGCGACGAGGATACCGTGGGAAAGATTAAGAATGACCACGTGATTTCGGACTTTGAGATCCGCTCGATGGAGCACGTCAAGGGAACACCGTGGACCTACACCGTCTTCGGCGTGAAGGAGGTTCACCGAGTGAAGAACGCGACTGAGGCGATGGATCAAATCGTTGAGCGATACAGCGTGCGCCTGGTTGAATCGGCACGCTCAGAAGTAAATCCGAGCGGACTTCTTGTGGCGGAATACAGCGAACAACAAATGGTCGGCGAGCGGGAGGCCGGGTTGCTGCAAAAGAGTGCGCTTGATAAGGACAGGCAGTAGATGATCTGCCGCGAGGTGCCGTGCACCTGAAGGCGGCGGGAGTCGACGAAAGGGGGACTCGATGGTAGCTGCAGGTGCGACAGAGGCAGTCGGGCAAGGGAAAGATGCGGAGGTGGACCGTTCCCCGCGCGGGACGCGCAAAGTGCGAGCGGGCCTAACTGGCGGAGTGGAAGTCCAACGTTTCTTCCTTGCAAAAACAGGAGGGAGTAACGGCGTTCCCGAATTCAGCAAGGAGGTCCCGGCAGAACCGGAGGCCATGGTGGAGTCACTCAAGACTGGCCTGAGCTACTTCATCGTTTCCGAATGGCGAGGCGTCGCGGATTTCTCTGGTAAGAAGCCACAACTAGGGCGAGAACCCGCTCGCAGTGGACCCAAGCCGGGATAAGCAGAGTTTCTTTACAGACTGAAGTTGGTCTGTCGAGAGCTGTCCACAAGCTCCAATGATTGTGGACCAGTGCTTGGCTCGCTCGACGTGTGCCCGGTTGAGCTAACGAGAGTGAGTCGGCAAACTCCCTGGTTGTTCTTGCCGAACAAACAAGGAGAAAGAAGGGCAGCAACGACGAGGTGAAGGCGTTGAACTGCCCATAACAACCTAACTGGTCTGGTTCTTCGCGAACCTGGCCGGAAACTTTACCTCGTTTTCGGCTCAGGACAACGAAGAGACCGGCGGCAACGGCCTCCTTGTCTGTTCTTTGCCGGACGGAAATAAGGAGGATGAAATGCCGACGGAAATAAGCAATGGGATGCCCGTGATTACACTCGACATCAACGAGATGGGAAAGATGAAGAAACGACTGCCGAGATTGGCCCGAGAGGAGCAGCTAGAAAATACACTCCTCCAGGGCCTTTATCCCGGCATTCGCGTCGCACGGCTCAATGTCCCCCCAGGAAAGCTCGAAGATCACCAGGAGAACGAAGTTCAAAAATCCATGAGGTGTTTCGATCTGGATGGGGTGCGGTTCCGGCTCATAGGAGCAAGCGCATCGGCAAAGAGCGGTAAGTTCTATGCCGTCGACGAGCGCTACGAGCCGGCAATTGCGGAGCGTTTCCGCAAATGGCCCGAAGCTGCCATCACCTATTTTGGGATCCTGGTATCGCCGTGCAAGCAGCGAATCCAGTTGTCCGACGCAAAGGTGATAGTCGTCAAGGATCGCTCCTTGGGCACGAATGACTGCCGTGGTTGGATCTCGCGGTCGATGTTCGAGCGGTTTCATTTGCTCGAGCACCGTCTCTATCAGTTCCGGTTGGCATTCGAAAACACCCAGGCCAAGGGAGCGTGCAAGGTGATGCCGGACGATGTCGCCCAGAAGCTCGGGGCGGACATTATCTTGCCCGAGTCGTGTGTGAAACCCGAATACAAACAATCCACGCGATTCTTGGACTTTCTCCATTGGCGACGGCCGAAGATCGAGGTTAGGACCTACCGGGGACCGGCAGTATTCGGCATCCGGGAGGTTTCGAGGACGCTCGATCTCCACAGCAGCTACACACTCATCGAACACGCGCCTTGGGAGTCCATCCAGCTTGAAATCGCGCCGTTCGCCATGGAACAAGCTCGCAAATTGCGGACGGCTTGCGAGGACGGCAACTACGATGCAGTCATCGAACTCCTCGGCACGTCCCACGCCCAGGCTCCATGGGAAGAGGCGAGCGATTCGGAATACACCTCATTCGAGCACACCGTTGTTGAGGCTGTGCTCAAAGTGGATTCGAGTGGCTACCTCATTAAACACCCTTACATCAACAACGCATTGAACCGCCTGCTGGCGAAGTGGACGTTCAAGCTTTGCACCGCGGGTGGCTTCAAGATTCCAGGTTTTGCCCTTGCCGACGACGGCTTCCTCAGTCTGTATCAGGGGCAGGTTGTTGCCGCATCGGACTGGCTGCCACAGGACCGGGCCATCAGTTCGGTTCCGTGCCTGAAGGGATTGGTCGTGCGCTACCCAATCCGCATGTTCGAAGACTTGCTTCCGTACACGCGCGTCACCACTGAAGAGGCGGTCGCCCTCGTGACGCAAGTCATCGAAGAGCAAAACGGCTGTTCGATGGACAGCGAGGCAGTCGTGGATTTGGTGGAGAAACAGATCAAACTTGACGGGGCATTCACCCTGCACAGCGAAACTGCCGCCAAGAATGGCGGAGATTTCGACTTCGACCTGGTAGCTGTGGTCGAAGGCGATCGTTTCCCCCGCTTTGTGGAAAGCCGTTTCGCGCACCAGGACCGGCACGAAAAAGGGAAATCAAAACGCACCAAGAAGCAGAGTCCCTGGTGGAATCTCGCACTGGTGGCCAATCAGGCGAAGGGAAATCAGATCGGCTCGATCACCGACCTGAAGACCTCCTGTTACGCCGCCGGTTTTCAAGCAGAAGCCTACCAACTCGTGGATGAACTGCAACACGCCCTGGACAGCCTGAAGTGGGGTACCGAGGTGAACCAGCAGCTCATTGCCGAGATCCGCCAAAAGGTGCCACTCGCGCCCTGGCTGCAGTTGAAGGACAGGGAGCGGGTCAGCGACTTGCCGGTGCATGTTGAAGTTCTGCCCACCGACAGGATCGGGTACCTCTATAACCTCGCGAGAAAGGAAGTCGAAGACTTCTTTTCCGCGAAACTGCCCATCGCCGACTTTCACGGGCTGATCACCAACGAGCATTTCACGCGAGAGATGTCCCAGGAATGCCGGTTGGTCAACCGCATCTATGCCGAGGAAGTCGGAAAACTCATCAATGAAAAACAGGCTTTGGATGAAGCCTTGGCAAAAGCCGAGGCTGAATATCAGGCCAACCGTAACGACCAAGCGACCAGGAACGAAGCACGTACCCGGCGCAACGTCGCCCGGAGTGCTGTCCACGCCTGCAAAGAGAGGTCCCGCGAGGAGTTTCAGGCCTTGCGGTCGATCATTCGAGCGTGGGGAGACGGAAAGAAAGAGAACCGGCGCGGCTGGTGCCAGTCCCTGCATGCAGTCATCTGTGCGGGGAAGGGAAACGGCTCGCTTCTGTTTCATGCTTTCCCACAGGAAATCATCGACAAGATTGCGGAGGAGACCGGCAGCAAGCCTGTGCAGGTCTTCGTGCCCGATCTCGTGGATGGTGAAATCGAGTTTGACGAGGAAGGCCGCGTCTTTCTCGTTGAACCATTCGCCAACGGCGACGGCAGCACTCACGAGCGCAAGATCTTCCTCCTTCAGATATTGAAGAAGGGAGAAGTGCTTGTGGACGGGAAGGTTGTCGATCGCGTGCAGCCATTCCCCCTGCAATACGGGTCCGGCACGATCCGCGATGGCAAGCTGGTGTTCAACGATATACGCCAGCACGCTACTGTGAAAAAACGCGCAGTCTCGAACTTGCGCGAGTCGCAAGATGACAGCCATACAACTTCAGCGCAAGGAGACACTCCATCGTAAACCAACAGCCGTCCAGGAGGCTCCATGGCAGGGCCTCCTGGGCACCACTACATATAAAGGATAGGAGAAGCGAAAGTGGACAAGATTGGCCTTTCTTTTCTTGTAGTTACGGTCCTGGCGTCGCCTGCCGCGGGACAAAAAGTGGAGGTGCAGAAGCCGGACCGCCGACAGATCCTCCATGTTCAAACCGCGTTAAACCACCTGACGGTTCTCGAGATGGCTGACCCCGTCAGCACGGTTGCGGTGGGCAGCCCCGTGTTCAAAGTGGAGTGGCGCGAGAACAAAGTTTTTATCCAACCGACAGAGCTGAATGTCGCGACGAACCTATTTGTATGGACGGCCTCCGGGCGCTTTAATTACGAACTCGACCCTCCGGGATCTGTACCGCAAATGGACTTCGCGATTGACCAGTCCGTTGCGGATCCACCAATCGCCCCTCTTTCTGTGAATCGGTTGGGGACGCCCGCTGATCCCTCACCGGCAGACGTGTTAATCGAAGCCAAGCCAGTCCGTTTGCATGGATCGATTCGTGAGAAGAATCGAGTTGCCGTTTACCTGACGGATTTGCTCGAGCACGATGGGCAAGTCCTCATCCGCTACACGATTCGGAACCAGTCCGCAACAGCTTACGTGCCAGGCGCTCCGCAGGTGGTTGCACTCAATGAGCCGTGTTACCGCGAGTCGCTCTACCTGCTTTCCAACTCTCAGTTGAGTCCACACGCTGCGGCACGTCTGAAGTGCAGTGGTGAGACGCCTATCGAGGTGGCAAAGGGCGAAATTCGCTCCCCGCAAATCGAGCCAGGGGAGGAAACGACTGGAATTGTTGCGATCAAGTTGCCTGCGATGCACGCACAGCCGATAGTGCTTCGGCTGACATTCCTTGGAAGTCCCAGGGGGCTGGTTAACGCCACGCTGGTGCTTTGAAATGTCTCCGCCTGTTACACCGCAGGACGTCCACGCCTGGATCAAGGAGTCCTTGGCACAACGCTGCGACATCAGTTTCCGGAACACGATAGGCAACATGATTTTCGATCCTGGGAATCCATTCGACGTCGGGGCACGGCGGAGACCGAAGACTGCATTCTTGCTTGGCGCGATCCTATTCGTCGCTTCCCTAGGGTGCTTCTGCTATTTCAATTTCGGACGTTAATGGTGGTGGCTTGATGGGTTTCTTCGTCCAATTCTTAGAACTGCTCGCGGTGTTCTTACCGGATCCTTCTACACTGGGGTTGTTTACTCTTGCGCTTTTCAACCTCTGGTGCACGACAAAGACTCTTCATGTCGCGGGAACGTTGAACACGGAGACCGCGCTTGGCGTCTCTCTCGCTCTCGGGTATCTGGTCACTATCACGATCAACATCTTTGAAATTCTGCAGGCTCCAGCGCGATCAACAATAACGACTTCATCTGCGCCAGAGCCAAGAGTCGAGCAGGCAGGGCGCGAATCATTGTCATGTACGCGGAAAGCGCAATTTGCCGGCCGTGAGGGCGCGGTGATCGAGTCATGAAAGCCGTGTATTCTGCGCCGCTTGAACATCCTCCGCTGGTCGAAGCTCATGAAATTGTCATCGCGGGAATCCTGCTCGCCGGTGGTTGGTTCGGTTGGTACATAGCGCTCGAGCGATACCATCTGACTGGCCGGCAAGTCGCAGAATTGGCTTGCTATCTCGCGATTGGGCTCACTGCTTTCTACTCAACCGCATACCTGTTATTGACGAAACGCTCGCGTCAGGAAAGACAGTGGCCGCATGCGTCCCTGGTTGTGCGGGCGAGCCGGGATGAACGGGTAACCCGGCAGGCGTGGAACCAAAGTGCGGTAGTGCTTGGCTACGACGTACACGGCAATCCGTGGCTCTGGCCCGACCGTGTTCGCGTGATGCAAGCGATTGTGCTCGGCATGACAGGCTCAGGGAAGACGACCCTGCTGCGCAACATCATTACGCAGGATTTGTTTCGGGCCGTCGGCCCTCCGGAAGATCAACACCGTATTCCCATGATCATTCTTGATGGCAAAGCCGACATGGAGTTCTTCTACAGTCTCCTCCCGCACATCCACCGTGCGGGCCGACTCGGCCAATTACGCGTTATTAACCCAAGCCGCCCAAACCTCTCGGTGCGCTACAACCCTTTTCACTGTAGCGATGACAACTATATGCCGGTGGTCAATATGGTGTTCGGATCGTTCAACCTGCATGACGAGTTCTTCGGCAAACACCAGTTGAATTATCTCGCCGACATCGTCCGTGTCCTCGCCTACACAGGGCTGAAATTCAATTTCTATGACGTACTGGTCATGGCGATCGATGAACAGGTGTTGCGGGAGCAAGTGACAAAAGCCTCGCGACGCCTGGAGCGGGACACGAGCATCGGCACTCAACGAAAACTGAACTTTGAAATGTCCGTGAAGAATTTGTACCAGTCATTCCAGGACCGGGAGCGGGTTCCGAAGATTCAGGGACTGCTTAACGAGTGCATGACGTTTCTCGACGACGAACTGAGCATCATCACCGGCCCGTATGAAGACCTGCTCTCGCTGGACGAAGTAATCGAGCAGGAACTCATTCTGTTCGTGACGTTGAACGTGAACAAAAACACGGAGCCGGTGCGCGCGCTCGGAAAAATGATGTTGCAGAACCTGCAGCTGGTTGTGGGCAAGAGGTACGAAAGCGACGAACAACGACGCACAACCAACCGTCCGCTCTTCAGCGTCGTGTTAGACGAATTCGCGCCTTTTGGATACCGAAACTTTCCGCAGATCCTTCAGACCGCGCGAGGTACCAATACGGCTTTTCTCTTCTCGATGCAAAGCCTTACCCAACTCATGCACGTCGGCCGCGGGTTCAAAGAGGATGTTGCCTCTGCCCCGAACACAACCATGACTCTGCGAACGCGCGACGAGGAAACGGCCCGCTATTTTCTGCGGGCTTCAGCCGAACATCGCGTCACGCGCCGCAACCTGTCCATGCAGAGATGGAAGTTCTTCGGGTATGAAAAATATGAGGAGACCGGCCTGGCGGTCGACATTCAGGCCATCGAAACACGCGCGCTCGATGAGCACATCAAAAACCTGCCGAAGGGTCAGATGGAGATTCTCATGACCGATGACACGCGTGGGACCCTTCACGCGCACCTGCATGTGCGGCCTCCGGCGGACGTTCGGGTGCCCCACTTCGAGCCTGCGCTCTTTCCTCGACTGAAGCAGTCGCGCGCCACATCGGTGGGAGCGAATCTCCGCTTTAAGAAAGCTGAACTCGCGGGAAAGCGGTACGCGCGGCGCACGCACTGAGAGTGAAGAACATGAAACGGCTAGTTTGTTGCGCTCTTCTGGTCATCCTTCTTTCCCTTGTTGGGCCAAGCGTGCCGGCGCAAACCCCACAGCGGCAAAACATTAGCCGGGACACATGGTACGAATTCCTGCTGAAGCAATTCAATCCGCGCAATTTCGATTACGGAGCCTGGCTTGAGAAACGACGTGAGGCTTTCCTGGAAGCGACTGTGAAGGAACCGTACTTCTGGTACAGCCTGTCAGTGACGCTGGGGCTGCTTCTCATGATGGCTGCCTGCACTAAATTGTATCTGAACCACCAACGCAGCATGCGCGTCACCGCGGAGATGATGGCCGATGTCTACAATCACGACCTCCTGTCTCGTCAGGCGGCAGCCGAAGCCATCGAGAAATATAACCGGCACATCGAGCAGTGCAATCGCGTTATTGAGGCTTCGGAAGCAGGAGACGCGCGACCCGGCTGGGGCGAGACGCAGGTCGATAGCCTGAAAGCAGAACTCCAACGCATTGCGGGCCAGCTCGAACTCACGATACAGGATCGCAACAAGCTTCAGGAAGAGCTTCGGCAGAAATCGCTAATCGTTGCCGACCTCTCCACCCGACTCGATGTTTTATCAAAGAAGGTAAACGGGCCGCGAGAAGCCGGCAGCGAAGCCGGGGAGCCGGTGGCAACCGGCCCGAACGGGGATGGCGTGAGGTTTGTCAGTCAGGTCAACCGGCTACAGGAAGAGTTATATACCGAGCGGCAGAAGAACAAGCGCTTGAAGGGAGCATGACAGAAATGCTCGTTACCGTGACAGGCTTTGGGAGTGTTTGGCGGCGGCGGTTTGGTAGGGACCAGAGCGATCCGAGGCGCTTTGCACGCGCGGCATATTTCAATACAACCGGTGTTCCAGTCGGTGGGCAGATCCGGCCCCGGCCCCGGATTGTCGGTCATGTGCGGTTCAACGGCGTCGGAGGCTTCGACCCGAATCATCCCCTGGCAATGATCAACAGTGTTTTTGAGTGCGCCGACCCCTGCACATGGCAAGGACAGAACAAAGTCCTCTTCAAGCACAGGCTCCCAGCTCCGCGGCAGCCTGATTACTTCCTAGTTGTGGTCCGAGCCAATGAGGTCGGGCACCTCGACGTAGGCTCGCCGGCATGGCGATCGGAAGGCACGCTTCTGATTTCCTTCAGCGAGTGTCGCAACCAACAGGAGGCGATGCTCTTGATGCCATTCGACAGTTGGTTGCGCACGGATCTCGGCAAGTTTGTGCTTCGGCCATTCGTCTCTTGGCCCTGGAGTGGGCGGCTTCAGTTGGAGTCTGCTTAAAGTACGGCGAGCCATGCGATATCCGAGAGGCTCGATTCAACTTAACCAATCGCGCGACCTGCCGCTCCTGCGTCAAATCCTACGCTCGGAATTCGTGACCCGTTCTCAATTGTTCGAGTTCACGCAACTTAACCACTACGAGCGGAGCCGTAATTCGTTCCACTGGAGAATGAGAAGATTAGTGGACCGCGGACTGGTGCTGCGACAGACCCTCGTGGCCGGAACCGGAGATACTGTGTATTCGGTCGCGAGCAGCGCAGCAACCCTGCTGCAGAGCATGGGCGAGTACTGCCTGGTCGGGGGTGGCCGAACCGACCCAGAGAAGGCGAACCGAAATGTCCTACATGCCATCGGACTGAACGACATACAGCTCAGTGCGTTGCGCGCCGGATTGCTCGTGCGCTGGATGGGAGCGATGGAGATCCGTTCTCAGAATGAGCTCACCGCGTTTGGCTTTGCAAAGGACTACGACGCAATTGTGACAGTTCGCACGGATGTTGGGGAGCGCAGGTTTGCACTCGAGTACGAACGAACCCCAAAGCCAGCGAAATGCTACCGAGCAATCGCCTCTTGCATGAGCCAGGAAGTTCACGTGAATCGGCTTCTTTATTTGGTTGTGAACTACGACATTCTTCGATTCGTTTCAGGCTTCTTCGCTACGGCGGTGTACCCGATCTTCTTTGGTCTGCTCACGGATTGGCATTCCCATTTGCTTGAAATGCCCGTCTTAGACGGTCTCGGGAAACGCGCATTCCCTTTGCGGCAAGCTTTGAATGGCGGCACACCGAAAGTCGAGGCCACATCGACCGCGACGAGCTACCGTTTGCCCTTTCATTGACCTTTCTATGGCCGCTGATTGAATGCCCATTGAATCCTCGGGGCGTCTACAAGTCACAGAGCGTCCATGCTTTATCCAATTACTATCCTGGATTGTCGTGGTGTTTGCGGCTCAGAAGTAGAATCCTCGATCGACTGGGATTACTTCGGTTACTCGAAAAGAGCTGGCTGCGCGGGCGCATCACCGGGGTCACGAAAGTTGCTTAGCCCAACGCCAACTAGGCGAAAGCGTTGCTCAGCGTTCAGGCGCAGACGGTCCCGGAGCGACAGCGCGATGCTCGTGAATTCCTCGCAAGAAGCGGGAGGAGAGCAGGGAGTATGGCTACGAGTCAGAATCTTGAAGTCGCTCGTCTTCAGTTTGAGGACCACGGTGCGAGCAATGCGCATTTCCTTGCGCGATGCGGTCCAAGTTTTTTCCGCGAGGCGACGAATCGTTGGCTCGGTCTCGGCCAACGGGACGTCGTGCTCAAAAGTGTCCTCAGCGGATACGGATTGCGTTCGTCTGTCTGGGATTACTTCGCTGTTGTCCACGCCACGAGCCAACTCGTACAGACGTAGCCCGTAGCGGCCGAAATGGCGCTCGATTGTCGATAACTCCAGCTTTCGCAAATCCCCTACCGTCTGCGCGTGAAACTTCTTCAACTTTTCTTCTGTCACCTTGCCTACTCCAGGCAGCCGTGCAACCGGCAGTGGCAAGAGGAATTGATCGACCTCTTCAGGCTGAATGACGAACAGGCCGTCCGGCTTTCGCCAGTCAGAAGCGATCTTGGCGAGAAATTTGTTCGGCGCTACGCCTGCTGAAGCCGTCAAATTTAATTCCTCGCGGATTTGTTCGCGAATGGCCCGTGCCACACGTGTGGCGGTCGGCAAGCCCGTCTTGTTCTCCGTTACGTCCAGGTAGGCCTCGTCAAGGGACAGCGGCTCGACGAGATCGGTGTGACGCTTGAAGATTTCGCGGGCGAGACGTGAGACAGCCCGGTAGCGCGGGAAATCCGGAGGGACGAAGACGGCGTTGGGGCACATTCGTTTGGCGCGAGTTGCCGGCATGGCGGAACGCACGCCAAAACGTCTCGCTTCATACGAAGCGGCACAGACCACCGAGCGGTTGCCACGCCAAGCGACAACTACAGGCTTGCCCTGTAGTTGGGAATCGTCCCGCTGTTCAACGGACGCATAGAACGCGTCCATGTCGATATGGACAATTTTGCGCACGGGACGTCTGGCAACCATCTTATTCCGGAGCCTCGGCCGAGTGCGAGCCAAAGATAGTCACCACTTTTTTCGCGAGTTGTAGATAGAAGAGAGGAGATAAAAGGATGAAGACCATTCAGTTGATTACGGACGGTTCATGCATCGGGAAGCCTTGAAACCTGCCCCGTCACGCAACGAATCAGGTGCTTTATAAACCCTCGTAATGTTTCACAGTGCACGAAGTATTGGACGGAGATCAGAGCGCGCGATTATCTTACCGCGCAACTTGGCGGTGCCAGACCAACGCCATTAGGAGGCCGAGAACAAACGTGCAGAGATTACATCTTTTCGACCGGAGCATTCACAAATGGATAGCGCGCCGGGGCGCGCTCGCCCTCGGTTCGGTGCTGGCCATGGCCGGCAGTGCAGCGGCGCAGGCCGGGGGCGCATCGCCCGGGGAAAATGTCCTCAACGTCTTGCAGCAATCCTTCACCGGCCCGATTGCCAAAGGCCTGGCGCTCGTCGCCATCGTTATTGGCGGGCTAACGTTTGCTTACGGCGAGGGCGGTGGGAAACGTACTTTCGCGGGGCTGATTTTTGGAATTGGAATGGCCGTGCTGGCCGTCAATTTTCTTAGTTGGCTCTTCGGCGTCTGACCCCAACCAAAGGAAATAGCAATGCTTCGCAATCCTGTTTTCCGGTCTCTCAATCGCCCGCTCACGATCCTCGGAGGCGGCCGCA
>Ga0335074_10007914_pt1 | contig 14749 bp, 13 predicted proteins | sample Lox_Sample_23_FD_206715 | JGI IMG/M metagenome (GOLD analysis project Ga0335074, IMG submission 206715) | Soil microbial communities from Loxahatchee National Wildlife Refuge, Florida, United States - Lox_Sample_2.3 | ecosystem: Environmental > Terrestrial > Soil > Wetlands | place: USA...
ACCCGCCTGGCTGCGGTCAGCCCTGACCCGTCGACGGTCGTCGTGGTCGGCGTCGGGACCGACCAGCAGCTGCGCTACGTCACGATCCCGGCCGCAGGTGCCGCAGAGGCCACGCTGACGGTGCTCGGCACGGGCTCGGGCACCGACTTTGTGCTGCCGCAGACCGCGCTGGCGACCACGGTCGCAGGCCAGGCGATCATGGTCGCCGCCTTCTCCGACACCGGGCCGGTCCGGCTGTACCAGCTCGACACCTTGGCGTCCCCCTGGACGGTCACCACGACGCTGCTCGCCGGTCCGCCGCAGCTGCCCCCGGCCGCCCCGCCCGGCGCGTCGGACCTCACCGCGCCGGCCAGCCAGTGGCACCCCAACCCGTGGGGCGACCTCGCCTTCGGTCAGCAGGACGGCATCCAGTACCTGTACGCGGCGGGCCTCAACCCCGCCTACGCCAGCCCCGTGACCGGCACCGCCGGCGAGCGCACCGCACTGCTCAGGTACGCCCTGGCGGACGGCCCCTGGCTGGTCTACCAGCGTTAGGTCGCGCCCTTGGTATGCCCAGCCTCCCCGGCGCGGTAGCGTTCGGATATGACCACCACCACCGCGGCGCCATTCGGCCGGCTGATGACAGCCATGATCACTCCGATGACCTCCGACGGTGCGGTCGACTACGACGGTGCGGCCCGCCTGGCCGCCTACCTCGTGGACGACATGCGCAACGAGGGTCTTGTCGTCAACGGCACCACCGGCGAGGCGCCGACGACGACCGACGAGGAGAAAGCGCGCCTCGTCCGGGTGGTGCGGGAGGCGGTGGGCGACCGGGCGTCGCTGATCGCCGGGGTCGGAACGAACATCACCAGGCACAGCGTCGAACTCGCCAGACAGGCCGAGCAGGCAGGCGCGGACGGCCTGCTCGTCGTCACCCCGTACTACAACAAGCCCGCCCAGGACGCCCTCATCGCGCACTTCACCGCGATCGCCGACGCGACCGGGCTCCCGTCGATCATCTACGACATACCAAGCAGAACCGGGACCGCGGTGGCGACCGACACGCTGGTGCGACTCGCCGACCACCCGAGGATCGTCGCCGTCAAGGACGCCAAGGGCAGCATCGCCGCGAGCTCCGAGGTGATCGCGCGCTCCGGCCTCGCCTATTACTCCGGCGACGACCCGATGAACCTGCCGCTCTGGTCGGTCGGCGCGGTCGGCTGCGTCAGCGTGACCGGACATGTGGTGGGCGACCGGATATTCGCGATGCTTGAGGCGTTCACCAGCGGCCGCAACGCCGAGGCGGCCGAACTGCACCGGTCCATGCTCCCGGTCAACGTCGGCCTGTTCCGCAACCAGGCAGCGGTCATGACCAAGGCCGCGATGGACCTTCTCGGCCTGCCCGGCGGGGCGGTACGAGGGCCGCTGCTACCCGCGAGCGAGGCGGAGCGGCGCAAGCTCGTCGAGGACCTGACGGCGGGCGGCGTCAAGCTGCCGGAGAACTTCGCAAGCGGAGCAGCCCTGTGAGCCACCCGCACCCCGACCTGACCCCTCCGCCCGCCCTGCCGAGCAACGGCCTGCGCGTCGTCGCCCTCGGCGGACTCGGCGAAATCGGCCGGAACATGACCGTCTTCGAGTACCTCGGACGGCTGCTCATCGTCGACTGCGGCGTGCTGTTCCCCGAGTCGGACCAGCCGGGCGTGGATCTCATCCTGCCGGACTACCGGTCCCTGGAGGACCGCCTCGACGACGTCGAGGCGCTCGTGCTCACGCACGCGCACGAGGACCACATCGGCGCGGTGCCCTACCTGCTGCGCGAGCGGAGCGACATCCGCCTGGTCGGGTCCAGGCTGACGCTGGCCCTGGTCAAGTCCAAGCTCAACGAGCACCGCCTGACTCCGGAGGTCACGGAGGTGACGGAGGGAACCGAGCGTACGTTCGGGCCCTTCGATCTGGAATTCTTCGCGGTCAACCACTCGATCCCCGACGCGCTGGCGGTGGCGATCAAGACGCCGGCCGGCGTCGTGCTGCACACCGGCGACTTCAAGATGGACCAGCTGCCGCTCGACGGCCGGCTCACCGACCTCGCCGGCTTCGCGCGGCTCGGCACCGAGGGTGTCGACCTGCTGCTGTCCGACTCGACCAACGCCGAGGTGCCTGGCATCGTGCGGTCCGAGCGGGACATCGCGCCGGTGCTCGACGAGGTCTTCTCCAACGCCGACCAGCGGATCATCGTGGCCTGCTTCGCCTCGCACGTGCACCGGGTGCAGCAGGTGCTGGACACGGCGGCGAAGCACCGCAGGAAGGTCGCGTTCGTCGGCCGGTCCATGGTCCGCAACATGGGCGTCGCGCGCGACCTCGGCTACCTGCACGTCCCCGGCGGGCTGCTGATCGACTTGCGCGACGCCGAGGAGATGCCGCCGAACGAGGTCGTGCTGATCTCCACCGGGTCACAAGGTGAGCCCATGTCCGCACTGTCGCGCATGGCGGGCCGCGACCACCCGATCCGGATCGCGGCGGGCGACACCGTCATCCTTGCGTCGTCGCTCATCCCCGGGAACGAGACGGCCGTCTACCGGGTGATCAACGGCCTGACCAGGCTCGGCGCACGGGTGGTGCACAAGGAGTCGTCGCTGGTGCACGTCTCCGGGCACGCCCCGGCCGGCGAGCTGCTCTACGTGCTCAACCTTGTCAAGCCGCGCAACTTCATGCCGGTGCACGGCGAGTGGCGGCACCTGCGGGCGCACGCGCGGCTGGCCAGGCTGACCGGGATCCCGACCGACCGGATCGTCATCGCCGAGGACGGCGTGGTCGTGGACCTGGTCGACGGCAAGGCGAGCATCACCGGCGCGGTGCCATGCGGCTACGTCTACGTGGACGGGCTCACCGTGGGAGAGGTGACCGAGTCTCAGCTCAAGGACCGGCGCATCCTCGGCGAGGAGGGCTTCATCTCGGTGATCATGGTCCTCGACTCGTCAAGCGGCAAGATCGTCGGCGGACCTGAGATCCACACCCGGGGCTCCGGCATCGACAACGCGGCGTTGTCTTCCGATGTCCTGCCCAAGCTGGTGGACGCACTCGAACGAGCCGCGAACGAAGGCGTGACCGATACCCACGCGCTGCGCCAGTTGTCGCGCCGGGTGATCGGCAAATGGGTGTCGGACAACTACCGTCGCCGCCCCATGATCATCCCGGTCGTCGTCGAGGTCTGACCCGGCGTTCTCACCGGGGGCGGTCCGTTGTCACCAAGAGGCGTGACCTGTCGTCGCCGACAGGACGGGTCTCTGGCAGCTGGGCTGGCCCGTCGTGGCACGAGGCGACCCGTACCCGGAGCCAGAGCGGCCGTAACACCGTTACCAGGCGGGGGCGCCGAAGACGCCGCGGTACTTGGGCCGGGGGCGCTGGGCCTTGGCGGGCTTGGCGGTGCCCTGGTGCTCCTTGAGGACCTCGGTCGCGTGCTTGGCGATCTCGGCCAGTTCGGCCTGGAGCTTGCGGACCTCGCGGGCACCCCAGATCGGGGAGTTGAACCGGTGGTGGGTGATCGCGGTCACCATCAGGAACCGCGCGTCGGCTGGGTTAACCCGCCCCTCCAGCCAGTCAGCCCGCTCCATGCCCTCTCCTTTATGTCTTTTATGCCCAGATTGTCCCACTGTACGACCCGCTGGACGCCGCTGTCAGGAAATGCGCCATCTTGGTGAGCGTGGTCCATTCCACGTCACCGGAACGTTGGTTGCAGCAAGAGGTGGCCGCTCGCCCCCGTTGTCGGCGGCCAGCCCCTGTCACAGAAGGATAACGCGACCTGTCCAGTAGGACATTCCGGTCGCCCGGAAAGTGACCAACGTTACCGGGAGATGCCCTCGCGGCACCGCGGCCTGGCGGGAGCGGTAGTCGCTAGCACGGGCGTGCGGCACAAATCCAGGTACGGCCTGCGGCACGCATCCCGGTACGGGAGGAGGCGGCACAAATCCCGCCGCGGGAGGAGAGGGGGAGTGCGGTTGCCGTGGCTTACCCGGTGATCCCGAAGCCGAGCACGAGTTGCAGGGCGGCGCGGATGATGGCTGGCTCGCGTTCTGGTACCGCGTGCGTGAGCACGGTGATCGCGATCCGTGCCTGGTGCCTGGCAATGCCGTGCACGGCCTCAAGCACGTTGTGCTGCTTGCAGGCCTGCAGGATCCGCTCGTGCTCGATGACGGTCTGCGAATCACGATGCGGCGCATCGCGCAGCCAGACCGACCGGTACAGGTCGTTCCGCTCGGCCAGCCTTATCACCTCGTGATGCAGGCGCTGCGGCGCCTTGCTGTAGTGCACGGCGTGAAAGGCTGCGTCGGCGGCCCGCCATCCCGCGACATCGTCGGCGTCGCTGGCAGCGGCCATCGCCTGGCACGAGGCCGCCATGGCGGCATAGTCGCCGGAATCCAGGTGCGGCACCGTGATGTACGTGGCGAGGGAGGAAAGCAGTATCCGCTGCCCGGAGATGGCCTCGAGGTCGTCTAGGTGGAAGGTGGCGACCCGGGCCCTTCGGTTGTTCTCCGCCTGGATGAGCCCCTCCTCCTGGAGCATGCGCAGCGCCTCGCGCAGCGGTGTCCGGCTCACCCCGAACCCCTCGGCCAGTTCGACCTGCGACAGCAGCGTGCCCGCCGGGATCCGCCCGCCGAGGATCTGCTCGCGCAGCTCCTTATGGATCTTCGCCACGTCCGGCTTGTCCTTGGCGCGGGATTGGTCGCGGCTGTCGCTCGCCTCGCCGCTCGTCCCATCGACGACAGGCTGGTCTTCCGAGATTCGCATACACAGAACTCTAACACTGTCGCCAAGTTGTTACCCAAAATCAGCGAAGCTGCATACACCCTGGTCCGCTAATCCTCCTGCTAGGACGCCAAAAACCCAGGAGTCGCGCCTGCTCTAAAGTTCCATTGACAGCACAGATGGATACACCTATGGTCAGCTCAACTAAAAAATGTATCCAAGTTTGGGGCGCTTGACCTCTCACACGGCCATCGTTTGGCGGATGGCCGTCCAGCGAAGGAGCGAGGATGACCGCTGTCCCGGCGGATCGCAGCGTGTACGTCTACGACCCGGTAGACGCGCCGCTTGACTGGCTGACCGAGCGCGGCGTGGTGGTCACCCTGGGGGCGCCCGCCTACTCGACCGGCCAGAGCAGGCCGAAGATCACCCCGGACGAACTCGTCGCCGGCGCGAGCGGGCACCGCGCGCTGCTCGGCGCGAGCGGCACTTTCATCACCGGCCGCGTCATGGACCTGCTGCCGGAGCTTCGCTTCATCTCCAAGCTCGGCATCGGGTACGAAGTCATCGACGTTGACGCGGCCACCGCCCGCGGAATCATGGTGACCAACACCCCGGCGCACGCCGAAGTCGAGCCGGTCGCGGAGCACACGATCGCCCTCATGCTGGGGCTGGCCAAGCACCTGCACTGGTACTCGGCCTCCTACATCGCTGCAGGCGGCTGGCGGTCCGCCGAGCACATGTCGCTCACCCTGCGGGATGCCACGGTGGGCATCGTGGGCCTCGGCCACATCGGGCAGGCCGTGGCCGCCAGGCTGCGGCCCTGGGGCGCGCGCCTGCTCGCCACCGACGTCCGGCCGGTCGCCGCACCAGAAGGGGTGGAACTAGTCGACCTGCCGACACTGCTCCACTCCGCTGACATCGTTTCGCTGCATGTCCCCGGCCAGCCGTCGGGCCGGGGCCCCCTGCTCGACGCCGAGCTCCTCGGGCTGCTGCGGCCAGGCGCGCTGCTCGTCAACACGGCCCGGGGCAACCTCGTCGACCAGGGTGCCCTGGCACTGATGCTGCGCGAGGGACGACTCGGCGGCGCCGCCGTCGACGTCTACAGCCCCGAGCCGCCCCCGGCCGACGACCCCCTGATCACGGCGCCCAACGTGCTGGCCACGCCGCACATGGCCGCATGGAACGCCCGTCTGCGAAAGGAGATGGCCGAGATGGCCTTCGCGAACCTGTGGACCATGTTCTCGGGCGGCGTGCCCGAGCATCTGGTCAACCCCGACGTCCTCGCGAGGATCGGGCGATGAGCGGCGTCCTGCCGGCGGGCGCTACCGCGAAGAACATGCGCTTCGTCGGCTTCAGCGACCAGGGCGGGATGCCCGGCGGCACCCAGATCATGGTGCACCGCGGGCACGCTTACATCGGCAAGAACGAAGGGGTCAGTGTCCTCGACGTGTCCGACCCGAGCCACCCGAAGGCGGTGAACTTCCTCGACGGCGCGCCGAACTCATGGCACATCCACCTGCAGACGCACGACGACCTGCTGCTCGTGATCGATTCTGTCGACTTCTACATGGTCAAGCCGGTGGAACGCGACTACTACGGGCACTCGGTGGCCGGGGTGCACAGCTCCATGTACGGCGTGCGCGGCGAGGACTTCGCGGCGGGCATGCGGGTCTACGACGTATCAAGGCCGGCCGAGCCGAGGCTGATCGGATACCTGCCGGTCGAGGGCTGCGGCCTGCACCGGATCTGGTACGACGGCGGGCGCTACGCCTACGCTTCCGCGCTGATCGACGGCTACACCGACCACATCCTGCTCATCATCGACATGGCCGACCCGACGCGCCCGGTGGAGGCGGGCCGGTGGTGGATCCCTGGTATGTGGCGCGACGGCGGGGAGACCCCCACCTGGACCAATCGGGTGGCGCTGCACCACGCCGTGGTGGCCGACGGTATCGCTTACGGCGGGTGGCGTGACGGCGGGCTCACCATCGTGGACGTGCGCGATCCGGCCCGGCCGCAGCTGCTCGCGCACCGTAACTGGTGCCCGCCGTTCGGCGGCGGCACGCACTCGTGCCTGCCGCTCCTGGACCGCGACCTGCTGGTGGTCGCTGACGAGGCGGTGCTCGACAACTGCGCGGACCAGGTCAAGTACACCTGGATCTTCGACATCAGGGAGAAGACGAACCCGGTCGGCATCTCGACGATGCCGACGCCGGGCGAGCGCGAGTACTGCGCGGAACCAGGCCATTTCGGGCCGCACAACCTGCACGAGAACCGCCAGGGCAGCTTCCAGTCGGACCAGGTCATCTTCGCCACGTACCAGAACGCCGGGCTGCGGGTCTTCGACCTCGGCGACCCCTTCCGGCCCGGGGAACTTGGCTACTTCGTCCCGCCGCTGCCCGAGCGGATGACCGAGCGCCGCAAGAACCGGCCGCTCGCTACGCACACCGCGGACGTCTTCGTGACCGCCGACGGGCTCGCCTATCTCACCGACTACAACGCGGGCGTCTACATCGTCGAGTACACGGGCGCCTGAGAAGGGGATCACCGATGGCCTATAGCCAGTCCGACCCGCGCTCCAGACTCGCCGCCCCGGCGTCCGCCCCGGCCACGGCCTACGGCACCGCTTCCTACGCCAAGTTCTACGAGACGGATCCGCAGGTCCTGGACGACCTGTCCGCCACCTGGCTGGTCCGCGGCCAGAACTTCGTGCTCGCCTACAGCCAGGTGGAGCCGGGCGCCACCCTGGCGCGACCGGTGCAGGACGACGAGTACGCCGTGCTGATCCCGGACGCGGACACGACCGCCGAGCTGACCACGGACACCGCGACGCTGCCGCTGGCGGGCCGGACCCTCACCTTCGTTCCGCCGGGCAAGAGCGCGGTCCGCGTGTTTACCGGCGGCCGCGTCGTCCGCGTGCTCACCAGCGCGGCGACCGACCTCGCCCGGGCGAGCGCCAACGCTGACTCGTACCGCACGCCGCAGCCGAACATGGCACCGCTCGACCCGTGGCCGGTGCCCGCCGACGGCTACCGCGTGCGCTCCTACAGCCTCGACGTGGCGCCGGAGCCCGGCCGGTTCGGCCGGATCTGGCGCTGCACCACCGTGATGGTCAACTACACCGAGCCACGTCCGGGTCCCCGCGACGTGACCAAGATGTCGCCGCACGCCCACGACGACTTCGAGCAGGCGTCGCTGTGTCTTGACGGCAGTTTCGTCCACCACATCCGGTGGCCTTGGGGTACCGACCAGCGCCAGTGGCGGCACGACGAGCACGAGATCTGCGCCGGTCCGTCGCTCGCCGTCATCCCCCCGGGCACCGTGCACACCAGTCAGCAGGTCGGCACTGGGATCAACCAGCTGGTCGACATCTTCGTCCCGCCGCGGACCGACTTTTCGTCGATCCGCGGATGGGTGCTCAACGCCAGCGATTACCCCGCGAAGGAACCAGCGAAGGAAACGTCATCATGAGAAGAAGACATAGTCGTCTCGTCCCCGTAGCGATCGGCCTGGCAGCGCTCGCCGGTGTCGCCGCCTGCAGTTCGTCCTCGTCCTCATCGTCCGCATCCGCTGCTGCGGCCACCTCCGCGGCCGCGAAGGGCTCGCCGATCCTCATCGGCCTGGCGGCACCGCTGACCGGGAGCGACCCTAGTGAGGGGACCTCCGAACTGGCCATCGCCAAGTACGCCGTGTCCGTCATCAACGGCAAGGGCGGGATCGACGGCCACCAGGTCCAGCTGGTCGTCCGTGATACCGGCGGCGTCTCCCCGACTGGTGCCGTCACTGCGTTCGAGTCGCTGTCAAGCGACAAGGTAGCCGTGGTGATCGGCGAGTACACCTCGACCAACTTCCAGGCGGGCTGCACGATCGCTATGGCGCAGCATGTGGTGCTGATCGGGCACGCCTCCGCGACCACCGGGCTGACCGACGGCAAGACGTACTGCTTCCGCGACGCGTACCAGGTATCGCAGTCCGCTGGCGCCATGTTCGAGACCGCCAAGACCATGGGCTGGAATCCGATCGCCATCGCCGCGGACACAACGAGCTTCGGCGTGTCGGAGAGCACCGAATTCGAGGCGCTCGCGGCCAAGTACGGCATCAAGATCGCCGCGAATGTCAGCTGGACCTCGCCCGCGTCCTCGCTCACCCCGCAGGTGCTGAAGCTGGGGCAGAGCGGTGCCAAGGCGGTCTTCATCGGCTCCGCGTCCGGTCCCGACGTGACGCTGCTCGCGAAGACCATGGTGCAGAACGGGGTCAAGCTGCCCATCTTCGGGCCGGGCGGGGTCAACGCGCCTGGCGTTCCGGCCGCGGCTGGGACCGCCTACTCTGCCCTCCCTGGGGTCTACGACATCACCAGTTACGACTCTCAGGTGGCCTCGGCGCAGGCGTTCATGAGCCTGATCTCGAAGGAGACCGGCATCACGCAGGGCGGAGAGAACCCGACCCAGCTGTACGACGCCTTCATGGTCGCCGCGGCGGGCCTGGCCAAGACAAACGGGCAGGGCGGCGCGGCGCTCGTGACCGCGCTGCAGTCGCTTGGCCAGTTCCCCACGATGAGCGGCGGCCCAGGCACCTACGTCGACTACACGCCGACTCAGCACTCCGGCCTGTTCGGCCCGCACCTGTACACGATCTATAAGTGGGACGCGACATCCTCGGCCTTCGCGGTTGACTCTTCCCTGTCGACCGTCGCCGACGAGTCCTCCGGGGTAAACGGCTAACCAGCGATGAACGAACTGACAGGCGCCGTGGCCTCCAGCCTGTTCTACGGCACGGCGCTCGGGCTGATGGCACTGGCCTTCACGATCATTTACACCGTCTCGCAGGTATTCAACTTCGCGGTCGGGCAGTTCATGATCCTCGCGGCGCTGTTGACCACGGCCGTCCGGTTCACCGGCAGTGCCGTGGTCAACGACCTGATCGCCATCGCGCTTGTCGCCGCCATGGGCAGCGCCACGTACCTCGTGGCGCTGCGCTGGCCGGAGCGGCACGGTGCCAGCCCGCTCACCCTGGTGATCATCACGTTCGGCATCGGCATCGTGATCGAGCAGGTCGCGATCCTCGCCTGGGGCAGCTACCCGCTGTCCGAGGCGCCGGTCCTGGGCGGGCACTTCGTCCTGAACGGTACCTACGTCCCTTACCAGGGCCTGTTGCTCATCGCGGCGGCAGCCGTGACCGTGACCGGCCTCGGCCTGCTCCAGCGGCACACCGTTGTCGGCAAGCAACTGATCGCCCTGGGCGGCAACCGGGCGACCGCACGGTACTACGGCATCAACGACCGCACGCTCGTCGCCGTCGCCTGGACTACTTCGTGCGCGGTGCTGGCGATCGTCGGCACCCTCTACCTGCCGCTGACCGGCGTCGCCATCACCACGGACCTCAGTTACGGCGTGGCCGCGTTCGCGGCGGCCGTGATCGGCGGGCTCGGCAACCCGGCGGGCGCGCTGTTCGGCGGCCTCATCGTCGCGTTCGTCACCAACCTGACCGGCGTCTATGTCAACCCCAACCTCACCGACCTGCTCACCTTCGCCATGCTCTTCGCCTTCCTGGTATTCCGTCCCGGCGGACTCACCGGCAGGTCGATCGAACTACTCGGGCCGAGGGCGTGACATGGCTGCCTGGATAGCCCGCGCACACGTGCGGGCGGCGCGGACCGACCTCGCGATGGTCGTCGTGTTCGCTGCCGTCGTGATCTTCACCGCCGCGCACGGGTCGGACTTCGCCACCACCACGACAATCAACTTCGGGCTGTTCACACTGCTCACCGCGAGCCTGCAGATCATGCTCGGATTCTCTAACCAGGCGTCGCTCACCCAGGTGGGCATATACGGCGTCGGTGCGTATGTTGCGGTCTACGTCGAGACGGAGACGGGCGTCGCCATGCCCGTTGCCCTCCTGGCGTCCCTCGCCGCGGGAGCGGCCGCGGGGCTGCTCCTCGCCCTGCCGCTGTCCCGGCTCAGGGAGCACATACTCGCCATGGGCACGCTCGCCGTGCAGGTCATCCTGTCCGAGGCGTTCGTCCACCTCACCAGCCTCACCGGCGGGGTTAACGGCGAGGCGGTGCCGGACGCACTGATCGACTCGGTGCCGGTCATGGCGACAATCTGCGCGTGCGCCGCCGGGGTGATCATCGGCCTGAACCACTTCAGGATCAGCCGCGTCGGGCGGCGGATTCTCGCGGTCAAGGCCGACGAGACGATGGCTGCGTCCATCGGGATCAACGTGCGCTGGCTCCGCCTCATGGCCGTCGCGGTGTCGTTCGCGGTCGCCGCGGGCGCGGGCTGCCTGTTCACCGAGACCGCGGGCTTCATCTCGCCCGACGACTTCACGCTCACCTCCTCGCTCGCGGTCCTCGTGGCCGTAATTCTCGGCGGCCGATCCGTCACCTGGGGCACCCTGGCGGGGGCCGCCGCCTACAGCGTGCTCAACGCGGAGACGACCTCCCTGCCCGGACTGTCCGACCTGCTCCTCGGCATCATGCTCGTCGTGGTGCTCGGCTACCTCCCGTCTGGCCTCACCGGGTTCCGGGTGCCCTGGCAGCGGGTCCGGCTGCCGTACCGGGCGCCCCGCGCTTCCGGTGCGGCCGACAGTGATCCGACGCCCCAGGGGACAGCGGCCGCCGCGGCCGTGGACGCGTGCGCGCACAAGGAACCGCACACCCGCCCCAGAATCCTCCCAAGAAAGTGGTGAGCGCTGTGACCGCGGTGGAGCCGGCGGCACTGCGGGTCGCCGGCCTGTGCAAGAGCTTCGGCGGCGTCCGGGTGCTGAGGGACTTCGAGCTCACCGTCCCGGCGCAGCCCCAGGCGGCCGTCGCCATCCTCGGGCAGAACGGTGCGGGGAAGACCACGCTGCTCAACCTGATCACGCGACTGGTCCCGGCGGACGCGGGCAGTATCGAGGTGTTCGGGCACAACGTGCTCGCGTCAGCCGCTCGCCATCTCGCGGGGTACGGTGTCGCCCGCACCTTCCAGAACCCGCGCCTGCTCCTCGACGAGACGTGCCTGAGCAACGTCGTGCTCGGCGCACAGAGCGTGAGACGCAGGCGCGACGGCGGGACCGTAGCCGCCATGCACCGCGCCGCGGAGGCCCTAGAACGGGTCGGGCTCGGCGGGCAGACCGGGCGGATCGCGGGGACCCTGCCGTTCGGTTCGCGAAAGCTCGTTGAACTCGCTCGCGCCCTCGCCCTGCGGCCGCGTCTGCTGCTGCTCGACGAGCCGGCGGCTGGCCTGAGCGACCTGGAAGAGAGCCGTCTCGCCGAGATCCTGACCGGGCTGACCGACGCGGGCATCACCCTGCTGCTCATCGAGCACCGCATGGCGCTCGTCGCCGCGACCGCCCGCCGCGTGGTCATGATGGACGGCGGAGCGATCGTCTTCGACGGCGACGCGGCCGCCGCCATCGCTAGCCCACTCGTGCGGGAACGCTACCTGGGTGCGGGATTCGACCAGGTCAAGCCGGAAAGGGGCAAGCTCCGGTGACCGAGCAAGCGCTTGAGATCGAGCACGTCAGCTACCGGTACGACGCCCTTGAGGCGCTGCGCGGCGTCAGTCTCCAGGTCGCTGCGGGTGAGGCCGTCGCCGTCGTCGGGGTCAACGGCGCGGGCAAGTCGACCTTGCTGAACGTCGCGGCCGGACTGCTGCGCGCGCGGTCGGGGACCCACCGGAGCTTCGGCATCACCCTGGACCGCCGGGGACTACGTGACCACATGCGGCACGGCGTCGTGCTCGTACCCGAAGGCCGCCATGTCGTCACCAGGCTGTCAATCGAGGACAACATCCTGCTCGGCGGGTCCTGCCACGGCTGGCGGCGCCCGCCCGGGGCCGCCATGATGTTCGCCTACGAGGTCTTTCCCGAGCTGCTTGAGATACGCGGCCGCCGGGCAGGCGCGCTCAGCGGCGGCCAGCAGCAGATGCTCGCGATCGCTCGGGCACTGGTCGCCAAGCCCCGCGTGCTGCTGCTCGACGAGCCCTCTCAGGGCCTCGCGCCCTTCGTCCTTGAGCGGCTCGCCGCTTCCTTCGGCCAGCTCCGCGAGGCGGGCATCACGCTCGTCATCGTCGAGCAGAACCTGTCCTTCGCCAGGCGCTGTACCAGCCGCCTCTACGCGATCGCCCAGGGAACGGTGCGGTACAGCGGCGGCTGGCAGGAATTCGCCATGAGCCCCGACCTGCTGGAGTCCTACCTCTAGAAAGCATGCTGGAGTCCTACCTCTAGAAAGTCGGAGTCCCGGGCCGGGGCGATCACTAGCGGCCGCGCGCCCGGCCGCCTTCTATCCTCCTGTCCCCTTGTGCTAGCGGCCGTATCCCTTGTGCTAGCGGCCGTATCCCGTTGCGAGGTGGGGCCGTATCCCGTTGCGCTGTTGCCGTATCCCCCTTGTGCCGCGGCCGTCCCCCGGACTGGGGTCGCCGCGACCGCAGCCGCCGAGAAGCGTGACCGCTAGCAGCGGTTTGCCTGACAAATCCCGCTACGGGAAGGGGAATTCCTGGCCAGGCACGGGCTGACCGGGCACATTCGACGGTTTCCCGGTGTTTATTAATGTGACGAGTTCCATCGGTGGTGGCACCATCGAGGGAACAAGCTGAGTACGGAGGACAATGACAACTGCTTACAGCGAGCGGGCCGAACTGGACGCCGCGACGGGGGAGCTTGACCTGGAAGACCGGCACGCGTTGCGCCGGGTGGCCGGGCTCTCCACGGAGCTCACCGACATCACCGAGGTCGAGTACCGCGCCCTGCGCCTCGAGCGCGTCGTGCTGATCGGCGTGTGGACCGACGGCAACGCGGAAAGCGCGGAGAACTCCCTGATGGAGCTCAGCCGCCTCGCCGAGACCGCGGGATCCGTGGTGCTCGACGGCCTGATCCAGCGCCGGAGCCGGGTCGACCCGGCCACCTACGTCGGCGCGGGCAAGGCGCGCGAGCTGGCCGGGATCGTGGCCGCGACCGGCGCGGACACGGTGATCTGCGACGGCGAGCTCAGCCCTAGCCAGTTGCGCCGGCTTGAAGGCGTGGTCAAGGTCAAGGTGATCGATCGCACCGCGCTGATCCTCGATATCTTCGCGCAGCACGCCAAGAGCCGCGAGGGCAAGGCCCAGGTCGAGCTGGCCCAGCTCCAGTACATGATGCCGAGGCTGCGCGGCTGGGGCGAGTCGCTCTCCCGGCAGGCGGGCGGCCGGGTGGCCGGCGGCGGCGGCATCGGGACCCGCGGTCCTGGTGAAACGAAGATCGAGACCGACCGGCGGCGGATCAGGACGAGGATCTCCAAGCTGCGCGGCGAGATCGCCGACTTCAAGGTCGGCCGTGAGGTGCAGCGTGGCCAGCGCAGGCGTAACGCGGTGCCCTCGGTGGTCATCGCCGGCTACACCAACGCGGGCAAGTCGAGCCTGCTCAACGCACTGACCGGCGCGGGGGTGCTGGTGGAGAACGCGCTGTTCGCCACCCTCGACCCGTCGGTGAGGAAGGCGAAGGCGCCGAACGGGCGCCCGTTCACGCTGACCGACACCGTCGGGTTCGTCAGGCACCTGCCGCATCAGCTCGTCGACGCGTTCAGGTCGACCCTGGAGGAGGCCAAGGACGCGGACCTGATCCTGCACGTGGTGGACGGCTCGGACGCCGACCCGCAGGCGCAGCTCGCCGCCGTCCGCGCGGTGCTCGCCGAGATCGGGGCGCAGAACGTGCCAGAGCTCGTCGTGATCAACAAGATCGACCAGGCCGACCCGGTGACGCTCAAGGCACTCCAGCTGCGTGAGCGCGGTGCCGTGCTCGTCTCGGCCAAGACCGGCGAGGGACTGGACGGGCTGAGCGCGGCGATCGAGGAGGGCCTGCCCGAGCGTGACCGCGTGGTCCGGGTGAGCGTCCCCTACAGCCGGGGTGACCTGGTGGCCAGGGCGCACGCCGCTGGTGAGGTGACGCGGACCGAGCACGGCCCGGACGGAACCTTCCTCGAGGCCCGCGTCCCGCCGGAGCTCGCCGTCGAACTCCAGCGCTTCGTGGTCGCGTAAGTTCCCGGGCTAGGCCCCGGGACTCAGCG
>Ga0335074_10007916_pt1 | contig 14747 bp, 12 predicted proteins | sample Lox_Sample_23_FD_206715 | JGI IMG/M metagenome (GOLD analysis project Ga0335074, IMG submission 206715) | Soil microbial communities from Loxahatchee National Wildlife Refuge, Florida, United States - Lox_Sample_2.3 | ecosystem: Environmental > Terrestrial > Soil > Wetlands | place: USA...
GATCGTCTTACTAGTCATAGTTGATCCTTTTATCATAAAAGGATGCAGCTATTGCGAGCCTCGCCGCAGCTGCGGCGAAGCTGGAGACAGCCGGGGTATGGGGACTGTACCTCGCAACAGCCTCGTGGTTAGGGCGAACACTCGTGAACCTTATGTAATTTATGTTTCAGGAATAACTCCTTAAAACCCCCTATTCTCACGGGGGATAGATAATTTACTCTCTACATATAATTCAATATATTCAAATTGATGAGTCTGTTCCTAAGAGCCACCCAAACCTGTAACAAAGGGGCATACTCCAAAGCATGACATCATGGATCTGGCTCAGTACTGATACTGTTGAAATCACAGGCAAATAGAATAGTAATTTGGTGCGCAGCATAAAATGGAATTAATTGATGAAGATGATCGTCTAAGTAAGACGTAGGTTCCCTATTTATGCACAATGTGGAATATCTCCAGCCTCTAAGTTTCTGGCCCTCTCTTTTCTTAGGAGATTAGGAACCTTTCCAAAATCGAGGTTGGACCAATGGAGCTGTAATTCCAACAGATCCTGATTCAAGGTGAGGGAGGCGATGAAGGTCGATTTATTTAGACCATAGTCTCCGCAATTGCGGGACTGAAGGACCTTGTGAAACGGATGAAAAATCCAATTTTAGGTGAAGGATGAGCTAGTAGCTGATACTGGCCTTGTCAAACCGTTGGGTATCTTGTTTAGGAAGCTCTTTGTCAAAAGTTTTGAAACTTCGCTTAAAATCGCGCTAGTTGGGCCTTGATGATGTTACAGGCTGTTGGTTGCCAGGAGAAGTAATCTCCATATTACAGCGGCCCACGCTCTCGCGACTAAACGGAATGCGCTGTAAGAAACCCCAGAATCTTAGTTTCTTAGGGGACATATCGCCAATTTTCAGGCTTCCTCGCTAAAGGTCCCTAAAAGTTAGTGTGTCCATGATAGTCCACTTTTACAGAACTTCGTAATCCTGGTAAGCTTTCTCGAAGGGGCTACGCACCTTGAAACTACATAAAATCTGATGAAAATCTATAATTGGGTCTTTGGTTTGCGGCAATCCCGCAAGTACACTGCAGCCGCAGTGTTGGACAGAGAAGGGCCTGTGATTCAGAGAGCAGTCAAGCCTAATCAGTAGGTAGGTAGGGCTGTCAAATAAGTACCAACTCGGTGTAGCGACAATGATGGCATGAGATCTGGGGAGTAAGCCATTAACTTGAGGATCTTTATCACCTCCGAATCCATGGCTTCTTGCGGTAATTGGCTGTTTCGCGGCTATTCAGCCGTGGTGTGTTCATGCGTATTGTGCAGTGCACACATGAACGGCTTTTACCGATGTTGCTAAAAATAGCAACAAGGCTGTCGAATACGAGATCTGACATCACGGAAATGCCCCCAACACCCACATGCTAAATTCTACTCATTATTATTATTTGATAAGAGGTCTCTGCAATTTTTGAGATCATCAGATTTTAAGCTCGTTATATCCTAATCATGGAGTTTAGCTCCGAGACATTCGTTACAAGCCGAAGCCGTACACCATCGATTATCGAGGTGACATCTGAAGATGATCATGTGTTTTCACACCTTCCAGACTATATCCAAGAAGCAGCTGTGTCCCTAGAGTGTGAGTGATTAACTACTCCAGGAAGAGTGTTAATTAAGTTTGTTCCAGTTTCAGGTCCCAATTTGCGGATCAATCGGGTTCACAATACGCAGTCAATCGACGACAAATTCCTGACTCAGCCAATGTTCTACATATCGCCAACCAATGATTCTGGAATCGACATGATCGACATCACCGTCACGGACGAGAAAGTCCTCGGGAAGTTCGGCGCAGACCTTACCGCCAATTTCGCAGACATCCGCGCGTACGGCGCCGATGCTTTTTTCCAGACGGAAAATCTCTCCGATGGCGCTAAGTTCTCTCTATGTGCCTGCGCTACCGGGTACATCTGGGTGTATGTGCCATTTAGGTCCGTAATAGTCGATGAATTTTCACGCATCAATATCCAAATCGGCACTTTCGCCTTGAAGACCAGGGCCATCACGATCGTTGAAATCCCATGCCTGTTCAAATACAGCGTCAGCTACGATCTCTTGAACGGGCAGCTTGCACTCTTGTGCTCAACGGTTCTTGCAAAGTATTTGCGTTTCCGTATGATAGGCCAGCAGTACGAGGATGCGGTGGAATCGGCAATTAGACAGACTCGGAAAGAGCTTTCGCCGCTGCATGTCGTCGATCCGGGCAGATTCCAAAATTTGGACGCGACTTTAAGAGAAGTTTGTTCCAATGCCCCGATGCCGCCTACTTCAGATGTGTCGTTAATATCACGGTCGATGATTACACGGAGATGGGGAGGGTGGATGGAAACAGAAGATCTTAGGAAACGGTACTTTTGGCCTCGGCGTATTTTGCGGTGCTTCAAGAGATCACGAAGTGATTCAATTGAATTGTTTCGAGGCTGGTTAGATGATCTTGGGAATAAGAGGTACTGATTATTTACCGCCAAGGCGTTGATTTGTCGCGGGACTGGCGCCATGGTACTTGGATGCTTGTATAGTCGTTGACTAGCTGACTGAGTCTGCATGAGCGTACATACGCCTAGACTCCTCTCGATCTCTTTCTTCCTCGGCTTAGAGGATTTTTTTGTGTTAATATAGAGATCTTTAGCAAGCTCTGCTTGACACAGACACCCTATTATCTTTTTCGTGGTATTTGACTCGATTTGGCTGATCCAAGAAGAGGTTTGTCAGCAGAGATGCTAGACTATAGTCGACGATCTAGAAGCGATGCGAAGAGAGCAACATCGGCAGAAAACATCTGGATTCCACTTTCCTTCACCTGGCGTAAAATTAGCCTCATAGGAATGCAAATCTTGAGCAGTCCATCATTCGATGATGAACTGCCGCCGACCACATGCATTCAGGATTAACTAAATCCAAGTTTATCTCACCTTCAACATTTTAGAGGCATTTCATCATGCACCGCTTATGATTGATAGACCCCAAGACAGAAGAGAGCTTTATACATCCAAAATAGCATGCCAATCTCATTTTATTGAGTGACGGCTGGGAGTAGCACAACGCTGGCCGTAGAGGTAGTGCTAAATATCCATCGCTGTGTCTGCACGCCAGACCAGAGCGCCATGCCGTAACTAAGCTGTTGTGTTAGATTGTCATTCTCATTAAATTGAACTAATGTACTAATAGTTCCTATTACAAGGCCTTCCCTGTACAGTTTTTTTTGATGGGCTAACTGGTTTATTGAACTGCCAAATGATATCGGAGAAATGAACGTGGGGAGACGATCATTCTAGCAGTAGAGAACGACTTATAATAAAATTTGCTTTTTTAGACATCCTTCCTCCCTCCCTTTTCGCTCTTCTTATATTAAAGTTCAAACACCGAGCCCCCAACGAGGAGCGTTGAGTATTATGCCCATAAGACAGCCAGCAATAATGCCTGTAGATGGTAAAGTGATAATCCAGGACAAATAGATCCAGGCAATCATCCTCCAGTTGATCGTACGCCATGTACCAGAGCAGAGGCCCACTCCAACAGTCGAACCAGAAATGCATTGCGTGGTAGAGACAGGAAGCCCTAGCCGTGTGGCCATAACGACGGTTATAGCGGAGCCGAGTTCCATTGAGAAACCACGAGACGGCGAGTGCAGCGTGATTCGGTTACCAAGGTTGCGCATGATGTTGTAACCGTAGAACCAGAGACCGAGGACGATGGCTCCACCACCAAAGGCACTGTGGATACAAGTCAGAGGTTGTCGAGGAAGACTAATAGGATTGGTACTTACAGGACCCAGTCCGGGACGGGGGACTTGCTCTGCAGTGCTCCAGTGCTCCAGATGAGATAAATCGTTGCAAGGGGTCCAATAGCACTATGTTATGTTAGAATTAAGTCTATGCTTGGCTATAAAAGGAAGATGGCTTACTTAGAGACATCATTGGCACCATGGGCAAAGGAAGCAGTCGCTGCGGTCATGACTTGGAGGAATGAGTAGGTGTGCTCGGCTTTGTTGTCGTAATGAGTTACAGCAGCGTGAATTTTAGTTACATCACCAGCAATGGTACTCTTCTTTTTCTGAGACTCGACAACATCCACATCAACACCATGAAAGATGATCTTCCTCGCGAGCCGCGCAAGATTATCGTATTGATACCAAGGTCCTTGGGGTTTTTGACCAGCCTGAATAGCAGTGCTTTTTGTAGTTGTCTTTGTCGTCATCATCGTTGAGACTTCGCCATGGGCGCTGATTTCATCGCCAATATTAACTGCTGCCTTCTCCACGTCACTACCAGCTTCCCCACTAGCCGTGTCCTCGCTGTCTTCACGTACTGCATTTGTACTTGCATTAAAGCCCGCGTAATAGTCCTGAACGACTTCGACCTCTAGAGGTCTCTCAGGAACCTCTCCTCGACGGAGAAGCATTGGGCCTAGGAAGATGTGATACCAGCGTAGTTCCCAGTCCTCTTTAATGAGTTTGCGATAGAGGTACGGTAGGAAGAATAGAATGCATAGAGCGGCAACACCGAAGGCAACGCCGAATATGCAGCCCAAAATCTGTCCAGTAGACCATTTGTCAAGGTTCAAGGTCGCAGCACCTTTCCAAACAATGAGCACTATAAAAATTAGTTGTGTAAGGAAGCTTAGGGGCAGCGAAATATCTACTCGTAAGAATGCCAGAAGTGATGGCAAAGTAGATTGGCACAGCAATGAATGCAGCCATAACGGGGTTCTTTCTCTTGAGAACGCCATATTTGGTAACAAGAAACAGGATAGCGCCGAAAGCACCGGCAATTCCAGGGGCGATAGCCCAGGCCGCGAAGACCTGAGCAACGCCCTTCCAACCCCAGTTGACGCCACTAGCGCCCACGGCAGCGATTCCAGCGCCGAGAACGCCTCCCATAATACTATGAGTGGTGCTAATTGGCATGCCGAGTCTGGTTGCGGCTGTCATGAACGTTGAAGAGCCAATAAGGGCGCAAACCATGATAAGCATCAAGATACTAGGTTCTTTTTCGAAAGCAGACTGGGAGAGAATCTTTGTGCGAATGGTATCTGCCACACGTGATCCAACGGTCATCGCACCACCGAATTCGCAGAGAGTCGCAACGACCATTGCTTGCCTCATAGTTAAGGAGCGCGATGACACGGATGTCGCGAAAGAGTTGGCGACATCGTTAGCACCTATTCGCACACAAATTAGTGATACCCCTCTCCTAAGCAGAAAGAGGCTACGACAAACCTATCATGAAGGCATCTAGAAAGGCGAAGATAATGCCAATCGCGAAAAGGTAATCGAACTGATGGAGAATCGCCATCCTGTAAGTTTGCCAGGAGAGCAGGTAGTAGATGAGAAGGGTAATTAAGAAGAGGAAGAGCAAGAGGTAGAAGAGGGTCAAATATTGAGACCGAAAGAAGCTCACCGGAGTGAAGAGAGATTGTTTTATCGAGGTAGAGAAGACTCTACTTATACTTCACGGTATTCTGTCATACCAAGGTCAGAAACATGTCTTGTCAGCTTTTAACACCCCCATCTGGTAACTCAAGCCACATCCGTGGGATGACTGCCAAAACGTTGCAATCATAAAACCATAACTCCAACGTTAAAGGCATCCGGTCAATTAAATCTTCAGGACGAGGAACGTGAACAGCAACGCGCTAGGCATATCGAAGACTTGGACGGAGGCCGAGCCTCGAGAATCTATCAGCCAAGCGTTGGCATTAAGCATATTCCCGCCGACATCTGAGCAGCGCACTGCAGCAGAGTCAGAAGAATGGCAGCCTCCATCGTCGTTCCTCTGGAACAGGCGTGACCCTCCAGACCAAGCAAGAGAAAGCGATGCTTGTTTCTGCGCTTTTGAGATACATGTTGAGGCCCCTTCATTCTATTACATATAGCTTCGAAAGAGCACGGCCCATTCATGGTGCATCACTGCCGTATCGATTACCGCAACGCGAACACAGTGCACTCTTTTCATCTTGACTTCGATCGGATGAGACTATAACTTCTAGAAAAGCCAAGGACCGGTGCGTGGCCGGACTTAGTGGAGTGGCGTAGCGCCAAGTGATGTCGTCCGCTTTGTGTAAGAGCCAAGCGCCAAGCACCGACACTAACAATGCGTCACCGCGCCTAAGGAGAGTAGGTGCAACCACCGCCCAATTGTCAAAGCCGAATCAACTCGACGCGCTTGGCTTTTTCTTGGCAGCCTTTTCACGCTCGTATTTACAGCAGAAATGTAGGCCTTCTGTTATCCTTTATAGGTACCAACAGAAATTTCTTTCTAGTACGCCAAGCCCGGGTAAGCGTGATCATGCAACAGAGCATAGAATACGAATTTAAAATTTTCATCAGCAATGGAGGCGCCTAAGCCTTAATTAGCTTACCTAGATTTTTCTCGCCTGGCCTCTTATGAACCAGCTATGCGCCAGGTAGGTCTTCAGGTCGTCATTGTTCGACTTTCTCTTTCTCTGCAACACACAGTTGGCCCAAGTTCATACCATTTATTATAGTGATCACTCCGACTCCTCCCTACGGGCCGATACATGGCAGAATGCCCACCTTAGCCATCACAGACTTCAATATCGTCTGCTCGGTGCTGGGAGGTTTTATTGCTCTCTTTGGGCTTGTCTCCTATCTGTTCAAGGAGAGATTCTACCTCTCAGAGGCATGTATGAAATTTCTGCAAGCCGACTACACCCATACTCCAAACGCTGATTTAGGATTAAATAGTGATTGCCTTACTTATCGGAATCGCCCTTTCACCGCATGCTGCCAATTTCATAAGGCCACTCAACTACGCGAATGGCTCGCAGTCTGACCTCGACTCTATCACTCTCTACTTTACTCGGCTTGTACTCGGTGTCCAGTTAGTGCTGGCTGGCGTTCAGCTTCCTAGCCGATACTTGAAGACGGAATGGAAGGCTCTAGCCTTGCTCCTGGGTCCCGTGATGGTGTTCATGTGGCTCTCTAGCGGCCTGCTCATATGGGCAATGGTTCCGCACATCTCCATCCTACAAGCGCTTGCCGTAGGGGCATGTATTACCCCGACAGATCCCGTCCTCTCCAATAGCATCGTCAAGGGGAAGTTTGCAGACAAGAATGTTCCCAAGGATCTACAACTGGTCATTATCGCCGAGTCCGGTGCTAATGACGGTCTCGGTTATCCCTTCCTTTTCTTGGCTCTCTATCTGATCAAATACACCTCTAACGGGGGTCTGGGCACGGAAGGCGGAGCCAAAACCGCAATGGGTCTGTGGTTTGGCGAAACATGGGGTTATATTATCTTATTAAGCATCATGTATGGTGGCGTGGTAGGGTGGATTGCCAAAGAGCTGCTGCATTGGGCAGATACCAAAAAGTTCGTGGACCGGGAAAGCTTTCTAGTGTTTGCTATTGCATTGGCGCTTTTCATCACTGGAACCTGTGGTATGATCGGTAGCGATGATGTATTGGCATGTTTTGTCGCCGGCAACGTCTTCACTTGGAACGATTGGTTTCGGTTGAAAACCCTCGACGACTCGTTACAGCCCACCATTGATATGCTTCTTAATTTGTCGGTATTCATGTGGTTTGGGGCAATATGCCCATGGCAAACTTTCCTGAATAATGAAGTTATACCCATCTACCGGCTCATTTTTTTAGCAGTTCTGATACTTCTATTCCGTCGCTTGCCAGTTGTGTTCGCTATCCACAAGTACATCCATCAAATTGAACAGAAGAGGCAAGCGATGTTCGTTGGGTTCTTTGGACCTATGGGAGTCGGTGCAATTTTCTACCTATATATCAGCTTAGAATTTCTCGAAGTCCTCACGGTGGACGGCGAGCAAAGACCTGATGCTGAATTCCTAAAAGAGGTTCTTACTGTTGTTGTTTGGTTTCTGGCAATATGTAGTATTGTGGGTTATCCTATTGCAACTCATTCATCATCCCAGCTAAACTCTCTAGGTGGTCCACGGTCTAAGTATCCCGTTGGGCAAACTAGGACTCTATGCCCCTCGGACACTTTCACATGCTCGCGACACGGCCACCGATGATATGCCTCAGCGTAGGGGACCATGGCGCTGGTATGGTACTTCACATAAAGCTACGCGGGAAAGGAATAGTAGTGGTAGTGGTAATCTAAACCAGCCGACTGCAACAACTCTACCCCTGCCGCCGCCTGCACGGCTATATCCATAGTTTGTGGGAGCCAGCGTGAGAGGAAGTAGATCAAACATTAGGCAAACAATACCGAGGGGATACACTTAATGTCTACATTAGATAAGATCTACACCATCCATTCCCTGAATGTGAGGACAGGGGTTGTATTTCAGTAGAATTAATTCTGTCGCTGAAATAACATGTAAAGAACGCCGTGGCTTGCGTCCTGAGACGGTAAGGGGTTGGTTATGGTAAATGAGCTGTCGATTTCTTATTTATTATACATTAGTTAATTTCTAAGGCCTAGATAATATCCAAAACGCTTTAATTTAATGGAACCTAATTATCGGGTTAATAATAATATCCTATTATCAAAATATAAAGTAAATGCAACTCACAGTGAGATCCAGCGATGCATTGCGTATAGTTTAGCGGCCACAGCTTAAAACTGATCAACTTTTAGAGTGCGGTGTCGCCAAATTTCAGCGTAGTGATTGGTAACTCGACATGCTCAACTTCGCTACCATCGCAGGAAATTCAAGCAACTGCTCTGCATTTTGATATTGATAATAAATTAATCTAAAGCATTAATTAATAGACAAAGCCGATTATAGTTGAGTCGCATACAAGTAAAGCTCTTTGGCATCATAATCAATGCCTTTAGGTGTTTCTCACCAAGGACATCCGCTTCTCTCTACCGCTCTCGTTTTTGGTATGTCAAGGCTAGATTAGCTATGCTACGAAAAGTGTCCAGGTAATCTTCTCCGGACGTCTTCTTTTCTATTGTGACGACTAGGAGGTCATGCTCTTCTGCCTCTCTTAGGAGGTCTACATTCTAGTATGATGAAGCTAAGGTTGGAGACTCTCTGCTTGTAGTAATTCTTGGCCACAAAGAGATCCATTTTTATTATAAGTGTCTAAGTTTATATTATGCAAAAGTTAGGCATAGTTCTAGAACTAGGGGGCCGTAATTTCTCGGTTAGAGAAGACAACTTTAGCCACTAGAAGGGAATTGTCTCCAGCCATTCCCTTCCAGGGGAAACAATGCGACGACAAACACACGGTTTAGGTATGGAAGAGACGAATGCCTTCTGGCGTACCTTGACAGTGGATGTTATAGAGACTGGTGTTGGAATTGAGCGTATACTCCCCAGCGAAATCTTAGGAATCTTAGGAAAACTCCGTCGCTCTTCTGGAAGGCTTCAATAAAATTGAACCGACGTACCTAATTGCGCAGTAGGGGTTAAATACACAATCAGAAGACATGCTATATACCGCAAGATTGCCTTAGTTAACAAGGTTTACGTTGGGATGGCGTTTGCGGTAGCAGACGTCAGTGATGTGGTCTGTGTTCTGTTTAGTAGCAAGGTACTTTCAATACTTCGTTTGAAAGATGAGCATTATACCATTATTTAAGATGTTTACGATTTGCACCTCCATAATCATGGATATCATACCCTAAAATATTCCAATAGTCTATAGCATAATGGGCGGAGAGATAACGACGAATGGCCAAGTATATAAGGAAACGTTTCTGATACAATTGGACATCTAATAGCTTCGACGGGTTAAGATATAGCATATCTTCAAAGACATAGCCTGACTGCCGGACACTAGCTGGTTTTGCTGTCCTTGGTACAACTCCCATCATGGCGTCCGAATGCATAAACGCAACATGAAGAGAAGGCCGCCTGGTACTGCTCTTACGTTCTTTTGCATTTATAAATTAAGCATCAAGTTACTGAATTGCCCCTAAAACTTTCAAAATTACCTAACTGCCCCAAAGACGTTCCGTATTTACTGATCTAACCCCGACGATAATATCTTGACAGATACTTGTTCAAACCACTGGACTCCAGACTTACTTTGAATCCTAATAAGATCTTTCTTTTAGTCTACGTAGATCTTGGTACAAGAGTTATTTGATGGTGAAATTGAGCATTGAACATAGCGTATCTTTAGGGACTCTCTTAAGGCATGCATTACGCCTTATTTCACGTTGTGGTATTTCTTTCATACTTTTAGCGAGGCACAGGCTGTAGGGTTAGTGATAAGTGCGCTAGAATTTAACGATCCAAGGGCCTGTACGCCCTAAAAGAGCCACTTGCTTACCAAATCCTATGCATCAACAGGGTAGCATTACAGACAGCCCGAATCTGCGGTACAATCAAGACTAGAAGTAGTGTATGATTGTCTGTTGCGGCTAGACTTAAAGAAAAGCTCTCTATCGGTCGCTGGCGTAGTAGTGATAGCTTTAATTACATCAGGAGTAGTCCGGTAAATAGTAAACATGCTGCGGGTAGTTGGTAATTTCGAAAAGATTTGGGAGCAATTTAGTAATTTGCCGTAAATTAAATTGCCGAATCAACCTCGTGTAGAAGACGAATGGAAAAGTTTACTATCGCTGATTCATAACTCCGCGAAATAAGTACGGAACACCACGTGGGAAGACGGTATAGAAATTTAAGGAAGGAGTATATATTTGCAATACAAATCTATTATGGTCTGAGCGTTCTCTAGGATGATCTGTACCTCCCACTCTGATGCTCGGGCAGATTGCATGCAGCAAGTTTCAGGTCTCTGCCGATCTGTTGACAGGGGGTGCCGTATAGGAACTGAACACTAAGTCTATTAAAATAGATTGCCTATAGCATCAGCAACGAGAAATCATTCAGGCATGGAACAAACCGCCATACTCTTCAGCCTGGGCTGAGTCGCAGGCAGCAAGTTCGAAGTCGATTCCTCGGCTTGTCTCGATAGTTACTTTTTGCGATGAAAAATCCAGCTTCAACGGCTGCGCACAGCGCACAACGTAGTTCCCCGCGACGACGTCACAGGGCGTTCTCGTACTACGGTCCTGCCCAAATCAGCGACTGCAGAGCATACATTGTACGAACTGCAAAAAACGTGTTCCAGAAGTCATCCTATGATTTATCCAAAACACAACCTACCTTCGTAAAGCGGGGCACACCCTTGCCTTTCACGTGTTGCCGCCCGGAGATGGCAGTTCCATTTTAGGATTCTAGGTGTGATTAGCCCCTGACCAACGCCCTGTCAAGCGAAGCCTCACCCTAGAAACTTAGTTTGCACACCTAGAATACTGGCCCGGGATTGGACAGTCGGCTAAAATTAGGGTGCATGTATCAGATGCTGACGGTCGAATCGGTGGATGATGTGCATTGTGCATTAAGCTTCGCAGCACGTCGACGAGCAAGGAACCGTCCAGGTGCGATCGGCACATCTTGCCAGCTCCCTTGTTGTGTATAAGGGATTGGAGCACGTGAAGACTTCAATTTACGAGGTGGGCCAGGTGGCAGCGGCGGTGATGCTAGATGGAGATTAGCATAGCCGTCGATGGCAGTCTATAAAGGTCACCTAGGAACCTCCGCATTAATTTTGAGGGCAGCGGTCGTTGAGTTGAATTGCACACAACTCTCGAGATGAAGTTTCAACAGTCTTTTCTTGCACTCACTGCCCTGGCAGGTCTGCAAGCCCTTGCTGCTCCATCGGCCCAGGATCGGCAGTTGAACGAGGCAAATGAGATCGCCGAAAGGTCTTTGATTTCGAGCCTGGCTACAGAAATTCTAGACTTGATTGAAAGTACTCTGGAATGTGCGGGCTGCGATGTATGAACACTTGACAAGTTGACGAGGTTGAGCTAGTGACTAAAGAATGCAATAGGCAATTCTCGAGGCCCTCAAAGGTTTAGCTGATCTTGGAAATACTGTGTTTGTGGACGTCATTACCGAAGTTTGCACTCTAAGCAAGGTATGCCGCTCCCTATTCATGATCACATGACTCCTAATCAGCTTTGTCTAGGCCGAAGATCCAGATGTTTGCGCAGGAAGTATCGCAGCAGAAGGGCCCATATTAGCTTCTGACTTAAGAGGTTTATCCGTTGGATCTCAGACTTCACAGCTTTTTTGTACCAATTTCTTCGGCCTTTGCCCTTACCCGGCTGTCACACCTAATACCGTGACTTTTCCACAACCAAAACCCAATACTTCTCGGCCTCCTCCAAGTGGGAAGACTCCGATCCAGGTTGTCCATATCAGCGATACTCACGTTGATTTAAGCTATGAAACTGGTGCAAGCTACAACTGCACAAAACCAATCTGTTGCAGGGCATATACCGAAGCTGACGCACCCGGGAACAATGACTTCCCTGCTGGTCCATACGGGGAGTATACGTGCGACCCACCTCTTTCACTGGAAGAGAGCATGTTTGCTGCAATTGAGTCTCTCATTCCTGACGCAGCCTTCACAATTTTTACTGGAGATGTAGTAGCTCACGACGTATGGCTTGTCAACGAGAACGAAGTCCTAACGGACTTGACTACAACGTACTCCCAAATGGCTACATTGAAGCTCGTTTATCCTTCCGTGGGGAACCATGACGTGGCCCCGGTCAATGCTTTCCCTCCTTTGGCAATCCAGAGCTCTTCTAACACCGCCCAATGGGCCTACAATACTATGTCCACCGACTGGACAACTTGGGTTGGCACCGCAGCTGCCCAATCAGTGCAAGACTACGGCGCCTACTCCATACTATACCCTGGAGGCAACTTACGCCTAATCTCCTTCAACAGCGTCTTCTACTACACCGACAACTTCTGGCTCTACTCTGACCCTATGGAGACCGACCCTAGCGGCCAATTCGCTTGGTTAATCAACGAGCTCCAAGGCGCCGAGACAGCTGGCGAGAACGTCTGGCTAATCTCCCACGTCCCCTCCGGCTCAGGCGACTTTTTCCGGGACTATTCCAACACCTTCAACCAAATCGTCTCGCGGTACGATGCTACTATCGCAGCGTTGTTCTATGGCCACACGCACGCCGACCAGTTCGAGATCGCATATTCAGACTACACAAACCCAAGCTTTAGCAACGCCTTCGCTATGTCCTACATCACGCCTTCAATGACGCCCACTTCCGGCAGCCCGAGTTTCCGCGTCTATAGCATTGATCCCGAGACTTTCGGCGTGCTCGATTTTACAGAGTACATCGCAAATATTACTTCCCCCAGCTACCAATCCGGCCCCGTCTGGACCGAGTACTACAGCGCGAAAGCAGCGTACGGGCCCTATGTCACACCGCCGCTGACTGATCCCGCGGCCGAGCTCACGCCTGCGTTCTGGCATAACGTAACAGAAGTGTTCGAGAACGATGATACCGTGTTCCAGGAATATTATAGCCGGAAGTCCAGAGGCTATCTGAGCGCTACATGTACGGGTTCTTGCAAGACAAGCGAGATTTGCGCAATGAGGGCTGCGGAGGCCCAGTATAATTGTGCAACTGTTAGTCCGGGAGTGAATTTCACGAAGCGGAAGCGAGATGGAAAGGCGGTGCATGAGGATGAGTGTGAGGGTAGTAGGGCGAGGGCGATTTTTCAGGCGATTGCCGGGAGGGGGGTCGCGCAGGGGGCAGGAAGGTTGTGAAGTGGAGAGCTGTGGTTCTAGTGTTTCAGATAGTGTTTAGTTTACATTAATGTTAGTAGATAACAGTTTTTCATTACCTGCTGCTCTGAACGAGCCTTTTTCTTCTTCTTGATATCTTGATGTCCATGTTGTAGTAGGCACATCAAGCTAGTATATGGAGGCTCCCACTATTCTGCTCTCATTAAACGCAGTAGGCGTGTGTCTGCATCTGCATGACGAATTCTAACTGCTTTCGCCCAAAAAATTGACCCAGCATTAGTCTTTGAATTCCAGCATTACCCATAACCTTATGTCCGTCTTCATGTGAACGGAGAAGTTTAAGCTCGCAACTTCTAAGAGAAATAAATATACTTGATCGCCTTTCTGAACATTTGGATGAGCCCATTCTACACCCCCAGCGTGGGTGAGTTTGGGGGAGCAAAGGGGACACGATTAGAGTGGCCTTGGAGCGTGTGCAAAGGACCCCAGTTTTCCTAACATCTGGCCAGCTCTTAATCCACATAGGCCTTTGACTTAAGAACTGATTTACAAAAGAAGGTGTTCTGGCCGCTAGATTAGGTGGGCTTCGGTGCTGTTTAAGGCACCCCCTAACAAGGCTAATCGCCGGGTTGTTCCAAACCACGCACTAGCATCGCCATTCGTCAATGGTTGGCACCCTATAATTGTCTTAGCATGATGAGGTACTCTATCAATCAATAGCGCACTATTCACCAACAATCAATTCCTTTATACAAACAGTTGCAACAAGAACCATACCAATAAATCGCATAGCATTATTACACAATTTTGAAGTATTATTTTCTTAAACAATGTAAATGTAGTAGTTGACTTGTTACTAGTCACGGTAAATCGCGGAAAGTTAAAGCCGAGAGAGGCTGAGACATATATTAACCTAGTATTGGTTCAAATATCACTCCTATAAACAGAGAATCCTGGCAAGCTAACCTATTCTAGAAGTCACGTGCCAGGAACCATACCTAGTCTATTTTATTTACATCGGGCGATTAGAGGTCTTCTGGTGCTTGGGTTTGATGAGGGTTTATAGGATCGGGTTTAGTGGTGGCGTTTTGGCGTCTTAGCACCACGCCCAGCTTCCTGTTTCAGCTTTGATTTAAACTCGACGGGTTTATCTATAAACCCGTC
>Ga0335074_10007917_pt1 | contig 14747 bp, 15 predicted proteins | sample Lox_Sample_23_FD_206715 | JGI IMG/M metagenome (GOLD analysis project Ga0335074, IMG submission 206715) | Soil microbial communities from Loxahatchee National Wildlife Refuge, Florida, United States - Lox_Sample_2.3 | ecosystem: Environmental > Terrestrial > Soil > Wetlands | place: USA...
TGTCGGCTGGATGGAGGCGGAGTTCAATGCGCTCGGCATGCCGTTCAAGGAACGCGGCCGGCGCATGGACGAAGGCATCGCGCTGATGCGCGCGGTGTGGAGCCAGGACCCGGTCACCTTCCCGACGTGCTGGATCCCGGCTGTCGTGACCGATATGCGCATGCAGCCGCAGCCTTGTGCGCCGATACCGATCTGGATCGGCGGATCGTCCGACGCGGCGGTAAAGCGCGCGCTGCGCCTGGATGGCTGGCATGGCAGCCGCGTCGCGCCGGAGCAGGCCGCGGCGATGGTGCGGCGGCTGCGGGCGGAACGGCCGGAGCCGGGGTTCACGATTTCGCTGCGCGTCGGGTGCACCGCGGAGAATGTCGAGCACGTGCCCGAGATGCTGGCGGCGTACCGCGATGCCGGCGTGCAGCACGTGCTGATCGCGCCCGAGGATCGTGACGTCGACACCTACATGGCGACGGTGGAGCACGTGTGGCGCGGAGCGGAAGGGGTGTGACCGGGAGAGTCGAGTTTGCACGGTGCATTTGCGTTCACGATCATTGCGAGTTGACCACCGACCTGGCGGCCGACCGGCGGTGATCAGCTCGCAATGACAGCCGGGCTGCGGCATCCGAGTCTCACGCCATCTGATGAATCACCTTGTATGAGTCACCCCGCCGGGTGCCGTCTGATGAATTGCCGGGCGATGATGATACGCTGCATCTCGTTGGTGCCCTCGCCGATGCAGGTCAGCGGTGCGTCGCGAAACAGCCGTTCGATGTCGAATTCGGTGGAATAGCCGTAGGCGCCATGGATGCGCATGGATTCCGTGGCGTTCTCAAGCGCGGCCTCCGAGGCAAAGTATTTCGCCATGCCGGCCTCCATGTCGCAGCGCTCGCCACGGTCGAAGGCGGCGGCGGCATCCAGGGTCAGCAGCCGCGCCGCGCGGGCGCGTGTTGCCATCTCGCCGAGTTTCAACTGGATCGCCTGATGCTCCGCGATCGGCTTGCCGAAGGTTTTCCGCAGTTGCGCGTAGTCCGCGGCCAGCATCAGCGCGCCCTCGGCAATGCCCACACCGCGCGCGGCGACGTTGATGCGGCCCAGTTCGAGGCCGCCGGTCGCCTGGTAGAATCCCTGTCCTTCCACGCCGCCGATCAGGTGATCGGCGGGAATGCGGTAGTCCTCGAAGATCAGTTCGCCGGAATCGATGCAGTGATAGCCCAGCTTCTCCAGCTTGCGGCCGACGCGGAATCCGTGTTGCTTTGGCGCAACGAGCAAACTGATGCCGCGGTGGCGGGGCTGGGCGTGCGGATCGGTCTTCACCAGCAACGCGACGCAGTTGCCCTCGATACCGTTGGAGATCCACGTCTTGGTACCGTTGATCACATAATGGTCGCCGTCGCGCCGCGCGGTGGTGCGAATGGCCTGCAGGTCGGTGCCGCAATCCGGCTCGGTCAGCGCCAGGCCGCCGCGCACTTCGCCGCTGGCCAGCTTCGGCAGCCAGGTTCGCTTTTGCGCCGGCGTGCCGAATTTCTCCACGGCCAGCGCCAGCATCAGGTGCGAGTTGAAGATGCCGGTCACCGCCATCCAGACCGAAGCAATGCGCATCACGATCAGTGCATAGGTTCGCGCCGGGAGACCAAGCCCGCCGTATTCCTCGCCGATCGTCGCGCCGAACAAGCCGAGCTCCTTCATTTGCTCGACGATGTGCGTGGGGTAGCGATCGGCGTGGTCGTACTCTTTCACGATCGGCTTCAGCTCGCGGTCCACCCAGCGGTCGATCGTTTCAAGCAGTTGGGATTCTTCGGCTTCGTCCAGCTTGCGCATTGAACTCGTTCCTCAGTGCGGCGGCACACAACATGTCATTGCGAGGAGCGAAGCGACGAAGCAACCTTGATCATGCGGTGTGCGGATGGTCCGAAGGCTGCTACGAACGAGATTGCTTCGTCGCTGCGCTCCTCGCAATGACATGAAGCCCTTGTCGCTTCGCTCCTCGCAATGACATGAAGTCCTTGTCGCTTCGCTCCTCATAATGACATGAAGTCCTCGTCGCTTCGCCCCTCATAATGACATGAAGTCCTCGTCACCTCGCTGCTCACAGCGACATGAACTCCGTGAGACGTCATAGCCCATAAACCGCCGCAGCAATCCCACCCAGCACCGCATCACGATCCGCATCAGGCTGCTCACGCAGCAGTTCCATCGTGGCCTCTCGCCAGCGCGCATAGCCCCCGGCCAGGTTCACCACCGGCCAGTCGCTGCCCCACAGCAACCGCTGCGGCCCGAACACGACGAGCAGGTGCGTGACGTACGGTTTCAGGGCGGCAACGGTCCAGTCAGCCGCGGCTTCCGTGACCAGGCCTGACAGCTTGCAAACTGCCGCGGTCTCACCGGCCACGCGAGCGATGTCGTCAGCCCATGGCTGGAAACTGCCCCTGGCAATATCCGGCTTGGCGGCATGATCGATGACGATCCGCAACCCGGGATGCCATCGCGCCAGTTCCAGCATAACGGGCAAATGCCGCGGCTGGATCAGCGCATCGAACACCAGACCGCGCGCGGCCATTTCGATCAGGCCCGGCTGCACCTCGGGGCGCAGGATCCAGTCTGTCTCGGCGATGTCCTGCAACATCGGGCGCAGGCCCTTCAGCAGCGGCACGCGCGCCAGGCGGGCGACGCGCAGCGATGCATCCGGCGCGGCAAGATCCGTCCAGCCGACCACTCCGCGCACCAGACCGCCCGAACTCCGCGCCGTGTCCAGCAGGAATTGCGTCTCCGACTCGGTTGGCGCGGCCTGCACCAGTACTGTCGTGCTGATGTCGCCCAGCAATGGACGCAAATCGTCCAAACCGTAGTCGCGATGGATCGGCAGATTGGGCGTCAGCCAGCCGTAATCGCCGCGGTCGACCCGCCACACGTGGTGATGCGCATCGACCCGCATCACGTGACGACGCCCTTGGTCAGCATGATGTTGCCGTACAGCCGGCGCTCTCCGGTCTGCACCACGGCGAACGCCTCCCGCGCCGCGCGATAGAATTCGTGCCGCGCCAGGCGCGCGGGCGGCGCCAGGCCGGCGGCGGCCAGCACGCGGGTGAAGTCCGCCACGGCTTCAGGGGTTTCCTCCGGATGGTCCACAACTTCCATCACCGCCACGGGATCCGGTTCGAAATCGTCCACCGGCAGCACCGAAAGCACCGCTACCAGAGTCGCCGTCGCGGTCGCGCCATGCAGCGACACCAGCCGCCGCGCCATGCTGACGGCGGGGAAGTTCGCGTCCGCGATGACGATGCGGTCGCCATGGCCGGCACTTGCCAAAGCGAACAGCAGGTCGGGCGACAGCAGCGGGTCCATTCCGCGCAGCATGGGCGTTCCTCCCAATCCCGCCACAGCGTAGCGGCGAAGCGATCTCGCGCGATAGGTTGCCTCATAACGCCCGCAATGACACCTTGCGCCGGCACCAGAGCGGAGGCTCCGATGGACGGATTGTTCGACAGGCACGGCAACGCCGGCGAACGCGAGCGGCTGCGCATTCGCAGCGGCAGTTTCACCGGCCCGACATCCGGCCTCGCGCCCGGCAACGTGCAGGCGAACCTCGCGATCCTGCCGAAGGCCTACGCGTTCGACTTCCTGCGCTTCGCCCAGGCCAATCCGCGGCCCTGCCCGGTGCTGGCGGTGTCGGAACCGGGTGCCACCGGCTTCCCGACGCTGGGCGCCAATCTCGACATCCGCACCGACCTGCCGCGCTACCGCGTCTGGCACAACGGCGAGTTGGTGGCCGAGCCGACCGACCTTCTGGATGTCTGGCGCGACGACCTCGTCAGCTTCGCCATCGGTTGCTCCTTTTCGTTCGAAGAAGCGCTGATGGAGGCCGGCATCGAAGTCCGCCACATCGCCTGCAACAGCAACGTGCCGATGTATCGCACCAACATCGCCTGCACGCCGGCCGGCATGTTCCATGGCCCGATGGTGGTGTCGATGCGGCCGTTGAAACCCGCGGATGCGATCCGGGCGGTGCAGATCACCTCGCGCTTCCCCTCGGTGCATGGTGCCCCGGTGCATATCGGACTGCCGGAGGCGATCGGCATCGCCGACCTGGCCAAGCCCGACTATGGCGACGCGGTGCCGGTGGGTGCCGGCGAACTGCCGGTGTTCTGGGCCTGCGGCGTGACGCCGCAGGCGGTGATCGCGCAGGCGAAGCCGGAGTTCTGCATCACCCACGCGCCGGGGGCGATGCTGATCACCGATCTGCGGAACACGTCGCTCGCGGCGCTCTGATCCGCGCGGATGGACGCACGCGCGCGGATCGATGCGATCGAGGCGCTGATCCACCAGGATGTCGGCCGCCATACCGCGCCGCTGTTTGCCGCGGCGCGCGGCGGGCTGTGGGGGGCTGCGTCCGCGCTGGCCGCGATGCCGGGGCCGCGCGTGGGGCTGATCACCGGGTTCTACGTGCCGCTCGGCCATCCGCCGGCCGCGGAGACGGATGGGCCGGCGGGTGCCGCGCTGCTGGCGCGGTTTCTGACTCGGGTGGGGGTGGCGTGCCGCGTGCTGACGGATGCGCCGTGTGCGTCGGCGTGCCGAGCGGCGCTGGATGCTGCGGGGCTCTCGGATGTGCCTCTGGGTGTGGCGGCGGTGGATGCCGATCCGGACTCGGTGGTGGCGTGCTGGCGCGGGTTCGGGATCGGCTGGGCGATTGCAATCGAGCGGTGCGGGCCGGCGGCGGACGGTCGCCCGCGTAATATGCGCGGGCAGGATATGGGGGCGTGGACGGCGCCGCTGGATCGGGTGTTCTCCGCAGGGCCGTGGCAGACGATCGGGATCGCCGATGGCGGCAACGAGCTGGGGATGGGGTCGCTGCCGGCTGGCGTGGTGGCGGACTCTGTGCCGTTCGGTGAGTCGATCGCGTGCGTGACGCCGGCGGATCATCTGGTGATGGCGGGGGTGTCGCACTGGGGTGCGTATGCGCTGATCGCGGCGTTGGGCGTGCTGCGGGCTGGGTGGCGGCGGGCGGCTGCGGAGGTCTTGGACGCGGCGGTGGATGGGGCGATTGTGGAGGCACTGGTGCTGCTTGGGCCTGCTGTCGATGGGGTGACTCTGGACCAATCTCTGACGATCGACGGGCTGGATATGGCGACGCACGGGCGGAAACTTGCCGCAGTCAAGGTGCTGGTGGAACAGGGCGGCGGCGGTTAGACTCGGCCTTGCGGGATGCGAACCTCATGACTCCCCTCATTTGTGACTCTCGGATTACTGCGGCTGGACCCGCCGTGACTCGCGCCGTCCGAATCTGTTGTTGATAGCTTGCAGCGTCATTACCGCATGCAGTCCGGCCGACTCGCCGCCACGAGACAGGGACGGATGACGGGCGCTCGGTATGAAAGCTATCACATTGAAATCGCGTAAGAAAAATGAGGGGATGGTTGAGGATGCGAACAGCACTTGATATTTTCCTTGGTAAAAGGCACCTGCATTTGCTGCTGCGCTGATGGAGCCTTCCTCCCCATGCAAACTGACACTCCGATCGAGATGATCCAGGCTTTGCCGCCCGAACGCATCGCCGAGGTCGAGGACTTCGTCGCCTTCATCACCGCGCGCGAGCAGGGGCGAGCGCTCACCCGCGCCGCGGCTGCCGCCAGCGCGCCGGCCTTCGCCGCAATCTGGAACAATCCGGAAGACGATGCCTACGACGCGCTTTGAGTTCGGCGATATCGTCCTGGTGCCGTTTCCCTTCACTGATCAAACCGCTTCAAAGCGGCGGACCGCCGTTGTAGTCAGCACCGGTGCCTACAATCTCGCCAAGCCTGATCTCGTCCTGATGGCGGTAACCAACCAGCTCCATGCCACTGCTCCCTTCGGTGAAGTCTGGATCGGACAGTGGCAGGGCGCGGGATTGCTCAAGCCTTCCGCAATCAAGCCGGTCTTCACAAACCATAGAGCAGCGGCTGGTCATCCGCCGCCTCGGTAAGCTGGCAACCACCGACCACGCCACGTTGCGGCAGGCAATCGGCGAGGTAATCGGATAGGAGAAGTGTCAGCCGATGCACTGGTTCATGGGCTGAAAATGGCAGTCGTGCGAGAGGCGGTGAAGTAGCTGCGTTGAACTTGATGGATGAAACCGCATTGATGTATTGACAGTATCGCAGGACAAAAAAGATGATTGTGCGAGAGACGGTCGAACTGTTCGTGCTATATGCGTGCCGGACCAGCACCGTCTTTCAGGGGCTCATCTCCGCCAGAAATGGTTTGGGGCCTGGGTTGCGACTTGATTCGCTACGTTGCAATTGTGCCTGCTGTCGCACTCGGCCAACTCTACATTTATTACCCCCGCTCGTTTGCAGATCAGCTCGGCCATCCTGGCATGGAACGCTATCGTATAGTTATAAACGCAGATGAAAAGTCATGCGGTCGACTCGTTAGCCTCTATAATACCTACATTACGGACAGAGACAGTGAAACCACCGGCTATATAGAGGACCGTTTTGGAAAGTCGCTTCGCCCGCTTTCGCCGGTGTTCATGCTCGGGGAGGCTCCGTGGTCGCATGAGGTGCTCCCGGATCTCAATACATATAAGCGTGCATCTGCGGCAAAATTCTTGCTTCTTGCATACGGCACAGCATTCCGAGCTATAGGATACGTCGCTGAAGTTATGAAGGCAGTGCGAGGCGCAAAAAACGCCGTACTTATAGCGGGAAGTCCCTTCAGCGTGATACGCCATCGTAATTACGAATCGCAGTACTTAGGCCGGCACCGCACATAACGCGGATCCGCAACTGAACGCCACTGAACGCAAATGAACGCAAATGCCGCGAGTTCCTGCGCCACCGACGCACGTCTCAAAACCGCCAGACCAAACGTTGGATCTCCAACCGCGGCCGGCCGAAGTTCAGCAGCAGGCACAAACGCAGGTTACTGGCTTTAAGGTAGTTCATGCACTGCGCACGATGGACGTTGTCCATCGCGCGAACCGCCTTCAGCTCGACGATAACCGCCCGCTCAATCAACAGATCTGCGATATACCGCCCTACAACAACGCCCTGGTATCGGACCGTCACGCCAGCCTGCTGACAGACAGCGAGCCCGGCCTGACGCAACTCATGCGCCAGCGCATTTTCGTAGACCTTTTCCACGAATCCGCATCCGAGGGTATTCGACACTGTCAACGCACAGCCGATGGTATCCCGGGAGATACGGTTCAACGTCGAAGCATCTGCGTTCATTTGCGTTCATCCGCGGTTCACATTTTCTAAATCGCATGATGACGGTAAAAGGTTGCCAATATGTTGACCGGCCGCATCAAATGCAATTATGTCCCATGCGTTGGAAGCACGCATACCATGATTGATCCCGCAAGGATTCTCATGCCGGGAATTCGTCGGAATGACGATCTTACCGCCATCGGCGCATCGGCAAGTTCGGCATTTGGTTCACTCGGCATGCGCCGACCGTGCATTCAATCTCCGTCTCGATCCCGGCCAAATCACCCGCACGACACCCGCACACCACCCGCAAGCCACGCCCCGTGGCCTCCCCCCGCCTGTGGCCTCAGACCCACGACCCATTATACTCCGCCTGTCCCAAGGCCACCGAAGTTAGGAGCGACGCCATGACCCAAGGCAACCCTGACACGCCGCAGGCGGTGCGCCACACCAACCAGTCGTTCTTCTTCCAGTCCGACATCTTCTCCGCCTCACGCCTGCTCCCCCGCCGCCAGCGTCCCGGTGGCGTCGTGCACGAAGCGCCCCGCGCCACGCCCGTCTTCCGCGACTGCGACGTGCTGGTGGTCGGCGGCGGCCCCTCCGGCACCGCGGCCGCCATCGCCGCCGCCCGCACCGGCGCCGATGTCGTGTTGCTGGAGCGGTACAATCACCTCGGCGGCCTCTCCACCGGCGGCCTCGTGATCTGGATCGACCGCATGACCGACTGGTCCGGCAGGCAGACGATCTGCGGCATCGCCAACGACCTGCTCGACCGCCTGCCGAAGGATGCCATCGCCGGCCCGCCGCGCGCGCAATGGGGCAGCGCCGACGAAGCCACCGCCGCATATTGGAAGGAACGCACCGCCGCCTACCACGGCATCGTCACCTGGTCGCCCACCATCGACCCGGAACGTTTGAAACTCGCCAGCCAGGAGCTGGTGCTGGAGAGCGGCGTGCAGCTCGTCCTGCACGCGCTGGGCGCCGCGCCGGTCATGGAAGATAACGCCGTCGCCGGCGTGATCTTCGAAAGCAAGGAAGGCCGCCTGGCGATCCGCGCGCGCGTCACGGTGGACTGCACCGGCGACGGCGACATCTTCGGCCGCGCCGGTGCCGGCGCCGACACCGACATCGAGGAACGCGACATCCATCACTGCATGAACACCGCCTGGATCTGGGGCGGCTGCGACCTCACCCGCTGGATCGCATTCAAGACCACCGACGCCGCCGGCTTCGCCGCGTTCATGGACCGCGGCCGATCCCTGTGCGGCGGCTTGTTCGAACGCCCGTTCATCTCCTGGCGCAATGACGTCGCCCTGTTCATGGGGCCGCGCCTCTCCGGCTATTCCGCCATCGACACGCAGGACCTGACCGAGGTCGAAGTGCGCTCGCACCGCCTGATGGCACAGCATCTCGACGCGTATCGCGCGCATGCTCCGGGATTCGAGACCGCGTTCCTGATGCTGTCCGCCCCCCAGCTCGGCGTGCGGCATTCGCGCCGCCTGCCCGGCATCGCGCGCGTGACCCGCGAACAATGGACCGACGGCACGCCCTGCGCCGACGAAATCGGCGTCTCGCCATCATTATCCCCGAAAATGCCATCGGTGTCGGTGCCCTATGGCTGCCTGCTGCCGCGCTCGATGGACGGCCTGCTTGTGGCCGGCCGGCACGTATCGTGCGACGCCGCCAGCCATTCCTTCCTGCGCGAGATCCCGCAATGCTGGCTGACGGGCCAGGCGGCCGGCGCCGCCGCGGGCTTGGCTGCCGGCCTGGGCGTGGCGCCCCGCGCCGTGCCGATCGCGCACCTACAGGCGGAACTGCTGAAACAGGGCGCGTTCCTGCGCATGCCCGCCGAAGCGCCCGCATAACCGACGGAGGAAACCATGACGTTCCGCATTGCCGTGGTGCAGCCCCAGACCCACGCGCCGCCGGGCGACGAGGCCAACGCGCAGGACGCCGTCCGCAGCATCGAACGTTGCGCCGCCGACGGCGCCGACTTCGTCTGCTTCCCGGAGACCTATCCCGGTCCCTGGCGCATGCCGGCCGACTACGATCCCACCGCGCGCCTCGCGGACGCCGCCGCGAAGCACGGCGTCCACGCCGTGTTCGGCACGATTGAGCCGATCAACGCCCAGGCCGCCACCGCCTTCAACCTGATCGTCATGGCCTATCCCGACGGCCGCGAGCCCGCGCGTTATCGCCGCACCTATCCCAACGGCCCATGGCTCTACACCGGCGGCAAATACTGGGAGTTCCAGTATGTGCCCGGCGACGAATACCCGGTGTTCGACACGGTGCACGGCAAGGTCGGGCTGGCAATGTGCAGCGAGGTCTATGTGCCGGAAGTCTCGCGTGCCCTCGCCCTGCGCGGCGCGGAGTTGTTGTTCCTGCCCGCCGGCCTGAACAAGCGCAAGCTGTGGGCAACCTGGCGTGCTCTGCTATGGGCCCGCGCAATCGAGAACCTGGCATTGGTCGTCTCGACCCAGAACATGGTGTCGCCGGATGATCGCGGCCTGGCGCTGATCGCCGCGCCCGAGGAGATCATCTACGAAAGCACCGTGCCCGGCACGAGCATCGTGGACATCAGCCTGGATCGCGTGCGCGAACTGCGCGATGGCCGCGACGGCAACGGCTCATCGGAGACCTACGGCGCTAAGCAGGGCGTGCTGTCGGAACAATGGCAGCGCCCGGACGTGGCACGAAGGATTTATCGCTAGGCACAAAGCCTCTCCCGCTTGCGGGAGAGGTCAAGGTGCGAAGCACCGAGGGTGAGGGTGATCGGGAGGGCACACTGCTCTCCACCCGCCAACCCGATCGCCCCCACCCTACCCGCTTCCCGCCAAACCGCGATCCGCTTCGCGGCTCACCCCCACGCGCAACGCCGCGGCGGAGTCTAGTGATGCCCCGATCAAAAACTCCGTATTCCCCTCCGGCCCCCTGATCGGACTCTCAATCACCCCCAGCACCGACCAGCCCGGCAACCCCGACCACCACGCACGCACCCGATCGCACACCGCCTGATGCACCGCCGGATCGCGCACCACGCCCTTGCGGCCCACCGCCTCCGGTCCCGCCTCGAATTGCGGCTTGATCAGCGCCACCGCCCAGGCACCCGGCGCGCATAACCCCAGCGGCGCCGGCAGCAGCGTAGCCAAACCGATGAAGCTCGCATCGCACACCAGCGCCTCGATCGGGTCGGCAATATCGGCCGCACCGAGGTACCGAGCATTGGTCTTCTCATGCACCACAACGCGTGGATCCGAGCGCAGCTTCCACGCCAACTGCCCGTGCCCCACATCCACCGCATGCACCTTCGCCGCGCCATGCGCCAGCAGCACGTCGGTGAACCCGCCGGTGGACGCACCGACATCCAGGCATACCCGCCCGCTCGGCGACAATGCGAAATGCCGCAGCGCATGTTCCAATTTGAGTCCGCCGCGCGACACCCAGGGATGGTCCTGACCGCGCACGTCCAAATTCGTATCGTCCGCCAGCGAAACGCCCGGCTTGTCGATCCGCCGCTCGCCGGCAAACACCTTGCCCGCCATGATCAGCGCCTGCGCCTTGCTGCGCGACTCCGCCAGGCCGCGGTCAACCAGAAGCTGGTCAGCGCGATATTTCACGGCCCCGATGTCATTGCGAGGCGCGCAGCGCCGAAGCAACCCTGTTCGAGTGTGGCGCCGGCGTTCATGGAACCAAGGTTGCTTCGGCGCTCGGCGCCTTGCAATGACATACCGTGCGCGGGCCTCGCCACGTCACAGGTCCGCGCTTCGCAATGACACCAGATACACACGCTCACCCGGCAATCACGCCGCGCTCTTCACCGCCCGAGGCCACCGCATCGCCACCTGCGGCAGCACCTCCTCCACCAGCCGCCGGGTCTGCGCCAGCATCTCCTCATCCCCCTGCGCCGCCGGCCGCAGGATGAATTTCGAGGCACCCGCCGCCACGTACTCCGCAAGCCGCCCCATGATCGTCGCCGCATCGCCCACCGCGAACGCCTCGCGCGCATCGCGGCCGGTGCGCGCACGATACGCCTCCGCTACGCGGTCCATGCCCGCATCGCCCCAACCGCCGAAACGGTACGCAAACGCCGCGCCGTAATGATCGTCGTCGATCTGCCGCCCCGCCGCCGCCACCGCCGCGCGGATGGCGGCGATCACGCGCGCCACTTCCTCAACAGGTTCGGAACCCGCCTGCCAGCCGGTCCCATACCGCGCCGTGCGCCGCACCGCCGCATCCGACGAACCGCCGATCCACATCGGCAGGTCGGGCTGCGCCGGCAACGGCGCGATCTGAGCCCCGGTCAGCCGGAAATGCCTGCCCTCGTAATCCAGCTTCTCCCCCGCCCACAGCCGGCCGATGATCTCCAGCGCCTCGTCGGTCTTGCGCCCGCGCGTGCCCGCATCCAGGTGCATCGCCTGCCATTCCGGCCCGCGCGGACTGCCGATCCCGAAGCCGGGCAGCAGCCGCCCGCCCGACAGCATGTCGATGGTCGCGCATTGCTTCGCCAGCAGCACCGGCTCGCGCATCGCCACTGAAACGACGTTGACCCCGAACTTGATCCGCCGCGTGCGCCCCGCGATCGCCGCCAGCGCGCTCATGCTTTCCAGGATCGGCGCCCGGCTGATCAGCCGGTCCGTCTGCCACAGCGAATCAATGCCCCCCGCTTCGCACAGGTCGACCCAACGCCAGAAGCCCGCGGCGGTGTCGAACGGGAACTCCATGATGCCCAGCCCCACGGCGATGCTGCGTTGCATGCGCGGACTCCTTCCGGATGAAACCGATGTCATGCTCCATCGGCCCGCCAGGCTGCGCAAGGGATCGCTAACGTGCTGGACGGCCTGCAAGCCAGCCTGTAGGACACGGCGCCCCGGGAAACACCGGTACGGGAGGGAGACGAACCGAATGACCGCCAGACTGACTCGCCGCACATTTCTTGCCGCTACCGCCGGCGCCGCCACCCTGCCTCTGCCCGCCATCGCCCAGAACAAGCCGATCAAGATCGGATTGCTGACCGTGAAGACCGGTCCCCTCGCGCAAGGCGGCCTGCAAATGGAGCAAGGCACCGCACTTTTCTTCAAGGATCGCAACAACAGGATGGCCGGCCGGCCGATGGAGCTGATCACCGCCGACACCGGCGGCAATCCCGCCGGCACCAAGACCAAGGCACAGGAACTGATCGAGCGCGACCAGGTCGACATGATCTTCGGTCCGCTCGCCGCCTTCGAGCTGCTGGCGATTTCCGATTACGTGGCCGCGCACAAGACGCCGATCCTCAGCCTCGCCGCGGCCGAGGACATGACCCAGCGCAAGCCCAACCCCTATTTCATCCGCGCCTCTGGTACGTCCGCGCAGAACATGCACCCGCTCGCCGACTACGCGCGCAAGGAGCTGAAATACAACACCGCGATGACGATCGCCGAGGACTTCGCCTTCGGTTATGAGCAGATGGGCGGATTCCAGCGGGTGTTCGATGATGAAGGCGGACGCGTGGTGAAGAAGCTGTGGCCGCCGATCGTCACGCCCGACTACACGCCATACCTGGCCCAGCTTACCGGCGTCGACGTGGTCGTGCAGGGCTTCGCCGGTTCGAACCCGCTGCGCTTCATGAAGCAGTACCACGATGCCGGATTGAAGCTGCCCGTGCTGGGCGGCGGTCCGGCCGGCGACGACGCGCTGATGAAAAGCTACGGCGACGAGGCGCTGGGCATGGTCAGCTCTTCCAACTACACGTCGGACCTCGACACGCCGGGCAACAAGGCCTTTGTCGCCGGCATGATCAAGGAGACGGGCTTCATTCCCGGCCTGTATGCCGCCGGTATGTACATCAACGGCCTGGTGGCGGAAGCGGCGGTCAAGGCGCTCGACGGCAACACCGATGACAAGGCGGCGTTGATCAAGGCGATGCGCGCGGTGTCGCTGGCGGACTCACCGCGCGGGCCGTTCCACTTCGATCATTTCGGCAACGTGGTCGGAAACGTCTACATCCGGCGCGTGGTGAAGCAGAACGGCAAGCTGGCGCAGCATACGATCAAGACATACCAGAATGTCAGCCAGTTCTGGACATTCGACGAGAAATGGTTCCTGGCGCAGCCGGTCTATTCGCGGAACTATCCGCCCCTGAAATCATGATCGGAAACCTCGCCCGCGAAGCGGGGTTGGGCCGCGAAGCGGACCGACGCGAGGTGCGAAGCACCGAGGGTGAGGGTGATCGGGAGGGCACACATTTGTTTCGTACCGACCCGATCGCCCTCACCTTCGACGCTTCGCGTCTCGCGTCGGTCCGCTTCGCGGCCCAACCCCCCGCCCGCGCATAGCGCGCGCGAGACCGCAACCATGTGGACCATCCTCGCCATCAACAGCGTGACCCTCGGCGGCCTCCTGTTCCTCCTCTCCGCCGGCTTCTCGCTGATCTTCGGCCTGATGCGCATTCCCAACCTGACGCACGGCTCGATGTTCATGCTCGGCGCCTATTTCGGCGTGGCCCTCCTCGCCTGGGGCGCCAGCTTCTGGATCGCCGCCATCGGCGCCGGACTCGGCGTCGCCTTGTTCGGCGCCATCATCGAGCGCTTCCTGCTCCGCCGCCTGGTCGGTGCCGAACTGGCGCAGGTACTCGTCACGCTCGGCCTGTCCTTCATGGTCGCCGATACGTGCCTGATGGTCTGGGGCGGCGACCCGATCTCGGTGGACACCCCCGCCATCGGCGTCGGCGAGACGCACCTGCTCGCCGTCGCCTTCCCCACCTATCGCCTCATCATCATCCTGATCGCGGTGGCCATCGCCGCCGCGCTGTGGGGCTTGCTCGACAAGACACGGCTCGGCGCCATGATCCGCGCCGCAGTCGACGACCCCGCCATGGCACGAGTCTGCGGCATTCGCGTCTCCCATCTGTTCACCCTCGTCTTCGCGCTAGGCGCCGGCCTGGCCGGATTCGCCGGCGTGATCGGCGGCCCGATCCTGTCGGTCTATCCGGGACTGGATCAGGACATGCTGCCGCTCGCGCTTGTCGTGGTGATCCTGGGAGGCACCGGCAGCCTGCTTGGCTCGTTGGTCGGCAGCTTCGTCGTCGGCTTCCTCTATAATTTCGGTCAGGTATTGTTCCCCGAACTGGCGTACGTCGTGTTGTTCCTGCCGATGCTGATCGTGCTGGTGGTGCGCCCGCGCGGCTTGTTCGGCCGGGTGACGCTGTGACAGCATGACCCGCGTCCTCACCCTCTTGCTCGCCTTCGCCGCGCTGGTGTCGCTGCCGTTCTGGCTCGGCAACGCCTATTACATCAACATCGCCTCGCAGGTGCTGATCTACGCCGTGCTGGCCATGGGCCTGAACGTGCTGGTCGGTTACGCCGGCCTGGTGACGCTCGGCCACGCCGGCTTGTTCGGCGTCGCCTGCTATGCCGCCGCCACATTGATCAACGCCGGCCACGGCAGCATCGTCGCAGCGATCGGCGGACTGGCGGCCACGCTCGCCGCGACCGCGATCTTCGCGGTACTCGCCCTGCGCGCCACCGGGCTCGGCTTCGTCATGATCACCGTCGCGCTGGGCCAGATCGTCTGGGGCATCGCCTT
>Ga0335074_10007918_pt1 | contig 14747 bp, 14 predicted proteins | sample Lox_Sample_23_FD_206715 | JGI IMG/M metagenome (GOLD analysis project Ga0335074, IMG submission 206715) | Soil microbial communities from Loxahatchee National Wildlife Refuge, Florida, United States - Lox_Sample_2.3 | ecosystem: Environmental > Terrestrial > Soil > Wetlands | place: USA...
GCCGACGCTGCCTATCACGGAAGTCGCGGTCCAGGTCAAGCCGGGCGAACCGCCCTGCTGGCTGGACTGCGACACGCCAGCCGACCTGGCCGCCGCCCGCTCGTTCGCCGAGGGCCTGTCCTAAGCCCTCGTCGTCCCAGCCCTGAGCCTGCAGCATCGTTGGCTTCCCGTTGTCGTTCACGGGCCGGAGTCAGGGACATCGGTGGTTACTTGATGCTGTGCCCGTAGCATCGCGAAGCCATCGATGCTGTTCGCGGCGGGCCGGCTATGACATCGGTGGCTTCCCGATGCTGCTGCGGTGGCCGCAGGGCCTTGCCTTGGAGAAGATAACGATATATCGTTGAGGTATCGCGACAGTCAAAAGAACTAGGAGATAGCGATGGATGAGTACGACAGTGAGGGGCGGAGGCACGAGCATCCGCACCGGCATGAGGGCCGCAGGCGGTCAAGGGCCGAGCGGTTCAGCGTGATGCAGGACTTCCCTGGCGCACGAGGCTTCGAGCCAGAGTCGGGAGAGTCTGACTTCGGCGGCGGTCAGGGCTTCGGCCGGATGGGCTTCCGGGTCGGCCCCGGCGGCCCCGGCGGCCCCGGCGGGCCCGGCTTCGGGCCTGGCGGGCCCGGGCACCACGGCGGGCCTGGCGGCTTCGGGCCTGGCGGGCCTGGCGACTTCGGTCCATGGGGTCGGGGGAGGCGGCGTTTCGGCCGTGCCAAGCGCGGCAACGTCAGAGCCGCGGCGCTCGCCTTGCTCGCCGAGGAGCCGATGAACGGCTACCAGATAATCCAGCAGATCAGCGACCGCAGTGGCGGTCTCTGGCAGCCGAGCCCGGGCTCTGTGTACCCGGCGCTGGCGCAACTCGAAGATGAGGGCCTGATCGTTCAGCAGGCTAGCGAGGGCGCAAGGCGCGCCTACACGCTCACCGACGAGGGACGTGCTTACGCGGAGTCACACCAAGACGAGCTCAGGGAGCCTTGGTCCGCGATGGCGGGCAGCGCGGGGAACGCCGTGGTGGAGATCCGGATGCTCGAGCATCAGGTGCACATGGCAGCGACCCAGGTTCTGACCGCGGGCACCGAGGACCAGCTTTCCGAGGCGCGCAAGGTGCTGGTTCAGGCTCGGAGGGCGCTTTACCGCATCCTGGCCGAGGATGACGCGGCCGATAGCGAGCCGGAAACAGGCCAGGCCTAATTCGTTATCGCCGGGTGTCCTGGCGGTAGCTGAATCGCAACCTTCCGCACATTCCGGTAAGGGGCCACAGATGCTGGTGATGCCATTGTTTCCCCGGTCCGGACGGAACCGGTGAGACGATGGCGAATAACAAAACAGCAAACAAAAAGGGCGACGCCGGGTGGCTACGGGGGCAAACCACCCGGCGTCGCGTTCATCGGCGCTCCGACGGGGGCCCGGAACGCCGGCAACGGTGCCCCAGCGGGGGACCAGAGCACCGGTAAGCATGTTACACCGAACCTCCCCCATGTGCGTCAAGAGCGGATTGAAAGCGAATCTGCGGATCGAGAGGGTAGCGAGTAGCGACCAGCTTCGCCGTTTTGCCTCCGGCTTTGGTGCCTAGCTGCCCGGTTAGGGAGAAACACGCCGACGTTGCCCGGTGCGTCCGGCCGTTCAGCGAGTTTGCGGGTCATCTCCGTTCGCGTGGTAGCGCTCAGGGAGGTTCGGCTCATACGCGCGGAAGCCCGATGAAGTTCCCGGCTGGCGGCTGTTCGCGATAACGACAGCGAAGTAAGGCAGGCCGATAGCTCCAGCCGCGGGGATGATGCATAGCCAGCCAGCGTGATTGACGAAAAGCACCACGGTCACCACAAAGCAGACCACGCGGATGCCCATCATCAGCAAGTACCTGCGCTGCCGCTGGTTTATCTCAGCGGAGCGGGACTGCTGCGCCTCGGTGACCACGTGGGGCTGGTCCCGACGCGCGCCTGGATGACTTCGCACCCTCTCACGTTAGGCCCCAACCCGGCATGATGCTAATCGGGCCCCGCCGGGGCAACAAGAAATCAGGAGGACAGCGATGACTGACCGTACCTACCGGGTCACAGAGATAGTCGGTACCTCACCTGACAGCGTCGACGCGGCCGTACGCAACGGCCTGCGGCGAGCCGCGCAGACGGTGCGCCACCTGGACTGGTTCGAAGTCACCGAGATCAGGGGCCAGCTCGACGGCGGTGAGATCGCTCACTACCAGGTGGGCATGAAGGTCGGCTTCCGCCTGGAGGACTCGTAACGATCGGGTCTGGCATACTGACGCGGTCAACCCGTATCGGCACCGGAGGTAGGAAAAGATGGGCCGTTCCGTGCTGGTTACCGGCGGCAACCGGGGACTCGGGCTGGCCATCGCCCGCCGGCTGGCCGGCGCGGGGGACGATGTCACCATCACCTCGCGGTCAGGAGAGCAGGTCGAGGGCCTGACCGTGGCCAAGTGCGACGTCAGGAGCACCGCCGAGGTCGACGGGGCGTTCAAGATCGCCGAGGAAGCTCACGGCCCTGTCGAGGTCGTCGTGGCCAACGCGGGCATCACCAGCGATCAGCTTCTGGCGATGATGAGCGAAGAGGCGTTCACCAGCGTGGTTGACACGAACCTTGGCGGCGCTTACCGGGTCGCCAAGCGCGCGGTGCGCCCGATGATCAGGCTACGCCGCGGCCGGATCATCTTCATCTCCTCGGTCGTCGGCCTCCTGGGCCAGGCGGGGCAGGCCAACTACGCCGCATCGAAGGCCGGCCTGGTCGGCATGGCCAGGTCACTGGCGAGGGAACTGGGCAGCAGGAACATCACGGTCAACGTGGTCGCGCCCGGCTTCGCCGACACCGACATGACCGCGAAGCTGACACAGGAGCAGCAGAGCCTGATCAAGACGCGCATCCCGCTCGGCCGCACGGCGTCGCCCGACGAGATAGCGGGCGTCGTGCAGTTCCTGGCCGGTCCAGACGCCGCCTACGTCACCGGCGCGGTGATTCCCGTAGACGGCGGCCTCGGCATGGGCCACTGAGAAAAAATCCAACTTCATTTTCGGCCAGAGGGCAGGTGGGCGATGGGTCTGCTAGAGGGCAAGCGAATCTTGGTGACAGGCGTGCTCACGGATTCGTCAATCGCCTTCCACGTCGCGAGGATCGCGCAGGAGCAGGGCGCCACCGTGGTGCTGACCGGCTTCGGGCGGCTGAGCCTGGTGGAGAGGATCGCCAGGAGACTGCCTGCCACGCCGCCGGTGCTCGAACTTGACGTCACAAGCGAAGAGCAGCTCGCCTCGCTCGCCGACCGGGTCAGCGAGCACGTCGACGGCCTCGACGGCGTCGTGCACAGCATCGGCAACGCCCCGATCGGGGCGATGGGCGGCAACTTCCTGAACACCCCGTGGGGCGAGGTGTCGATGGCCCTGCACGTGTCCACGTACTCGCTCAAGTCGCTCGCCATGGCGGCACTGCCGCTGATGAAGGAGCAGGGCGGCTCCGTCGTCGGGCTTGACTTCGACGCGGCGCTTGCCTGGCCGTCGTACGACTGGATGGGCGTGGCCAAGGCCGGCCTTGAGTCCTGCGCACGTTACCTGGCCAAGTACCTAGGCGAGCATCAGATCAGGGTCAACCTGGTCGCCGCCGGGCCGCTGCGCACGATGGCAGCGAAGTCGATACCTGGCTTCGAGCGGTTCGAGGAGATGTGGAATGGCCGGGCACCGCTCGGCTGGGACCTGTCCAACCACGAGCCGGCCGCCAAGGCCTGCGTCGCCTTGCTCTCCGACTGGTTCCCCGCGACGACCGGCGAGATCGTGCACGTAGACGGCGGCGTGCACGCTGTCGGCGGCTGATCTCCAGCTATCCGCCGCCCGATCACGCTCCGTGAACCGGACTTTTATTACCTCACGTCCCATTTAACACGACCGCAAAATGGCTGTTACATGGCGGCCTAAAGCCGCAGGCCAGACCGGCAGGACTCACTATTTCGCTGCCAAACGCCCGGCCGGGCAAACTCGCATCGATAACAAGTTGTGACAGTTTCGCCCTAGGAACGCTACCCGTTCGAATCTACGCTTCCCACAACCCTGCAGTACACGTTCCGGACATCCAGCACCGGCACGCGCGCGGCGAGGCCACCACAACGAAGGCGGCGAGCGAGTTGCTCGGCTGCGGAGTATCAAGGGCGACACTCACGGCCCGGCTCGCCGGGTCAACGGCGATCGTCACGTGATCCAGGAGGATTGACAAATGACATTTGCCCGTACGGGCGCGACGGTAGCGGCTTTGGCCCTTGTCGCCGCGACCGCGCTGGCCGCCTGCGCCAAGAGCAGCACCAGCACCACCAGTCACGCGGGGGTAACCGGCTACGGTGACATCCCCGCGCCCGCCGCGAAGCACATTCCAGGCGGCACGGTGACCTTTGGCATGCCTGCGGGGGACACGCCTACCTACATTTTCCCGCTCACCCCGGGCGCGAACTCCTCGGTTTACACGATCAGCTTCTTCCAGGACCTGATGTACAGGCCGCTCTGGTGGACTCCCTCAGGCCACGCGCTGCAGATCAATTACGGGCTCAGCCTGGCCAGCAAGCCGATCATGAGCAATGACAACAAGACCGTCGTCATCAACATGAAGACCAACTACAAGTGGTCAAACGGCGCCCCGGTCGACGCGCAGGACGTCGTGTTCATGATCGATCTCGCGAGGGCCGCGGTCAAGATCAGCCCGGCTAACTACGGCAACTACTCCGCGGGCTTCTTCCCTGACAACGTCGTGAGCGCCAAGGCGACAAGCAAGTACCAGGTGACCATTCAGTTCAGCAAGTCTTACAACCCCGGTTACCTGCTCTATGACCAGCTTGCGCTGCTCTCGCCGTTCCCGAGCACCTTCTGGGACGTGGACGCGGTCGGCGGCAAGCCGGTCGACTACAACACGCTCGCCGGTGCCGAGAAGATCTACAAGTTCCTGAATGCCCAGTCGCTGAAGCTCGCGACCTACGCGAACAACCCGCTCTGGCAGGACGTTGACGGTCCGTTCAGGCTCAGCGCATTCAACGCGAGCACCGACGCGAACACGCTGGTGCCGAACAAGCAGTACTCGGGTACGCACGCCACGATCAGCAAGTTCGAGGAAGTCGCGTTCACCTCGGACGACGCCGAGTACAACGCGCTGCGTTCCGGACAGCTCACCATCGGCCTGGTTCCCACGACCAACTACCCGCAGATCCCTGCGCTCGAGAAGCAGGGCTTCCACACCTTCGGTGAAGCCGACTTCGGCTGGGACTACATCGTCTTCAACTTCAAGGACAAGACAAGTAACTGGGACAAGATCATCGGCCAGCTTTACGTCAGGCAGGCGCTCGCGCACCTGGTCGACGAGCAGGGCTACGTCTCTGGCGTGTTCCACGGTTACGCCGCATCGGCCGACGGTCCTGTGCCGCCTGTGCCGCCGAGCCCGTTCACACCGAGCAACGCGACCAAGCCGGTCTACCCGTTCAGCATCGCGGCGGCCAAGTCGCTGCTCGCGTCGCATGGCTGGAAGATCGTGAAGGGCACCCAGACCTGCGAGTCGCCAGGTACCGCCGCCTCTGACTGCGGTGCGGGCATCCCGAAGGGCGCCACGCTGGCCTTCACTCTCGTTTACAACAACGGCTCTCCGCCGATCCAGCAGGAGGACACCGCGTTCGCTTCTGACGCGAAGCAGGCGGGCATCCCGGTCACGCTGGTCGGCAAGTCGTTCAACTTCATCCTGTCGAACTACTACGACATCGCGGCGCCCGCCAACATCGACAAGTGGGCGGCCGAGGACTTCGGCGGATTCAGCGAGGCGCTGTACCCGACGACCAACTTCATCTTCAACACCGGTGGCTCGTTCAACATCGGTGACTACAGCAACTCCACGACCGACAGCCTGATCAACAACTCGGTGTACGGCGCGAACCAGTCAGCGGTGAAGGCCGAGGCCGCGCAGATCGCCGAGAACCTGCCAGCGCTGTTCCAGCCGGACGCCGACCACGTGTACGCGTGGAAGGACACCCTGTCCGGTCCGCAGTCCTCGTTCTGGGAGGTGCCGCAGTTCTCGCTCAACCCGGAAGAGTGGTACTTCACCTCAAGTAAGTAACCGCACGATTCCAGTTGCCTGCCGGTGGCCTTTCTGGCCGCCGGCAGGCATCCTGGCAGCAAGGATGATTAATCACCGAGGAGAACCACGATGGGCACGTACCTGATCCGCCGGGCGGCGACTTCGGTGATCATCCTGTTCGGCATTTCCGTGCTCGCGTTCTACATGCTGCACGTGATCGGCGGCCCGCCAGGAAGGGTCGTTCTCGGCTTGCGTGCCCCGGTTGCCTCGGTGGCGGCCTGGAACAAGTCGCATGGCTTCGACCGGGCGCTGCCCCTGCAGTACCTCAGCTACATGAACCAGCTTTTCCACGGCAATCTCGGCCAGTCATACAAGCTCAACGAATCGGTCGACGACGTGCTCGCGCAGCACGCGCCGATCTCGGCCTACCTGTCGGGACTTGGCCTGTTCTTCGCGCTTCTCATCGCGTTCCCGCTCGGCATCTTCCAGGCCGTCAGGCGGAACTCACTCGGCGACAACGTGATCACCGCCGCCGCGTTCATCACGTACTCGACGCCGGTCTTCCTGCTTGGCCTGCTGCTGATCCAGGTCTTCGCGATCACGCTGCCGATCTTCCCCGTTGGGGCGAACGCGGCGGTGAGCCAGGACAGTTCGCTGTGGGGCGCCATCAGCGACCCGAGGGCGATGGTGCTCCCCGTCGCCACCTTGACCATGGTGTCGGTCGCCAGTTACTCGCGGTTCATGCGGTCTTCAGCCCTCGACGCTCTGGCGCAGGACTACATCAAGGCGGCGCGGGCCAAGGGCCTGCCTGAACGGCTGGTGCTGATCAGGCACTTGCTGCGCAACGCGAGCCTGCCGATGGTGACGCTGATCGGCCTTTCCATACCGCTGCTGCTCGCGGGAAACCTGATCACCGAGGCGGTGTTCAACTATCCCGGTCTCGGCATCATGTTCATAGATGCCCTGCAAGCCGAGGACTACCCGGTTCTCCTTGCTTACACCCTTATGGGCGGTGTACTCACGGTGGTAGGCAACTACGTCGCGGACGTCGCGCTGACGGTTGCCGACCCGCGGATCAGGCTGGCATAAGGCGCCGGGAGGCCCACGTGTTCGATGTACCCCAGCCGCACCTGAAGGCGGCGAGGTCACCGTCATCCAGAGCGGCTGGCGGCTCGGCATCCGCTCCTTCGCCGAGAACAGGCTCGCCGTGGCCGGCGTCGCCATCCTGATCTTTTTCGTGGTCTTCTGCTGGGCAGGCCCGCTCTTCTACCACGGCGACGTCACGGTGGCGAACGTCTTGCAGACGAACTCGCCGCCCGTGCAGGGACATCCGCTAGGTACCGACAACGACGGCTTCGACGTGCTCGGGCAGCTCATGGTCGGCGGGCAGGCCTCGCTGGAGATCGGCTTCCTCGCCGCGCTGATCGCGACCGTGGTCGGCACGATATGGGGCGCCGTGGCCGGCCTGGTAGGCGGCATCATCGACGGCCTGATGATGCGCATCGTCGACGTGTTCCTTTCCATCCCGATCCTGTTCGTGGTGCTGATCGTCGGAGCCAGGTGGGGCTCGAGCGTCCTGCATCTCGGCCTGATCGTCGGCATCTTCTACTGGCTGGTGCCCGCCCGCCTGGTCCGCGGTGAGGTGCTGACGCTGCGGGTACGCGACTTCGTCGCCGCGGCCAGGTCCGCTGGGGCGCGCCAGTCTCGCCTGGTCTTCCGCCATCTGATACCGAACGCGCTGAGCGTGGTCGTGGTCAACATCACGTTCCAGGTCGCCGACGCGATCCTGATCGTCGCGATACTCGGCTTCCTTGGTTTCGGCTTGAACTACCCCACCTTCGACTGGGGTGACCTGCTTTCGACCGGCACCAATTCCCTGCTGGACGGCTACTGGTGGCAGATCTACCCGGTCGGGGCCTGCATCGTGCTGACCGTCATGGCGATGAACCTGATCGGTGACGCGCTCAGGGACTCGCTAGACGTCCGGCTAAGGCGCAGGTAGCCCTCCCCCCACCCACCCTCTTGGAGCACCCCGTGGCCCCTGTTCTTGAGATCAAGGATCTCTCGACGCATATCAGGCAGAGCACCACCACGATCCAGGCCGTCGGCAACGTCGACTTGTACCTGGATCCTGGCGAGACGCTCGGCCTGGTAGGCGAGTCCGGCTGCGGCAAGTCGATGACCGGCCTGTCGATCATGGGCCTGCTGCCGCCAGGCGGCAGCATCGTGGGAGGCTCGATCAAGCTCGAGGGCCGTGAGCTTGTCGGCCTGGCCGACCGCGACCTGCGCAAGGTCCGAGGCAACGAGATCGCGATGATCTTCCAGGACCCGCTGACCTCGCTCGACCCGACGAAGACGATCGGCTCCCAGGTGGCCGAGCCGGTGGCGCTGCACAGGGGCGCCAGCAAGAAGGAAGCGCTCAAGCGCGCTGCCGAGGTACTGTCCCTGGTCGGCCTGCCCCGCCCGAAGGAGCGGCTCGGCGACTACCCGCACCAGCTCTCAGGCGGCCTGCGGCAGCGCGTCATGATCGCGATGGCGCTGTCCTGCGAGCCCAAGGTACTGATCGCCGACGAGCCCACGACGGCGCTCGACGTCACGATCCAGGCTCAGATCCTTGACCTGCTCGATGACCTGCGCAGCCGTCTGCACATGGCCATGGTGCTGATCACGCACGACATGGGCGTGATCGCCGGGCACGCCGACCGGGTCAACGTGATGTACGCGGGCCGGATCGTCGAGACCACGGAGACCTCTGAGCTGTTCGCGCACATGCATCACCCCTACACCCAGGCGCTGCTCGCCTCGATCCCGAGGCTGACCCAGGACCGCGATCAGCGGCTGCTTAACATCCCTGGCCTGCCGCCCGACCTCGGGCATCCCCCTGCGGGCTGCCGGTTCGCGGCTCGCTGCAGCCGGGCAAGTGACCGGTGCAGAGAGGAAGAGCCAGCGCTGATCGGCGAGACCGCCGCTCACCTGTACTCGTGCTGGCATCCGGTCGACGGCCCGCTCGCGCCGAGCGAGGTCGAGGCCGCCGCGCGCGCGGCGCAAATGTCCGCCGCAGTGGCAGCCGCCACCGCAGCAGATGACGGCATCCCGGCCGCGTCCGTGAGCGCCGAGGTGCTCGCGATCACGGACCGGCCGGTACCCGAGGACATGAGGCATGTGGTAACCGGCCAGTCGACCTTGCTTGACATCAAGTCGCTGGTGAAGGAGTTCCCTGTCACCTCGGGGATACTTCAGCGCTCGGTCGGCTCGGTCAAGGCCGTGTCTGGCGTCTCGTTCTCCGTAGCGGCAGGCGAGACCTTCGGCCTGGTGGGGGAGTCCGGCTGCGGCAAGACCACGATCGGCCGCATGATCGTCGCGCTCGAGCGCCCGACCTCTGGCGAGGTCACGCTGCACGGCATCAACATTTCCAAGCTGAGAGGCGGCGAACTGCGCAGGCAGCGGCGCGACCTCCAGCTCATGTTCCAGGACCCTTACTCCTCGCTCGACCCGAGGATGCGGGTCGGCGCGATCATCAGGGAGCCGCTCGCGATCCAGGGCATCGGTTCTGGCAAGGAGCAGCAGGAGCGCGTCTTCGAGTTGCTGAGCGAGGTCGGCCTGCCGCGCAACGCCGTCGAGCGTTTCCCCCACGAGTTCTCTGGCGGCCAGCGGCAGCGCATCGGCCTTGCCCGCGCACTCACGCTGAACCCGCAGGTGATCGTGGCCGACGAGCCGGTCAGCGCGCTCGACGTGTCGATCAGGGCGCAAGTGCTGAACTTGATGAAGCGGCTCCAGGCTACGCACGGGCTCACGTACGTGGTGATCTCGCACGACCTCGCGGTCGTGAAGTACATGGCCAACAGGATCGGCGTCATGTACCTCGGCAAGCTGGTCGAACTCGGCACCAGCGACGACATCTACGAGCGGCACGCGCACCCCTATACGGCCGGCCTGATCAGCGCGATCCCCGTGCCCGATCCGGCGACCGCGCGGGCCAGGCGCGGCATCGGGATCACCGGCGAGTTGCCGAGCCCGATCAACCCGCCGTCCGGCTGCCGCTTCCGTACCAGGTGCCCGCTGGCACAGGACATCTGCGCACTGGAAGAGCCAGCGCTGCGGTCGTTCGGACCCGGCCACGTCGCCGCCTGCCATTTCCCGTTGCAGACAGCCGCCGGCGACGGCAGTTCCGCCGCCACGCAGGCCGCCGTGCCCTCAGGCGGCGGGCTGTAGCACGAGGTCGAGTGGACCATGCGTCGCGATTAACTTGTGCGCATTGCGGCTTCGACCGATACTTTCGCTATGTGGGCGTCGTCGAGCGACCGGCTCGCGCTTGGTCAGCACAATGAACTGCGTGCTTCTGACGCAGAGCGCGACCAGGCCGTCGGCAAGCTGCGCGACAGGTTCGCCGAAGGGCGGCTGAGCCAGGAAACGTTCCTCTACCGGATGGACGTCGCCCTCAAGGCGAAGTTTCCCTCCGAGCTTTCCGAGCTCTTCACCGACCTGCCGCGCGAGGAACCCGGCGTCCCGAGCACGGGGATGAGGGGAAGGCTCCGCCGGCTCAGGCGAGCGGCGAGCGATCGCCTCGGCCCGCAGCGAAGGCAGGCAGGGCGTCGGCCGCCCCAGGTAACGCCCGCCCACGCGGCCATGCCGTATCCGGTTCCGCCGCCCGCGGAGCCGCTCAGGGAGCCGATAGCCCTGCGCGAGTCGGCGATCTTGGTGCGCGACCCGCATCCGCTTTTCCTGCCCAGGCAGGAGGACCGCAGGTTCAGCATCGGCCGGGCGCCTTCCTGTGACTTCACCGTCGCCGACATCAGCGTGTCGCGCTGGCATGCCCGGCTGCACAAGGAAGACGATAACTGGCTGCTCTCCGATCTCGGCTCGACGAACGGTACCCGGCTGAACGGCTGGCGGGTCACGTCGGCCGTACCGGTGCGGCCAGGAGATCAGATCATGTTCGGCAACGTCGCTTTCCTGGTCAAGGACAATCCCCAGCCGGCTGCCGCACCCCCGGATGATGCCGGCGCAGCCGACTGATAGCCGCCGGGTCGAAGCGCACCCAAGTGGCCGTAGAGTCAGTCCGTGACCTTGGTGCTTATAGTGCGGCACGGCCTGACCGCCTCAACTGGATCCGCGCTGACCGGCCGGACACCCGGCGTCGGTCTCGATGACCGCGGCCGGGCACAGGCCAAGGCGGTAGCGGCAAGGCTGGCCGGGGTGCGGCTAGACGCGATCGTGTCGAGTCCGCTCGAGCGCTGCTTCCAGACGGCCGAGACCATCGCCGCCGGCCAGCGCTCACCTGACCTGACCGTCCAGACCGACGAGCGCCTGATCGAGGTCGGTTACGGCGACTGGACAGGCAAGTCACTGCGCAAGCTGTCGCATGAGCCTCTCTGGCGAGTCGTGCAAGCCCATCCGAGCGCGGTCACTTTCCCTGGCGCTGACGGCGAGGCACTCGCCGACGTGCAGCGCCGCGTGGTCGCGGCCGTGCGAGAGTGGAACGAGAAGATCGGGCCGAAGGGCGTCTACCTGATCTGCTCGCACGGCGACGTGATCAAGGCGCTCCTGGCCGATAGCCTTGGGCTGCATCTCGATTTGTACCAGCGGATCATCATCGATCCTTGCTCGCTGAGCGTCATCCGCTTCACGCCACTGCGCCCGTTCGTCGAGAGGCAGAACGACACAGGCGGCAGCGTGACGACTCTCGCGAGGTCAGAAAAGACTCCGGCGGGACCTGCGGGCCTGCGGCCGGGTGATGCGCCCGTGGGCGGGGGCGCGGGAGGATAGGTCTATGCCGGTCTACACGTACGACCCGCCGGAAAGGTTCATCGCCGGAACCGTCGGCCAGCCCGGCGAGCGCACTTTCTACTTGCAGGCCATGGGCGGCGGCAGGATCACCAGCGTCGCCTTGGAGAAGGGCCAGGTCAGCCAGCTTGCCGAGCGACTCGACGAGCTACTCGACGAGGTGCGGCGCCGCACCGGGGGATCACCTTCTGTCCCCGCTTCCGCCCCTCCGGCGCTGGCGGACGACGGGCCGCTCGAGCAGCCGCTGATGGAGGACTTCAGGGTAGGCGCGATCGCGCTCGCCTGGGACGGCGAGACCGAGAGGGTCATCATCGAGGCGCAGGAACTCAGCGACGAGCCGATCGAGCCGCTGAGCGATGACCTGCCAGATGACGGCCCGGCGATCCTCAGGGTCACGATCACCGCGGCCGCGGCGCGCGCGTTCGCTAAGCGAGCGACCCAGATTGTCGTAGCGGGCCGCCCGCCTTGCCCGCTGTGCGGCCTGCCGCTCGACGCGTCCGGTCATGTCTGCCCCCGCCAGAACGGACACCGGATTGGCCGCAACTGAACGATCACCAGGCCGGCAGGTCAGGCGGCCAGGTCGCGACAAGGGCCAGACCGTGATCGGCGAGGACGAGGCCATCGCGCTGCTGACATCGGGCGAGCTCACCGTGGCGGGACGGCTGGCCGTGGCGTCCAACGCGACCCTTTACTGCTCAGTCAGCGACGGTGAACGCGAAGCGGCCTGCGTCTACAAGCCGGTCGCGGGCGAGCGGCCGCTGTGGGACTTTCCTCACGGCACGCTGGCCGGCCGTGAACTTTCCGCCTACCTCGTCTCGAAGGCCTCGGGCTGGGACATCGTCCCGCCCACGGTTTACAGGGACGGCCCGTTCGGCCCTGGCATGTGCCAGCTCTGGATCGACGTCGACCCGGAACTTGACCTGGTCGCGCTGGCGCGGAGCCGCAGCAACGCCGGCTTGCGGGCGATGGCCGTCTTCGACGCGGTCATCAACAACGCCGACCGCAAGATCGGGCACCTGCTGCCGACGCCAGAAGGCCACCTGTACGGCTGCGATCACGGCGTCTGCTTCTCCGAGGATTACAAGCTGCGCACCGTTCTCTGGCAGTGGCGAGGAGATTCCCTGGCCGAGGCCGACGTCAATGCGCTCGCCCGCCTCAGCGACGGCCTCACGGCCGGCGGCCTGCGCACCGATCTGAGCGAATGGCTCACCGACGAAGAACTGCAAGCCACGCAGATCCGGATAGAGCTCCTGCGCGAGCACCAGGTACATCCGTACCCGCCGGACGACTGGCCCGCCGTCCCGTGGCCCCCGATCTAGGCGGCGTATTCGCGTGGAGCCGTTACCTGGTGCCGCCGTGTTCGCCTCGGCGGCGCAGGTAGCGCTCGAACTCGCGGGCGATTGCGTCGCCGCTGGCCTCGGGGAGGTCGGTCGCGTCCTTGGCCTCTTCGAGCGCCCTGACGTACTCGGCGACCTCGGCGTCCTGCTCGGCGAGTTCGTCGACGCCGCGTTCCCAGGCCCTGGCCTCTTCAGGAAGGTCACCGAGCGGCATCGGGACGTCCAGGATGTCCTCAATGCCGCGCAGCAGTGCCAGGGTCGCCTTCGGGCTCGGCGGCTGGGCCACGTAGTGAGGCACCGCGGCCCAGAGCGAGACCGAAGGGATGTTCGCGGTCGAGCAGGCGTCTTGCAGCACGTTCACGATTCCGGTCGGGCCCTGATAGTCGACCGGATCGATCTGCAGCTCCACTGCGAGTTTCTCGTCGGAGGCCGCGACCGTCACAGGGACGGGCCTGGTGTGCGGCGAGTCGGCGAGCAGCGCTCCGACCAGGATCACCATCTCGGCGCCAAGTTCGGTAAAACCTGCGACCAGGTCACGGCAAAAGCCGCGCCAGCGCATATTGGGCTCGATACCGTGCACGAGCACGATGTCGCGGCCAAGGCCAGGCGGGTGAGCGACCGCCAGCCTGGTCGTCGGCCAGGTCAGGCGGCGGGTCTGCCCGTCAGCTACTTCGAGCACCGGCCTGGTGACCTGGAAATCGTAGTAATCCTCAGGATCGATCTCACCGATCGCGGTCGCGTCCCAGGTGGCGCTGAGATGAGCGATGGCCGCGCTAGCCGCCTCTCCCGCGTCGTTCCATCCTTCGAAGGCCGCGATGACCGCCGGTGAGTTCAGTGCTGAGATGCCGTCGAACTCGATCTGAAGCCACCTCCACGACCCGTGCCATGCGCCCCCGTGCAGTGGGCGCCTGCCCTAGCTGACGGCCTCCAGCCTACGTCCACACTGATGAGCTTTAGGATAGAGCCATCATGCGGCCAGAACCTGATCAGCCCTCGCAGCACCGCCCTGCTCTCAGGGCCGCGCTGAAACAGCATGTCATTATCGCAGACGGCGCGATGGGGGTCATGCTGCAGAGCAGCGAAGCGACCCTCGATGACTTCGACGGCTACGAGGGCTGCAACGAGGTACTGAACCTCACCCGGCCTGACATCGTGCGGTCGATCCACGACGGGTACCTGGAAGCCGGCTCCGATTGCGTCACGACCAACACATTCGGCGCCAACCTCGGCAACCTGGGCGAATACGGCATACCCGAACGGATCTACGAGCTCAGCCTGGCCGGGGCGCGGATCGCGCGGGCCTGCGCCGACCAGGCCAGCACGGCGAGCCGGCCGCGCTGGGTGCTCGGGTCGATCGGGCCGGGCACGAAACTGCCCACGCTTGGTCATGTCTCCTACGCCGAACTGCGCGACGCCTACGAACTCAACGCCAGGGGACTGCTGGACGGCGAGGCCGATGCCCTGATCATCGAGACCTGCCAGGACCTGCTTCAGGCCAAGGCCGCGATCGTGGGCGCGAAGCGGGCCATCAGCGCGGCGGGCCGGGACGTGCTGCTGATCGGGCAGGTCACGATCGAGACCACCGG
>Ga0335074_10007920_pt1 | contig 14746 bp, 8 predicted proteins | sample Lox_Sample_23_FD_206715 | JGI IMG/M metagenome (GOLD analysis project Ga0335074, IMG submission 206715) | Soil microbial communities from Loxahatchee National Wildlife Refuge, Florida, United States - Lox_Sample_2.3 | ecosystem: Environmental > Terrestrial > Soil > Wetlands | place: USA: Florida...
TTTTGGAAGCTGACGCTGTTGTAACAGCAGATAAGATCCTGCTTCAAATCCTCGAAGAAATTCGTCCCTACGCGCCTCGCAACTTACCCCTCGGACGGCTTGTACCGGCAGGAGCGCCGGGCGTCTCTTCACTATTAACCTACCTAGCCGAAGCGGAAGACAAGATGACCGCTGGCGCGTCGCTTGAGAAGACGTGATCACCATACCCGACACGTTTAAGGATATGCTGTCGGGAAGGCATCTCGAATGAGCTGGTGCTCGTCCGGCAGATTTCGTCTCAAAATAAAGTCATTGAGCACCTTGCCATCGACTGCGTTCTTGTCAATGAGGCGTTGCAGAGAGTGAGCCTTCCATGCTCTTTCGAGAAGTCCAGATTGAAGCCCGACTGCAAATCTTCGCCCATTTTTCTCCGCAACGAGAGGCACGAGTTCGTTGCGCACACTTTCTGGGCTCCGGCACGAAAACCCATCAAGCTCAAGCATCCGTTTCAACGGCGCCAAGCGATTTACCTGCTCTTCGACCGACGGTTCCGGTGGCACCTGACCCGTCAAGACATAACGGAGAAGCTGCGCCCCGATATGCCGATCCAGTCGGTCCCTTAGATGTTGGTTATGATAATGACGCAGACATTTCTCGCAGGATTGATCGCACTTGCCACGGCAATTTTCCAAAAGGTCGAGAACGTCTGCGAGAATCTGCTTGAGATGCCGTCCAGCAAGCTCCGCATAGCCGGCTCCCCCTGCTAACGTATCGTAGAGATACATATCGAGATAGAGTTCGTCACCGTCTCGCGCCGGCACGATGCGGAACCCGGCACCAAATTCACTCGGGTCGAGGTCCAATTGCGGATGACGGCTAGCGCAAAGTCGCAGGGCCTCAGATATCGAATAGAGGCTGTCTTCAAGCGCCCGCAAAATGATGGGGTTGGAGGTGTCTGTGACGATTGGCTTTGCGATTTTCAATCGCAAGAGAAGAAGATCTGTCGAAAACACATGACCCAAGAAGACATTTTGAAACTGCCCGTTGCAAAGGCGGGGCGGGTTGGGCTGACCAAAAGAGAACTCGATACTGTAGGGTCTTTGATGCGAGGCGGCGGGCGGCTCCTCGTTCGACGCGCGCCCGCATTTCTCGCATATCCAAAAACCCCGGTGGCGGTCGTCCAGCAACTGCCCCTTGTTGGCGACGACCAACTTTCTGTCGGCCGTCACGGCTGAAGCAATGTGTGGGCCGAAGGGTATCAAATCGGGAAGATCACTTTCCCCAACGGGAACGGGAAACTGTGCGCTCGTCGCATATGTGAACTCCTGGTCCCTGTCGTCTTCACTCAACGGTTTACCATCCTCAGGCGTAAACACCTGCGGGACGATCATGCGGGTGCTTTGCAGTTCACTCCCACACACAGGGCAATTGGGATCGACGGTGCCGCGCTCCTCAAGGTCTCGAACAAAATTGCAGTTGCTGCAATGAATGAGGTCCGACACACCGGCGAAGAGCGGTGCCGCTCTATCGTGAACGGTGGGCAGTACGTTGGCCACAACGCCGCCAGAGCGATACGTTTCCTTATTGATGACGATCAGACGGCCGGGTGCATATTCGCTGAGCGCTTTGGCAATCCCTTGCTGGGGCCGCTGCACAATTTCCATCGTCCAGGAATTTGAGGCGGCGGATCGCTTGAGCTGTTCAACCAAGAAACTCGTTAAGTCTGTGGGAAAGGCGTAGCTTGGAAGCATCCCGCGGGCGAAGAGAAATTCGAGAAGTTCCTCGTCGCCTAAAGCTCCTCTGTCATCGGGATCATCGGTTTCGACCTCGTTTTCGCCCTCGCCTTCGCCCGTATCCTTTGCAGGCGGCAAGGCGCCTGATGGATGCCGGAACTCCGATTTAAGCGCTTCTAGATCGGTAAGGAGCGTCTTCGCGACTGACTCGATCCATTGATCGAGCGTGAGGGATTCCGTTCTCAACGTGTCGGGCAACCACGACCGAATTTGCCGGCGCAAACTTCCGGCGGGGTCGATGACGTTTTCCTCAACCCACTTCGTGAATGATCGAAAATTGGTACCCGGATCAGCTTCTCCAAAGAAAAAGTCGCCCGCTTTGCCGAGCGCGCGAAAGAGTGCCGAAGTCGCCCCTCCCACCGGAATCTCGTGCTCGTCCATGTAGGCATGAAAGTACGTTTGCAAGAGAAAGGACGTGATATGCCGTCTGGCAATCTTAGGGTTATCGATCTTTATTTCAGGATTGCGAGGGTCTCCCGACACAATCTGCTCTGGCGTCTCATAATAGTAGCTGTCATGCGGGCCATTTTGTGCGTCGGTAAGGACCGTAGAGACCGAAGAGCCACGCCGTCCTGCGCGACCCGCCCTCTGTTGGTAATTCTCTCTTTGGGGAGGAACATTTCGTAGCCCAACAGCAACGAGCGAGCCAATATCGACGCCCACCTCCATCGTCGTCGTGCAACTGAGAACGTCAATAGCACGGTCGCGAGCCTCGATTTGAATGTCGCGGAATCTTAACTCGAACTGCTCTGTTGTCGCATACACCTGCGCATTGTCGCGATTTGACAACTGCGCGGTGTGCTCTTCGACAGAGATACTTCTCAGTTTCGCCCCATCGTTTAGCACTTCGCGAATGGGATCGCGCCAAAAGCCTTTTCGTGCGCGAATATATTCGCTTTTTAGCGGATCTAGCTCCTCGACCACACTACAACCGCACGATGCGCAATGCCCCCTGATTGTCGCAGGCAGCAGCGCGGTACATTGCGTGCATTGATGCCACGGAATGCTAAGGTCGATTCGCAGCTGCAGCATGTTCGGGTTGAGAAAATAATTGCCGTTGTCATGTTTTTGACTGAGTTGGTCGGCAAAAGCATCCTCAACTGAGTCGACCGTTGACGGCGCCACACCCAGGATTGCTGCCAGATGCGGACGAATGGTCTTTTCGAACTTGCCGTTAGCCCCCCATTTGTCTGACCAAAAGCCAGCCGCTGCTCCCCTTACGTGATCGGAAAGTTCACGATCCCACGCATACCTGTCGGCAAGCCCAGAAACCCATGTGATAGCCAATTGTTCGATATCGGATGGACTCAAACTTGGGGCGGTCGCGGACAATACCTCATGCAATTTGGATGTCGCCTTTTTGGAGGGTAGTACCAGCCCAACGGCCGTTCCCACTAACGAATAGTACCGGCCACACAATTGACGCAGCAGGGCAATCTTAAAGCGCGCGGGCGTATCGCCAGAGGAAAACTCGGTTATTAGCTCTTTTAGCGTTTCGGTAGCGTAATCCTTTTCTAATTGCTGAATCGCATTTTCGACCCGTACAGCGTCGCCACGATCAAAGATTGGGAGATTGAAGTCCCGTAGTACCGTGAGTGCCGCGATATACAGGTGCGACGTTGGCCTCGGTTCGATGCCCGCCTCTTGAAGGCGATGCGTTGCGAGAGCCAGAATCTGTCTGAAAATATCCTGCTCCACCTCGCGGGGAATATCCCGCGCCAGGCGAGCCGCTTTTTGCCGGCCGTCCGAAAACAGCAAGACTTTCCGTCCACCGTTCGGAAAGTCTCGGGTTTCCTGCTTCACGGCTGGCTGTGCATCGAGTTGGGTTTTGACTAGAGTAGCGAAGGGCGCCTCGCCTTTCGTCGAATGGTCCATGATCGTCGAACGACCACTGCGCATGGTTTCGATGTTGCACAAGGGACAACGGTCAAATTTTAGCCCGCGACGACCCCATTCTGGGCCGGGAGAAGGGATAAAAACTTTGCGAAACCCTTCAGGAGCTGCGGGCTGTTCGTAAGCCAACCGTCCGCTGCGCGTATCCAGCCAGGCTTCTATGCAGTCGGCTAGCCTGTCGGGCTGAGGCTCCCCCTCGACCAAGATGTCAACCTCGGTCAGCGGCGCTTGGTGCCCTTCCCGCAGCGGCCCCGATGGGACATGCCACAGGAAGTTTCCGCGTGGTCCATCGATATAGGCCCGTAAGAACGCGGTTCCGCATTCGCGGTGAGTCAGGAGTTCGTAAATGCGCGAGCCGCAGCTACAACCTTCATTCAGTTGGGCGTGAAGGCGCCCTAGCAAGTGTTCGCGGGCTTGCTTGTTGCGCGTATCGTTACATTTGGGATTGGAGCAAACATATAAGCCAGGCAGGCCCCGAAAAAACATGTGAAGCCGGGTAGGAAGCAGAACTCTTTTGTCGCTTTTTCGACGTGCGTAGGTAGCCAACGCGAGTAGCACGCCGGTAGCCATTTTGGCACTTGGCGAATTTGGAAAAAGTTCATTTTCCAGTTTGTGCAGGGGCAAAGCCAAACCGGAGACCAATTGTACCAATAACTCAAGCGGCCCAAATCCAGTTAACCGAGCGTAAAGGTAATCCGTAAGCTCCGCATCCTCTGGGAGACTGCCCCACCCCAACGAGTTACTTAGAGCGGAAACGGCGGAGCGCGCGCCGACGGGATCAGTCGCGTGCCGCTCAAAAGCGGTCAAGTCGAATCGCGAGAGAGCCGCGGACTCGTCTTGCGTACCCGCCTTGGCGCCCGATCTTTTTTCGCGGGTGCCCTTGATAACCGTCATCTGGCGATCCGACTTCTCGGATAGGCCCGTCAGGTCGCGGCCAAATCGTTTAACAGCCTGGACCGCATCATCGCCTGAGCCGAGGCTGGCGCTCGTCAGAATGAAGCGGATTCGCTCGCGTGCGACACCTAATCTTGCGGCCAAGCGTCTGAGCAAAAGCGCCACCTCCGCGCCGCCCGCGCCGCGATACATGTGAGCTTCGTCGAGAACAATAACGAGTTCATTGGCATCGTCCGAATGCAACCAATCGCGGGTTTGCTGGAACAGGGGCCGCTCAATGGGCCGCATCAGCATGTACTCAAGCATGGAATAGTTCGTGACGAGCAGGTCAGGGCAACCGGCCTGCGTTTCATGACGAGTCATCAACTCGCGGTCGCTGGGCTGTGTCAGCAGCCGCTGGTTCCAATGGCGATAAAGGCGGGATTTCCCGTTCGCGCTGGCACGCGTTTCTTCGAGATGTTTGGCGTAGAACGCCACGAGGTCTTTGGCGGGCCACTGGCCTATCGCCTCTAGCTGACCCTTTTTCTTTTCGTCGCCCGCTAGTCTGAGAAAAAACGATTCAAAAAGAGGGGCAATGCGTTGCGTATCCCGGGCGCTGCTCCGAATTCCCGGATAAGGCGTACGTCCCGTGTAACTTCCAAATCTGACCGGCTTGGCGCGGCCATGAGATATTAGGCGTGATGCCCGTTCATCACCGAACAGCTTGCGAATTCGGGAAAGTTGATCATTTACAAGCGCGTTCATGGGGTACAGGAGTATCGCGCGGCACCCCGGCTTTGATGCCGAAAGAGGCCGGAGAGCGGCCTCTTCTGCGAGATGGCCCAATATGGGCATCAGAAAGCTTTCAGTCTTTCCCGAACCAGTTCCGGTCGCGACGATCAAATCGTCGCGGTCGCCGAAGAACGCTTCAAGTGCTTGTGCTTGATGTACGTATGGCCGCGCGAACAAGCCAATTTCTAATTCCGCTAAAGCTGTGAGCAAGTTTTGCACGACGGCAGGTATCCGGAGGTCGCCGTAGCGAGGTCCCAATTCGTAAACCGGCGTGGATTCAACGTAGGGCACTTGGCTCACGGCGCCGTGCTCTTCTAAGAGCTTCCGTCGCTCACGAATGAGGCTTTCATTTCGAATATGATATTGGGCTTCGATGTAAGAGCGCAGACTTTCCGTCAAGCGATCCACGGTTGAATGTACGCCATGTTCGCTGCGCGTAGCGTCCTTGCTCATACCATCGTCCCCGTACCGGCAATTGAAGTCTGTATCGCTAGACGCCGGAAAATCTCGATCAACATAGGAACTGATGAGCGGTGGAACGTGACGATTTCGGGGTTTCGATCTGCGTGGGGTTGCGACGTCCAACCAAGAAAGCGAATGCGATTCTCAGGCTCTGGAAGTTTAAGCCAAGGCGTAACGGTGCAAGTGTCGCCTTGCACGGAGATTTTCACTGAACGCGGAGTTTTTAGAAGTTCGTCAATTCCAAATCGTAACCGGAGGCTTACCTCAAACTCAACTGGAGCACTTCTTAGGAGGACCAACTCGCCATCCCGAACATCAAACAAGCCCAGGTAATAAGGGCGAGAATAATCGCGGCTGCGCGAACCCAGCGGTCGGAACAACCGGGGTCCGTCTATTGATTGATGAATCTGCGTCGCTTGAACCCAGCGGCCTTTCTTGTGCTGGTTGCGCAGTATATCAGGCGCATACAACTCTACCTGGTCGGCAGCTATTTCGTCGGTGTGTGAAAGCCTCTTCAAGTGCGAGTTTGTCGCGCGGCTTGTCCACACAGACAGAACCTCGCTAACTCCAAGCCACGACGCGAGAGGAACCACAATTTCCGAGTTACGCAATTTCGCAGACGATTTCGCGCCCACGGTGAAACGACCGATCCCGCCCGACGCCATTTCAAGTCCGAGAGCGGCGCGCGCGGCTTCCATTGGATACCCGCCAACTACGAGGAGTGCCTCCGCACCGTCCATTTCGACGAGGCGAAGCGGGGCCGATATCCAATGCCCGCCTCCGACATCCACCACGTCACCGAGTCCGGCGATACAATCCAGCGTTGTACGATAAAGGTCACCGTTCGCTGCTTGCGCTTCGCTTGAGCTGCTTGATAGTTGCAGGTTTATAAAAAATCCATCGAGGCTACGGCGAAGGTTTGCCATGAGACGTTGCGTGCTGGTGTGGCCCCCGCTTTCAGATGATGTTGTTCGGGTCGAACCAACGTAAATCGCCGTTCTTAAGTGTTGCGCGACGATAGATTTCTCGAACGCGACAGAATCCGGCAGACAGCGAAGCTCGGCCGCCACAGCCAGGCTCATTTCTTCGAACTTTCGCTCGCCTGTCTCGACAGTCATGGCTCCTCCGACATCTGCCGCGAGCGGAATTCATCTGACGAAAGGGCCGCCGCCAGTCGGGGATCGGCCGTAGCGGTGTCGAATTTGCCGGCATCCAATTCGGAATCGACCTCTTCTTTGGTTACACCCAATGAAGCCCACAGTGGGACCAACCAGCCATAAGCCAGAGATTGCAGAGTGCTTGGATTACTCTTGGATCCCCTGAGGGAAGTCAGTGCCGCGAACGCGGAGAGTAGGGTCCGTTCGATCCGAGGATTTCTGCGCGTAGAGAACTTTCTCAAGAGCCGAAGGGGCTCTTCGTTTTCCGCATTGGCCGAGGACAGCTTCTCGAATATGGCCTTGTAGACGGCTTTTGAAATCTCGCTCGATATGGTGGGAGATTGCTTGGGAGTGCGGATTTGCCAATCAAGAAGATCAAGATCGAATACAGGCCCCAATTGCAGGTAGCTCGGTTCAATTGGAAGTGCGGCCATGCCTTGCACAAGGCTCACGAAGACGGATACGACGGGGCCATCTAGGTCGTGCGAATTGAAGTTCGCGTCCCTTACATCGAATAGCACGTCGGCGAATACGTCGAGCGCGGACCGGTTCAACCCCTCAATCGCCACCGCTGAAATCGACTCGCTCCTGCTGGTCGTCGCATCGGCAATTGCATCGCGGAGCACTTCGCCATCATTCAGGCCGATTGGAATTGAAACACGATAGCCGCTTCTTCCACCGAAGAAACGAGCGGACATACGCGCCACACTCACGGCCAGCGATCCCTTCAAAAAGACCACCTGGCCTATGAAAGTCGCCGCGCACAACTCCGCGGCAAACACTTCGGATGCTGACTTCCTAAGGCCCAGGCGCTGCAAACCAGAGGATAGCGCGACCACGGCGCCTTCTATCGACGTTAGCGGTTTCCCTTCCTCTTCGGGAACCAATTTGTGCGCGCATAGAGCCAAACTGCCTTGAATGACGAGCTTTTCATCAAGCCTTGGCGACGGCTCGAGGGCGGGTTCAAGAACAGGAGCCGTCTGGCGGATTTCTTCTGCCTTTTCGAGTTGGGACAGACGGCGTTCCAACTCATTGAGTTGCTCTTTTGAAGTCGCGATTGCCGAAAACTTCTCACTCGCAACCGACGTGGCAGCGACTCTCTCCGAAAGACGTTTTAACTGTTCGCTAGTCTGTTCGCGCAAGACGCCCACAGCGCGTACGACTTCAGCTAAACCGGTTCCCATGTCCTGAAGAGAAGATACATGTCTATCGAGTGCCGCCTCAGTCTGAACGGTTTTGGAATTTGCCTGCGCGGAAGTACGCCGCAGTTCCGATAAGTCTCTTCGCCCGTCGGCTATGTCAGCCGCCATCTTTTCGATACGCTCGCTGAGCGTACGCAGCTTTTCATCCAACAATTTGATTTCGTCTTCGTCATGGCGGAGTCGTTTCGGCAGGCCCGAGAGTTCGGTGTCACGTTGGATATCCGCTAACGCCTTCGACCCGTCAATGGACGTACGGAGTTCCGCTGAGTTGCTAAACGGGCTGAACGTAAAGAAGCGCTCGATTGCTTCGCGCGGGCATTTGTTGACAAGGGACCAATCGCGAAGCTCGGAAAATGCCTTGTTGACCGCACTTTCTTGCGCGGCCAACTGAGCGCCTTGATCGTTGTCCGAATTGCCGCTCGCCTCTTCGACCGGCTTCAAGAGGCCATCGATCGCTGCGGCTTCCGCAAGATGCTCGGCCGCCCATTGCCGCCAGATCGCGTAAAGCGCAAGGTACTGTCTTGCCCGTGGGTTTGCACTCTTTTCCCGGATTAAAATCTTCGCAAGGGCAAGCTTCTGCTGTTGAATACCAGCGGCGCTGTTTTTCCGGAATCCGTCAACGGTCGGCAACAGGGAAACCAATTCCCTCATGCCGTTTGGGCTGACTTCTGCGAAAAAGTCTAGAAGGGCCTTTTCGCCAAGCGATTGGATACGAGCAATGGCCTCTCGCGTGGGATGAGGACGGCCGCTCATCTTTGGACTGCCTTGCCGGAATCTTCACGTAAAACGTGTTCAATTGATCGCCGATGGGCGATTAGCCATGAACGCACCCTCAACTGACTAAAATGTGCAAGGAGATCGTCATCCGATAAATCCTCAGCGGCGCAACTAGCCGCTATATGGGATGACTGAGAAATCGTACAAAGCCAAATAATGCGACTTCGCAGCTCCGGCCTTAGCACCAACTTTCGGGTTAAACTCGCCTTCTTTTCCCCCGCTGGCGCTAAGAATTCGCCAAAAGGACCGAATTCTAAACGAACGTCGAGCGCAGCATTTTGCAGGATCGTATTGATTTTGTCGGCGTCGGTCCAAGCATCCCCAATCAAGGTGAAACTTTGCCACTCGAATTCACCAGCCTTCCGAAATGCGATATGCCCCGGTGTCGCCGAGGGAGCTTGAATCCTTTCTAAATCAAGTTGGCGGGCGCGAACCAACTGAAGTGCTTCCCGGCATCGGCGGGTATGAAGTTTTTCATGATGAACTTCGCCGCAGGTCAGCGACTTGAATTGAAGCGCCACCGAAGGTACCTCGGTGATATTTTCGAACGCAACGCGGATTAATCCTGGTAGCGTTCTCTTATTCCAGATAAGCGTGAGTGGTTTCTCACGATGTTCGCCGTCGGCTCGCACTTCGAACAAATGGTGGCCCTGACCGGTCACAGATACGGACGAGTGCACGGCTCCGGCAACGCATTCGAACTCTGACAATTCTTCGGTGCTATCGCCAACGTTACGCGTGCTGAGGAAGATGACGTCGGCAGGAGAAGCGAGAATTCGCCCCGCCGCGTCTACATCGTACGCGACCGGATATACAATTCCCCAAGCACGCTTTTCCGCTAGAACTTGCAATCCGCAAGCGCTGTTTAGCCAGGTCTCCAATTCTCTATCGGCGTCGTTAGGTAACGTGACGAGAGCGCATGCCCAAGAACCGTGATCGGAAAGACGACAGTCGAAGACAAACTGCGGGATATCGACGGCGTTTTGGCGGTGCCAGACAAGGTAGTAACTTGTTCCCCACGAAAGGACCCTTGCACGAGGCTTTTGCTTGTCGGGGGAGGCAGCGAAGACCGTGACCCCGTCAATTCTCATCCCTGGTAAGCGTTCGGCCAAGGCTGTACGATAGGGAAGATTCACCTCCGGGCTAAACCACGTTATCCCGAAATCGGAACTGTCCGGATTGGCGGGAAACGATGTCGGCCCCAAAAAGAGGGAACTGAGTGCGATTTTGCGAACGTGCTCGCCAGTATCCACCGACATTTGCCCATGATCGTCATCCGAACGTGGCACGACAAGTCGTAGTCCCCACTTCCGGGGCCGATTTCCGCGAACCTCGTCCTCAGGTTCGAGTTCGATAGCGAGTGCGAGCGCAGGGATGGTTTGATTTTCGCGCGCCGCGGGCGGTGGTTGCGACGTGCCCGGAACGCTCGGCCAAGGATGCTTGATGTCGGGAGACGCAAAATAAAGCTTGCATTCGGGGAGCGCCAATCCGGACTTGTGCGCGAAATGCGGTATGCGAAATTCACCTCGACGCAGGAAAACATCTGCGCCACAAACGGGGCAGGAATAGTCATTGCAATACGAACTCTCGCTCGCCCGTACCTGGCGCCCAGTTCGGCGATCTTTGGCGACGTCCATTCGCCCCCCTATTCTACCCCGATTTCTCCGCTGCCCTTGGGTTAAGACTGTCGTAATCCTGTATTCGAGAACGTCCCGTTAACACAAGTTCCGCGAACTGGCCCTTTTTCCAGTTTTTGTACTCTGGAACCCTGCTGGCACGCGGCACTAGCCAGCGTTCTCTTGCCAGCGCCCCGACCTCTTCGACGGTTTTTAGACCTCGGTAAGTCGCTCGTTTCGCCTCCCCACGCAGCACTCGACCCGCGTTCGCGGCCAGCTCGCAGACAAACATTTCTCTCTTGATTCCGTGCTTTAGCAGATCAGCTTTGAACCCAAGCTCGTCAAATGCGGCTCGGATCGTTCGCAATCGCCAATTTGGCCCCGAACCAAAACGATGTGCATCAACATAACCATGTCTTATTCTTCGAAGATACGCGCGAATTTCCAGAAACAATGAATCCGGAATGTGAAAATGGCCCCAACCGCTGGTGAAGCCAATTGGATGGAGATAGCTCTGCGTGCCTAGCCTTACTCGGTTGTACACGGATGACCGACCGAGCGACGAACTGGTCGTGACCATGACGAGTTGCGCGTGTTTTTTCTTTTTCGAAATTATCCCTCGCGTGCTTCCGTATTTTCTTTTGAAATGATCGCGCACTTCTTTGGTACGGATTAATGAGGCAATCAATTTTCCACCAAGAAGAAAATTGTACGGAGGGATTGCACCAAGAACATATGCATCCAGTATATTGACGAGGCGCTTGCTTCTATCGGCAGCATTCCAGCCTATCACGTCGTCGCGAGCCTTCAAATTGAAGACAGGATCTCCTAGCGCCATGATTCCGATCAATTTCTTATTGTAGTCATCCCATACGAGGTAGCGAAGCCGGCGCCCAAAACCTTCGGAAACCGGCACGGACCATGAGAGGCTGGCTAATCTAAATAAATCGGATTGCCATGTGTGGGCATCAATCAACTCCAGCCGAGGCCGTATGTATTCCGGCTGTACGTCAATTCCGTCCGCCAGGTGTTTCTGCATATCAGGCATTGTCGATTGGACGAATTCCCGACGCGATCTGAGCCGATCGTTTCGTTGAGCTTGATGAAGACCCCGGATGCTGTCCTTCGATTCTGACGGTGGAAGGAGCGATCCATCGGGGGCCTTCGTAAATCCAAGTTTGCGAAGGTGAGCGCGAATTTTTCGCTTAAGCGAAGCTTCTTGAGAAAATGCAGATATGACTACAGGCTTTTTTTTCATCTTGTTTTTGAAGGATCGAGGATTTGGCGGGATACATCGGGCGGACTAGTCAACGGTGAAGTATGGTGCCCGAAGTCGGAATCGAACCGACACTCCCGAGGGAACACGATTTTGAGTCGTGCGCGTCTACCAGTTCCGCCATTCGGGCATTGGGGAAATCTATAGCGGGATCAGAGGCCCTCGCCAAATTTTTTCTTGAAGTACAGGGAATTCAAGCTTGGGCTTGTGGCTGGTGCGCCCGGTTTGCCCTTCGGGCCTTGCGCGCTCGCACGATTGGCGCAACGCGCTCCCTCAATCGCTCCAGAATGGCAAGCTTCTCGGCGAATGTCGCGCGCGCAAGCTCCTTCCGTCCATTGACCTTGCGGGCCAGGATTTCGGAGTTGTCCGGATACTGCGTTCGACGGTGTGCCATCACTCAATTCCCAAAAGCGGGTTCTTGATCGCTGCCTTGAGGCAGAATTCGCTCCAAGCTTTCGTAAGATTGTGCCTCTCAAGAACGCTTTTCAAGCGTTTTAAGTCTACCGCATCCTGCTCTAAGAAGCTCTGAATTCGGGCTAAGTCCTTAAGGCGGCCCAATTTTAAGGCTGTGGCGACAACATGCTCGGCTCTGAGACAGCGGGCCTTAAGGGGCGGCTCGCCAGGTTGCGCCACGTCGATCTCAAGGGCCTGTTCTAACCCTTCCTCGTCCAACGGCGAGGCTACCGGCAGAAATTGAACGGGCCAGTCTTCGATCATGAAGCCCACGTTCGTGCGCCCGGTGTAACCCATATCGGCAAGCGCTTTCTCAATCGGACCAAGAAGGAGCAACCCTGAAGTACGTTTCTCAAAACCTTCGATCGAAATGAGGATATCCAGATCCTCGGTCAGCATGGGTTCGATATAATTCAGGGCAGCGACGGCGCCTGTGATTGCGTAGTCCGCAATCACACGTTTTGACGCGAGTTGGGTGACGACCTCGATGGTCTTGCGCATAGTCATTAAGAGAGTGCCGCGATGCTGAGATTTAGAGACATCATAGCCCTCTCCGTTCGGATTCGGCCAACTTTATCGCCGTGGCTTTGGGTACCCTCTACCCTTCGGCGCTTGGACCCGTTTCGCGATTGCCTTCGGCTTCTTGGAGTGTTCGGCAGACCGCTCTCTGCGTACATTGACCGCCGCGGCATCGATCATGTTCTTGATATGCGCGGCGTAGAATTTCTCGATCATCTCGACGCTGGTGCGGCAGTTCTTGGCGATCTGGTAAATATCCGCACCCTCCATAAGGCGAAGACAGATATACGTGTGCCGGAGCGAATACGCGCTGCGGCGCAAGCCTTCGCGGTCGAACTTCAATTCCTGTTCGTTCAGTACCGCATTGAAGTGTGTATGCTTTTCTCCAGGAAAGAGGAGGTCGGTAGGTCTGGGCAAGACCATTGTCCGGTCGGTCGATGCCGAGCCGCCGCCTTTAGGCAAATGGGCAAGGGGCTTGTCCCATCGCTTGCGTGCGCGCAGGCGCTCGAACGGAAGGACGGCACCGGGCATGCTCTTGCAGTAACCGACTCCTCTTTTGCCGCGCACACTGATTTCAAGAATGGTTTCGTTGGTGGCCTTGTCTTTGACGATTTCCACGTCCCGGAACTCAAGCCGAGCGGCCTCGTCCGGGCGAAGTCCGGTGTTCACCATGAACAGCACGTAGTCGTGCAGCTGTTCGCATTCCCATTTCCAACGGCCGTGCGGCGGATTCTCCGCGCGTTCGCGCGTCGCGGTGTAAAGACGCTTGTATTCCTCGGGAGAAAACCACGCACGATGGGTGATCTTGCCTGACGCCTTATAGGGAGCGGACAGGTCAGGAATGAATTTGAGCCATCCGAGCCTTTGAGCAGTCTTCAGGACGTGACGAAGGATAACGATTTCCTTGTGAATGGTGCTGCGCGCCGGCCGCTTTGGCTCGCCTGTCTTCGGGTCCTTGCGCGATGTCATCCGGTGCACGCGATAGTCCTGCGCCGTCTGCGGGGTAATGTCGGTCACCGTCATGTTGCCGAAAAAGGGGAGAAGATGGACCCGGAGCTTGTCGGCGAACTGGCGCACGTATTCGGGATTGCGTTCGCCAGCCGTCAGCGCCTGGTACTCCGGGAGGAAACGGGCGGCAGCATCCTTGAAAAACGGGCCGCTCCCCAGTTCTCCTGCTCCGTGTTTGATGCGGAGACTTAGGTACCAGTCCGCGGCCTTCTTCTTCGCGGATTCGAGATCATATTCGCGCGTCGAAGCGCGCCAGTTCTTGCCTGCGAGATATGTCGCGCAATGCCAAACGGCGGTGCCGGCACGTTGATAAACGTGGAGCTTTCCGCCGATGAGTTCATGGGTGACGTTCATACGCGTACGCATACGCGAAATTCGTGAAAGAATCAAGAAACTGTGTAAGTCTGTGTAAGTCCTTGATTTTTCTATCTTATTGATTTTGCTGCATAATTTTGCTGTTTTTTGATCGGATTCGGCTTTTGAGTCTGCCGCGTCTACCATTCCGCCACAGGGGCACTGAGCAGGAAAAATGCGCGGACGGAACGGCGATCATAGCGGCGCGGAGTGTGCCGTCAATCCGGCTCCCGTCGCCTATTCGCAGTAAAGTCTGACGCGCTTATGTCCCTTCGCCGCATCGACATCGACGGAGACGTCATTGAGCTGCGCGATCAGCTCTTCGACGTTTTCGGGCTTGATTTGCGAAATGTCGAAAGCAATGCCCTTCTCGCGAAGCCTTTGATTGACGCGCTCGCGTGCGTGCTCCGGCATCACGCCGGCGAGGCGTACACCCGCGCGCAGCAGCTGGAGCGGCACGCGGATATTGACCTTTTTCGGCGTATCGGTTCCAGCGCCTTCTTCCGCGTCGACGACCACGCGCAAATACTTCGGCGATCCCGTGGGCGGCGACGCCACACTTTCGCCAGGCTTCTCCAGCGCGGCGATCAGC
>Ga0335074_10007921_pt1 | contig 14746 bp, 16 predicted proteins | sample Lox_Sample_23_FD_206715 | JGI IMG/M metagenome (GOLD analysis project Ga0335074, IMG submission 206715) | Soil microbial communities from Loxahatchee National Wildlife Refuge, Florida, United States - Lox_Sample_2.3 | ecosystem: Environmental > Terrestrial > Soil > Wetlands | place: USA...
GGGCCGGGCCGTTGGGGGGGGGCGGGCCGCCGTGGGGCGGGGGCCCCGGGGGGGGGGCCGGGGGCCCGCCCCCCGCCCCCCCGACGCCCTCGACGCCGCGATCTTCGCTGCCGCCGCGCAGGACGTCAGCCACGTGATCGTGGCCGGACGCGAGATCGTGCGCGACGGCGCCCACCTCGAGTTGGACGTCGGCGGCGAGCTGGCGGCGGCGATCGGCGCGCTTAGCCCATGAGCACGCTGGTCCTCGACAACATCGGGCTGCTGGTGACCTGCGATGCGTCGCTCGGCGAGGGACCGCTCGGGATCGTGCGCGACGCCGCCCTGGTCGTCGAGGACGGCCGCGTGGCGGCGATCGAGCGTCGCGGCGCCGCCGCCGACGAGCAGATCGACGCCGGTGGCCGCTGCGTCATCCCGGGGTTCGTCGACAGCCACACCCACCTGGTGTTCGCCGGAGACCGAGCCGAGGAGTTCGTCGCGCGGATGGCCGGGCGGCCCTACGAGGCGGGTGGGATCCTGACGACCGTCTCGGCCACGGCTGCGAGCCCCGACGATGAGCTGCGCAGGCTCGCGGCGGCCCGGCGAGACGAGGGCCTGCGAGCGGGCATCACCCACGTCGAGGTCAAATCCGGCTACGCGCTCACCGTCGAAGGCGAGGCCCGTCTGTGCCGCCTGGCCGCCGAGCTGACCGACGACGCGACCTTCCTGGGCGCGCACGTCGTACCCACCGGGATGGACGCTGACGACTACGCCCGGCTGGTGTGCGGGGAGATGCTCGCCGCCTGCCGGCCACACGTGCGCTGGATCGACGTCTTCTGCGAGCGCGGCGCCTTCGACGAGGAGCAGTCCCGGGCCGTGCTCGAGGCGGGCCGCGCGGCGGGTCTCGGACTGCGTGTGCACGCCAACCAGCTCGGGCCCGGTCCGGGCGTGCGGCTCGGCGCCGAGCTCGGCGCGGCCTCGGTCGACCACTGCACCTATCTGGAGGCGGCGGACATCGACGCGCTGGCCGGATCGGACACGGTCGCGACCTTCCTGCCGGCCACCGACTTCGCCACCCGCCAGCCGTATCCCGACGCCCGCCGGGCGATCGACGCCGGCGTCAGCGTAGCGCTGGCGACGAACACCAATCCCGGCTCGAGCTACACGACCTCGATGCCGTTCTGCATCGCGCTCGCCGTGCGGGACATGCGGATGACCCTGGACGAGGCGCTCCTGGCCGCCACCGCCGGCGGGGCGCGGGCGCTGGGCCGTGATGACCTCGGCCGCCTGTCTCCTGGCTGCCGCGGCGACGCCGTCCTACTCGACGCGCCGTCCCCGGCGCATCTCGCCTACCGGCCGGGAGTGCCCCTGGTGGCGGCCGCCGTGCAAGGCGGCCGGATCGTCTTCGCCCGAGGCTAACCTGCGCCGCATGAGCGCCGGCGGCGCACTATGCCTGCACAACGCCGATTCGGACGCGGTGGCCAAGTGCCTGCGGGAGGAGCAGTTCTTCTGGCTCGACCTGGAGGACCCGAGCGCCGAGCGCTTGAAGGCGCTGGCCGATCAGCTTCACCTGCATCCGCTGACCCTGGAGGACGCCGAGAGCTTCCATGAGCGGCCCAAGCGCGAGGAGTACGACCACTACGTGTACCTGGTGGTCTACGGCGTGGACGAGCAGGCCGCGTCGGGCAGCCATCTCCTGAGGGAGGTGCACCTGATCATCTCGGGGGACTACGTCATCACGATTCACCACGGTCCCTTCGTGGCCCTCGACGACCTGCGCCGGCGCTTCGACGGTCTGCCGCGCCGGACCGAGCAGTTCCTCGTCTACATGATCCTCGACGCGATCGTGGGCACCTTCATACCGGTTCTGGCCCGGGTCGACGACGACATCGATGACGTGGAGCAGGCGGTCATCTCCCAGCCCACCGAGGATTGCCTGAAGCGGATCTTCTCGCTCAAGCGCGACCTGATCGCGATGCGGCGAGTGGTCACCCCGATGCGCGACTTCTTCGCACGAGATGCCGATCGGATCGCTGAGCTGCCGGGCATGGAGCCTGACGACCACCTGTACTTCCGCGACCTCTACGACACGCTGATCCGGACCTCGGACCTGATCGACTCCTACCGCGACCTGCTCAGCGGCGCCACCGACATGTACCTGTCGACGATCGCCAATCGCCAGGGCGAGATCGCCAAGCAGCTGACGATCATCGCCACGATCTTCCTGCCCCTGACCTTCCTGACCGGGTTCTTCGGGCAGAACTTCTCGCTCCTGACCAACCACATCATCAACCGCGCGTGGTCGTTCTGGGTCCTGGGCCTCGGCCTGCTCGGGCTTTCGATCGTGATCCTGATCATCTTCTTCCGCCGCAAGGGCTGGCTCGGCCGCGACGAACTGGTCAGCTGACGGCGAGCGTTTCCCGCAGTCCCTGCTCGAGTCCGCGCGGCGCAAAGCCGAGCTCGCCACGGGCCTTGTCGTCGGTCATCCAGTAGCTGACCCCGTCCGAGACGCTGATCAGCTCCCGGAAGTTGGGCGGAAATCCCAGCAACGGCCCCATTACCGGACCGAGTGGCGCCGACATCCGCATGATCCCGGTCGGCATCTCGCGCTTGGGCTCGCGCCGGCCGGATAGGCGCGCCGTGGTCTGGACGAGATCCCTCATCGTGGCGCGCTCGCCGGCCAGGATGTAAGACTCGCCGATCCTGCCCTTGTCGAACGCGAGGATGATCCCGTCGGCCACGTCGTCCACGTAGACGAAGGACATCTGCATGCCGGCGAACGGGATCATCGGCATCCGGCCTTTCCGGGTCATCTCGATCGCGTTGCCGAGCTCGGAGTGGTCGCCCGGGCCGTACACCCCACCGGGCTGGACGATGATGATCGGGGCTCCATGCTCGATGCGCTCCGCGGCCACCTCGTGGGCGCGGTATTTGGACTCGTCGTAGATCGACATGAAGCCCTCGTTGAGGTCGCGGCGATAGCTCTCGTCGACGACCTTGCCACGAGTGTTGCCGAACACGTTGCCGGTGGACACGTGGATGATCCGCGGGATCCCCAGCTCGATGGCGGTGTCCAGCGTGTTCACCGTGCCCTCGACGTTGGCCTCCATCATCTCCTGCTGGCGTGCCTCGGGGATCCCCACCTTGTAGATGGCCGCCACGTGGAAGACGCCGTCACAGCCCTCCATCCCGCGCCGCAGAGCATCCGTGCTGCTCAGGTCGCCCTCGATCAGCTGGCAGCCCTCCTCGCGCAGCAACCCCGCCTTCTCCGGTGAGCGAACCAGGGCGACCACGTCGTCCCCGCGCTCACGCAGCTTGGCGACCAGCCGGCCGCCGATGAAACCGGTCCCTCCCGTAACAAACGCTTTCATGGGCTGGACTCTAATCTGCGCGTAGGAATGGGATACGTGCCGCCGCAGGAACACCTGGAGCGCTACGCCGATGTGCTCGTGAACTGGGCCCTCGGAGGGGGCGACGGGATCAGGCCGGGTGAGGTCGTCCACGTCACCGCGCCTGAGTCCGCGAGGCCGCTGTACATCGAGTCCTGCCGGGCCATCTGGCAGGCCGGCGGACACGTCATCGGCGACTACCGCCCTGACGATGACGATGAGCGTAATTGGGAGCGCGTCTTCTACGACACGGCTTCAGACGAGCAACTCGACTTCTTCGCGGAGCGCTACGAGCGAGGCTTCGTGGACGAGGTCGACCACGGCCTGTACGTGATGTGCTGGAACGATCCGCACTCGTTATCGGAGGTCGACCCGGCCCGGATGATGCGCCGGCGGGTGTCTCAGAGTCCGTTCCGCGAGTGGTTGGACGCCAAGGAGGACGCAGCGGAGTACACGTGGACCATCGGGTTGTATCCGACGCCCGGGATGGCCGCTGAGGCGAGGTTGTCGATCGAGGAGTACTGGGAGCAGATCGTCGTGGCCTGCTTCCTGGACGATCCAGACCCAGTCCAACGCTGGCGCGAGGTGACCGCCCAGGTGGAGGCCCAGTGCGCGGCTCTGAACGCCATGCCGATCGAGCGGCTGCACGTCGAGGGCGAGGACATCGACCTGTGGCTGACGCTCGGCGAGAAGCGGGCGTGGAAGGGCGGGGGTGGGGTCAACGTGCCGAGCTTCGAGGTGTTCACGAGCCCGGATTGGCGGGGGACCGAGGGACGCATCCGCTTCAGCGAGCCGCTCTACATCTACGGCTCGCTGATCAAGGGCGTAGAGCTCGAGTTCCGGGACGGAGGAGTCGTGGAGGCGCGCGCCGAGGAGAACCTGGCCCTGCTCACGGAGATGATCGCCACGGAGGGAGCCGACCGGGTCGGGGAGTTCTCGCTCACCGATGGCCGCCTGTCGCGTATCACCAAGTTCATGGCCAACACCCTTTACGACGAGAACGTGGGCGGCCCGTTCGGCAACACCCACCTCGCCCTGGGTCGGAGCCTGAGGCTCTGCTACGACGGCGATCCGGACACGGTTCCCGACGAGGAGTGGGAACGGCTGGGATTCAACGACTCGGTTGTGCACACGGACATCGTCTCGACCACCGACCGCACCGTCACCGCCGTCCTGACGGACGGCACCGAGCGGGTCATCTACGCCTCCGGCAAGTTCCTCGACAGCTAGAGCAGGCGGGCACGGCAGTGGGACAACCGTCCCGTTAGGCTCCTGAGCGTGAGCTACACGCCGCCGCAGGAGTACCTCGAGCGCTACGCCGACGTGCTTATCAACTTCGCCCTCGGAGCCGGCACGGGCATCTCCTCAGGAGATGTCGTGTGGGTCAACAGCCCGGAGAACGCCAAGCCCCTGTACGCGGAGGTGTGCCGCGCCGTCTGGCGCGCCGGCGGACACGTGATCGCGGACTACGACCCCGCGAGCGAACCTGGGCTGGATCCAAACCGGGACTTCTACGAGCTGGCCTCCGAGGCCCAGCTCGACTTCTTCGCCGAGCACTACTGGCGGGGGCTCCTGGATCAGTGTGACTGGGTGGTCCAGATCCGCAGCTTCTCCGACCCCCACGCCCTGAAGGACATTCCTCCCGAGAAGATCATGCGCCGCCACCAGAGCTTCATGCCGGCGGTGGAGTGGCAGCAGGCCAAGATGTCAGAGGGCCGTTTCTCCTTCACGATCGGCCTCTACGGAACCGAAGCGATGGCCGCCGAGGCGGAGCTCTCGATCGAGGAGTACTGGCAACAGATCGTCGCCGCCTGCTTTCTCGATGACCCCGAGCCGATCGCCCGCTGGCGGGAGGTGAGCGAGCAGATCGAGCACCACTGCCGGTTCCTGAACGGGCTGCCGATCGATCGCGTCCACGTCGAAGCCGAGGGCACCGACCTGTGGCTCACGCTCGGCGAGCACCGCAAGTGGATCGGCGGCAGTGGTCACAACATCCCGAGCTTCGAGATCTTCACCTCCCCCGATTGGCGCGGGACCGAGGGACACATCCGCTTCAGCCAGCCGCTCTACATCTACAGCTCGCTGATCAAGGGCGTAGAGCTCGAGTTCCGGGAGGGCCGCGTCGTCTCAGCCCGAGCCGACGAAAACGAAGAGCTCCTCAAGCAGATGATTGCCGCCGAGGGGGCCGACAAGGTGGGCGAGTTCTCGCTCACCGATGCGCGCCTGTCCCGAATCACCCGTTTCATGGCCGACACGCTGTTCGACGAGAACATGGGCGGTCCGTTCGGCAATACGCACCTGGCCGTGGGCCTCGGCCTGCACGACTGCTACGACGGGGACGAAGCCGCGGTCAGCGAGGAGGAGTGGGAGCGCCTGGGCTTCAACCAGTCCGCCGTCCACACCGACATCGTCTCGACCACCGACCGCACGGTCACCGCCGTCCTGAAGGACGGCAGCGAGCGCGTGATCTACGTGGGAGGTCAGTTCCAGTCCGACGGCTGATGCCGTGATCACGTTCCGGCCGATGGTCGAGGACGACCTCGAGACTCTGGCCCGATGGCTAGGTGAACCGCACGTCGCGGCATGGTGGGATGAGGCGCCGGAGCTCCTGGAGGAGCTCGTATTCGCAGACGACTCCGTGATCGGGGTGCGGACGACCGTATCGGCCGCCAACTCCCGATCGTGGCGGTGCCTGGAGAAGCTCGGCTTCGAGCGGGGCGAGGCTCAGCCGGTCGAGGGCGAGAGAGGCCCTCAGTACGTACTGCACCTGCGGCGCGGCTAGGGCAGATCTTCGGGCAGCAACCCGTACAGAAGCGTGTCGCGGCGTTCGCCGTGGTGTTCGAAGTGCGAGCGCAGGGTGCCCTCGTGCACGGCGCCGCAGCGCTCGGCGACGCGGCGAGAGGCGGCGTTGTCCGGATCGATGAACAGGCCAATCCGAGCCAAGCCGAGGGCGTCGAACGACCAGCGTGCCAGCAAGCCGACGGCCCGGGTGGCCACGCCCTGGCCGCGGGCGTCGGCCGCGAGCCAGTAGCTGAGCATCGCGCTGTGGTGCCGGAGCCGGACGTCCCACAGCGACATCGACCCCAGCACGTGCGCGCCGTCGACGGGACTGACCGCCAGCTCCAGCCAAGCGCCCCGCTCCCGCGCGGGCTCGAGCCCGTCCAGCCACGTGCGAATCTCCGCTTCGGCGGCCGGCTGTGAGGGCTGGAAGCGCCGGATCAACGGGTCTGCCCCGGCCGCGAGCAGCGCCGGGATGTCCTCTTCGCTCCACGGTCGCAGGGCGACCGTGCCGTCGCTCAGCGGAGGATCGGGAAGTGGTAGCGGCGATGACTCGGGCACCCGCCCAGGGTAGGGTGACACGACAAAAAGGGGCCGCCCCCGAAGGGGAGGCGGCCCCTTAACCAGACCCAACTAGCTGTGCAGGCTACGCATGTGCGGGTACCGGCTCCTCGATGCGGCAGCTGGATGACCCGCGCAGCGAGCTTTCAGGCGACGCCGGATGCGGAGCGCTCGCGTTCGCGCGGAAGGAGGGTCTCGCGGGCGATGACGAGGCGCTGGATCTGCGCCGTGCCCTCGTAGAGCTGGAGGATCTTGGCGTCGCGCATCAGCTTCTCGACCTTGTACTCCTTGATGAAGCCGTAGCCGCCAAACACCTGGACGGCGTCGGTGGTGATCTCCATCGCGGAGTCGGCGGCGAAGCGCTTGGCGTGGGAGGACTCGAGCGTGTTGCGGTGGCCCTGGTCGAGCAGGACGGCCGAGTTCCATGTGGCCAGACGGGCCAGGTGGACCTTGGTAGCCATGTCGGCGATGATGAACTGGATCGCCTGGTGCATGGCGATCGGGACGCCGAACTGCACGCGCTCCTTGGAGTAATCGATGGCGAACTCCATCGCGGCGCGGGCGACGCCGGTGGCCATGGCGGCCACGCCGGGTCGGGTCCGGTCGAGCGTCATCATCGCGATCTTGAAGCCCTTGTTCTCCTCGCCGACGAGGTGGTCGAGCGGAATCTCGACCTCGGGGAAGGTGATCGTGGCCGTGTTGGAGGCGCGCTGCCCCATCTTGTCCTCGTGCTTGTCGACGATCACGCCCGCGTCGCGGGGCACGATGAAGCACGAGATTCCGCGGTGTCCGGCTTCCCTGTCGGTCTTGGCGTAGACCGTGTACCAGTTGGCGTACTCGCCGTTGGTGATGAAGCACTTGGAGCCGTTGATGACCCACTTGTCGCCCTTGCGGGTGGCGGTGGTCTTCATCCCGGAGACGTCGGACCCGGCGTCGGGCTCGGTCAGGCAGAACGAGGCAAGCAGCGGCGCCTCGGACAGGCGTCCGAGGTACTCCTTCTTGAGCTCGTCCGAAGCGGCCAGCGCGATCGGCGCGGTGGCCAGACCGTTACACGAGAGCGAGGTGCCGATGCCCGAGCACCCCCAGGCGATCTCCTCCTCGATGATCGCCCCATCGAGGTAGCCGAGTCCGGGGCCGCCGTACTCCTCGGGCAGGTGGCTGTTCATCAAGCCGACCTCCCAGGCCTTTTCGATGATGTCGCCGGGCCAGGTGCCGTCCCGATCGTATTCCCAGGCGACCGGACGGATCTCCTTCTCGGCGAACTCGTGCGCCATCTCACGCATGCTCTTCTGCTCGTCGGTGAGTGTGAAATCAACCACGGTTACTCCCTTGAAGATTTGTCGATTGACTAGTCAGTCAACGCCTACGGATAAGGGTACTGCACCCAGCGCGCCAGGCAACCCTTAAACGGCCTACAGGTGGGTATTCGACAGGGGTAGCCTTACTTTGAGATGCACTCGACCTTCAACGACGTCCTCTGGATCGTTTGCTCGGTCGGGATCGTCGTCGCGCTGCTGTCGCTGATCGGCAGCGGCAAGACATGGGACGAGTTCGGCCGGCGTGGCCTGCTGATGGAGAGCGACAGCCAGTCCAGAAGCGGCGGGAGAGCGTCATCGGCGGGATCGCAGCTCGAGCGTGACACCGAGATCCGCCAGATGCTCGAGGCCCGCAACACTCGGCGCGTGCGCCGCGGCGAGGCGCCGGTGGACGTCGAGGCCGAGCTGCGGCGATTGACCGCTCCGATCGTGGACGACGAGCTGCGGGGAGAGATCCGCGACCTGGTCGTGGCGCGCAACCACCGGCGGGTCAGGCGCGGCGAGGCACCTCTGGACGTAGAGGCCGAGGTCGAACGGGAAATCGCCAACCTCGCGACGCTGGAGCGATAGGCTCCCGCGGCATGGCCGACCCGCGACGCGTCGAGTTGGAGGACCTGGTCAACCGCCCAGGCACCTACTTCAATCCCCAGACCGAGGTCCTGATCGTCGTCGACGATTCACCGGAGCTCGATGGCGAGATCTTCAACATGGAGGAGTACGAGGGCGCCGACTGGGTCCTCATCTCGGACGAAACGCCGGTGGACGAGAACCGCCGCGACGAGCTGCTCGAGACCTTCCAGATCCGGCTGCACCCGGACAAGCTGGTCTCCAGCGACGACGACGAGCCTGACGAGCTCGACGACGACGAGCTCGACGTCGAAGAGCTCGAGTAGCGCGTAGGACTCAGGACACCTAGTTGCCGTTGAGCAGCGATGCGCACTGCTGCATCTTGGCCACGTCCTGCCCGGCCGCGGTGATGCACTTGCTGTAGGCGCCGGTCGCGCCCTCGACGACGCTCGGGCTGGTGGCCGTGCCGCCGCTGGTCGAGCCGGCGCTCCCGGTCGTGGTGGCGCTCCCGGTGCTGGCCGAGCTGGTGCCGGTGCCAGTGCCGGTGGCCGCGCCTTCGAGGCTGCCCTCGACGTCCCGGATCAGCCCAGCCAGCTTGGAGGAGAACACACTGTAGGGCTGCAGGTGCGTCGGGGCGGTGATCGTCTGGGGCTGGTTGAGGTCGGTGTACTGGAGCGTCAGCGCGATCGCGGCCGAGGTCATCCCGCCGAGCAGCGAGGACAGCTGCCCGGTCACGGGGAACGTCAGCGCGATGGTCAGGCGCCTGATCGTCTTGTCGCTGTTTCCGGTCCACACGTCGATCGTCGGATGCTGGACGTCGCCGGCGATCGCGCTCTGGGTGGCGGCGGAGATGCCGCCGGAGAGCTTGCTCGCCCCTGACACACCGAGCGACCCGGCCTGCTCCAGGAAGGCGTTGACGTCGCGCAGGAGAACCGGAACGTCGATCTGGGCCCTGACGTGGGTGGTAGGCGTGCCGCCCACGCTGGCCGACCCGACGACGGCCGGGTGGGTCAGCCAGCTGAGGGGGTCGATGCCCAGCTTGCCCAGGATCCCTTGAGACTTGCCGCCTCCACCGGAGGACGCCACCTTGGCGAAGCTCGACTCCAGCTTCTCGAAGTTAGCCTGCGGCAGCTGGTAGCCCGTGCCCGCCAGGCTGACGAACCCCTGGCTGCCGGTGGAGATGACCGACAGCGAGCCGCTCTGACCCTGGCTCGAGACCTGCACGGTGAAGTCCGACTCTGGGAGCTTGCCGGTGCCGCGGCTCTGGAACGGGCCGCCGAAGGCCAGGACGATCGGCTGAGTCAGAGTGCTCGAGCCATGCGGGTCGAGGCTGATGGAGAAGCTGAGCCTTCCACTGTTGACCTTGTGCGCGCCCGAGAAGGTCTGCTTGAGCAGCGTGGAGGCGCTTTGCGGCGAACTGGCACCGCAGGCAGTCAGCAGGATCGCAGCGGCTGCGGCGATCAGACCGGCTATGAAGGCGCGCTTGCACACAAACAGTCGCGCCGAAAATAGCATCGGGGGCATGAGGGCGAGCCGGCTCACCGCCGCCGCGGCGGCGTGTGTCTTGGTGGGGTTGATCTGGCAGGTGCCGCTGGCCTCGGCGGCGCGCGTGCTGCTGCTCGGGCCGGGCGGGCACGCCCGGGTCATCCAGGACCGGTTCCTGACCGGACCTGCCTCGACGCCGATTCCGGCCCGGGGAGCCGTCTCGTCCACGGATCCGACCCCTGCAGGTGGCTCGATCCCGATCGCGTACGCGGCGAGACGCAAGCAGGCCAAGCCCGTGACCGTGGAGAGCCGCCTGGCCCAGCTCGAGCGCCAGCACGCGATCACCGCTGCCACCGAACGCGGCTACCTGAACGACTTCAAGTCGGCCCTGGCCGCCGAGAAGCGGCTGCCAGGCACTCGGGCGAGCGAGCTGATCGCGGTGACCGAGACCCTCCACGACATCGCAGCCTCCGGCGAGCTGACGACCTCACGGCTCCCGGTCCTGTTCCTGACGCTCCAGCGCAACCTGCAGTGGTGGACAAGAGGACCGCTCCTCGCGAGCGGAGATCGGGTCGAGTTCGCCGGTTCGCAGCTGGTGTGGGAGTACTACCCCGGGCAGGGGATCGAGCTCCAGGAGCTGGGCAGCTTCGGCAAGGCCGACGCCATGTACACCGCAGGGCCCTCCGAGTACGGCGAGCTCAAGGCGCTGGTGGACGAGCTGATTCCGCTCGCGGCCGATCGGGCCGGCGGCCTGGCCTGGGAGTACTACTTCTCCTTCGACGGCGGACAGCCGCCATGGGTCAGCGCGATGGCCCAGGGAACCGCCCTGGAGGCACTCACGCGCGCCTACAAGGCGACCGGGGATAACGAGTACCTGGAGGTGGCGCACGAAGCCCTGCCTCTGTTCGAATCCCAGCCACCGCAGGGGGTCAGCGAGCCGACCCAGATCGGCACCCGCTTCCTCCAGTACTCCTTCGCCCCCCACACCTACATCATCAACGCCTTCCTTCAGACGTTGATCGGGCTCTACGACTACGCCAAGGTCAGCGACGACCCGGAGGCCCAGAGCCTGTTCGCGGCCGGCAACCGGGAGGCGCAGGCCGAGTTGCCCTCCTACGACACCGGCGCCTGGTCCCTCTACCAGCCGGGGATCGAGGACGACCTCAGCTACCACGAGCTGGTCACCGGCTTCCTGCAGGAGCTGTGCTCGCGCACGCACGCGACCGTCTACTGCGTGACCGCCCAGCATTTTCAGGCCTACCTGCACACCCCGCCGCAGCTGACTCAGCTGACTCTGGCCGTGCGGGCCCGCCGGCCCTTCGACCTGCGCTTCCGCCTCTCGAAGATCTCCCACGTCGGGATCGTCGTTCTGCACGGCGATGACACGGTGCTGGCCACGAGCGCCGACTTCCCCTACGGGGTCGACGAGTTCGCCGTGCCGGCCCTGAAGAAAGGGACCTACACCGTGCATCTGGCCGCCACCGATCTGGCCGGCAACTTCAATCGGATCGTCGGGACGCTGAGCGTCGGCTCGAGCTAGCCGGGCGTCCGTCTCTTCCTCGGGCCCGGCCCGGCGGCCGAGAGTTCGCGCCCGCCGCGCGCCGGGCGCGCCTAGACTCGGGCGGCATGACGCCGCGGACGATCCTCTACACGGGCAAGGGAGGCGTCGGCAAGACCTCCGTGGCCGCGGCCACCGCCCGCCGCTGCGCCGCCGCCGGGCAGCAGACGCTGATCCTCTCGACCGACCCGGCGCACAGCCTGTCCGATTCCCTGGAGGTCGAGCTGGGCGGCGAGCCCACCCCAGCCGGCGGGAACCTGTGGGGACTCGAGGTCGACGCCCAAACGGAGATGACCAGGCACTGGGCCGGCGTCCAGGACTGGCTCGGTGAGCTGCTGGTGGAGCGGGGGATCGACCGGATCTCGGCCGAGGAGCTCACCGTCCCGCCCGGCATGGACGAGCTGTTCGCGCTCCTGCGTTTGCAGGAGCAACACGGCTGCGGGCAATGGGACGTGATCGTCGTCGACTGCGCCCCGACCGGAGAGACGCTGCGGCTCCTGTCGTTCCCTGAGGTGGCGCGCTGGTGGCTGGACAAGGCGATGCCGGCCGAGCGGGGCCTGCTCGCCGCGGCCGCCCCGATCGCGCGCTCGATGCTGGACATCCCGATCCCGAGTGGCGCGGTGTTCGCGGACCTGCAGCGCCTATCGGGCAACCTGATCGAGATGAACGAGATCCTCCGCGACCGGGGTCACGCGTCCGTGCGCCTCGTCATGAGCCCAGACCGGATGGTGATCGGCGAGGCGATGCGTACGTTCACCTACCTCAACCTCTACGGATATCTGACCGACGCAGTGATCGTCAACCGGGTCTTCCCGGCCGAGGTGGGCGAGTACTTCGCCAGCTGGCGGCGGGTGCAGGAGGAGCATTTGGAGCTGGTGCGCTCCGCGTTCTCGCCGGTCCCGGTTCTGCCTGTTCCGTTCTTCGAACACGAGGTCGTCGGGCCGGAGCGCCTCGATCAACTGGGCGACGCGCTGTTCGGGCAGGCAGAGCACGACCCGGCGGCCATCCTGCATGATGCGATCACGCAGGAGCTCTCGAGTTGCGAGGACGGGGCCACCCTGCGCCTCGCCCTCCCGTTCGCCCGTAAGGAGGAGATCTCGCTCAAGCAGATCGGGCTGGAGCTGGTCGTGTCCGTGCCGGGACAGCGACGCACGATCATGCTGCCCCCCTCGCTCGGCGGCTACCGGCCGAGCACGGCACGGTTCGAGGCGGGGGCGCTGGAGGTGAGCTTCGAACGTGCCGGATGAGCCGCGGGACACGATGGCGGAGGACGCGCTGCACCGGCTCGAGGCGCGCCTCGAGAGGGCCACGGTGGCGGCCGAGCGCCTGATGGCCGAGGCGGTCGAGACCGTCACCGGTCGCCAGCGTGAAGGGAACCGGCCACCGGCAGCGCACCGGCCACCGGCCGCGTCCCGGCCACCGGATGCCGGCTGGGAGTCGGTCAACGAGCCCGCGGGGGGCGACCTGGCCCTTCTCACCCAGATCCTGGAGCGGATGAAGGACCTGATCCCGCCCGAGCTCCAGCGGCGGCTGGCCGAGGCCTTGCACGAGCTGCTTCTGGCCGTGCGCGCATTGATCGACTGGTATCTCCAGCGGCTCGAGCGGCGGCAGGAGAGCCGCCCGGAAGTCCGGGACATTCCGATCCTCTAGACGCTCTCGCGGCGGCCGGGCCCTCGCAGCGCCGCCGACCCACCCCCCTACAATCGACCGGTGGTCGGCACCGGACGGCAGGCATGAGCAGCTCGGGGGCGGGCGTCGTCCAGCGCGCCGAACTCGCCGGCCGGCGCGTCTGGCGCGCCGGGGGCAAGCTGAGCCGCGAGCAGCGGTGGGCAGCCGGGGCGGCCGCAGCGCTGTTCTTCACCTTGTTCCTGCCGTGGTACCAGGCCACTGTCGTGGCCACCACGGTCATCCGCGGCTACCGCTACCAGCTGCCCAGTCCGGTGACCGTCACCGGCTGGGGAGCCTTCGGCTGGGTGGAGGTGACGCTCATCCTGATCTCGGGCGGCGTGCTGTGGCTTCTGTTCCGGACCGCGGACGGGCGGCCGGTCGACCTCCCGGTCGGCGACGGGCCGGTGGTCATCGGCGCCGGCGGACTCGCTTGCCTGGTGGTCGTCTGGCGCATGTTCGACAAGCAGGGAGTCACCAGCCACGGCCAGTTCGCGCTCTCCACCGGGATCGAGTGGGGGATCTTCGTGGCCCTGCTCGTGTCGGGACTTCTGACCTACGCCGGAACCCGCTTGCGCACGGCTCCACGCGCTTCGGAGGATCCGCCGGCCGAACCGGACGGCATGTTCGACGGGCCCTGGCGCGAGGGACGCGTGACCGCCCGGGCCGGAGCCAGAGCCGGAGCCGGGGCCAAAGCCGGAGCCGGGCCGAGGGCCGCGGCCGGCGCCGGAGCTGGCGCGAGGGCCAGGGCCGGCGAGGCGCTCGGCGCCGGCGACGAGATCAAGGCCCGGAGAGCCCGCGAGGAGGCGGCCACTGCAGCGGGGCAGCGCCGGTCCCGCGCGCCTAGCAGTTCCGGGTGGCGCCCGGCGGAGCGCCCGGAGTGGAGCGAGCCCGAGCATGCGCTCGACGGGCCGCAGCTCTCCCCCGACCGGATCGACACCGACCAGCTCGCGACTCCCCCGGACAGCGCCCCGCCAGACGCCTCAGACGCGCCAGACCCAGACGCCTCAGACGGCCCAGACGCCTCAGACGCCCCAGACGCCCGGCACTAGCTCGGCATCGTCTGGATCTCGCCGGCCGCGACGAAGTAGAAGCTGACGGCGGCGACCACGAAGATCCCGGTGAGGATCAGCGTCTTGGAGTGGATGATGTGGCCGTAGACGCCGATGATGAACCCGATCGCGATCACGGCGGCGAACAATCCCAGGTGGGACGTGGCATCGGCGAGCGCGAACACCAGAGAAGTGAACCCTATAGTGGGGTCATGGCGGAGCACCCCTCTTCGGTCCAGGACGTCGCCGAGGGACTTCGGTCGGCCGGGTACCTGGCGGACGAGTCCACGGCGCTCGTTTCGTTCCTCGCCACCAAGCTGGGCAAGCCGGTGCTGGTCGAGGGTCCCGCCGGGGTCGGCAAGACGGAGCTGGCCAAGGCGCTGGCCCGCTACCTTGACC
>Ga0335074_10007922_pt1 | contig 14743 bp, 13 predicted proteins | sample Lox_Sample_23_FD_206715 | JGI IMG/M metagenome (GOLD analysis project Ga0335074, IMG submission 206715) | Soil microbial communities from Loxahatchee National Wildlife Refuge, Florida, United States - Lox_Sample_2.3 | ecosystem: Environmental > Terrestrial > Soil > Wetlands | place: USA...
GCGCCGGCCCCCGAGCAGGATGTCGAGGATGGCGAGGTTCTCGGCGAGCTTGAGCGGCTCGTGCCACGGCAGGACCAGGACCATGGTGCCCAGCTCGATCCGGCTGGTCCGCCCGGCCAGGTAGGTCAGCAGCTGCGTGGGGTTGGCCGTCATCCCGTACGGCGTGAAGTGGTGCTCGATTGTCCAGAACGCGTCGAACCCGAGCGGCTCTACGAGGTCAGCGAGCGCCAGCTCGCGCCGGTACTGGGAAGCGTCGGATACGGGGTACTTCGTGTCGAAGCGGCCGCCGCGGTGCCGGTCCTCGAACTCCGTCACGTTGGCGAACCACGAGGAGACGCCTACCTTCATGGTGCTGCCGCGCGCTCGGGCACCGGTTCCTCAGCCTGCAGCCGGAACGTCCAGGCGGCGGGTGCGGTCGCGGAAGAGGTAGGAGTAGGCCGAGTGCAGCGAGATCGTGTCGACGTGCTCCAGCAGGGGCAGTTTCGCCAGCGTCCGGACGATCTTCGCGGAGTACGGGGCCTCGATGTCGGTCGGGGTGCCGAAGGAAAATGTCCCGTGCCCCCGCGCGCCCCGGTCGAACTGGTACGCCATGTACAGCGCCGTCGGATAGCTGATGTCCGGCTCGTCCCCGAAGCCCGGGATGTACTTCCAGTTGAACCCCACCCTGTTGCGGCCGGCCTCGGCCGCCGCCTCAAGTTCCGCGGGGGTCATCTCGCGCATCTGGCTTACCGTGCCGTCGACCAGCGGCGCCTCGTACTCCGAGCACCGGAAGGAGAATTCGCCTTCGAAGATATCGGCATCCGGGATCACGCCGAACAGTTTCGGCGACCCCATGTACTCGCGGCCAGCCAGGATCGGGGCGCAGTCGGACTCCCAGATCGCCAGCGTGTACGGCCCGGCGATGGGCTCGGGCGTGCAGACGCAGACCACGTTGGCGGAAACGGACACGATGTTGTAGTTCCGGCCGCCCATCCACTCCATGTTGACCATGCGCGTGTACACCGCCGTGACCACCTGGTCGTCGGCGGGAAGGAACCACTCGGGCAGCAGCTCGCCGATGGCGTCGCGTGAGGTCCGGTAGGTGATCGTCGTGGTGTAGGTCTCGAAGCCTTGCGAGACCGGTGGCGCGATCGACGGCCCGTAGGAAACAGGCATGTCGTAGCGGACCCCGGCCGTGCGAGTGAATGTCATGACGGACCTTCCTTGCTGTTCGGGATGCTGGCTAAGTCGCTTGGCCTGACCAGTGTCAGCGCGGGCAGGAAGCTGCCGAACCGGCCGCGGTAATAGGCGAGCGGGCGTCCCTGGCCCATGTCGACCGAGCGGACGAGCGCGGTGATCACCAGGTGCGACCCGCCGCGGACCATGCTCTCGGCTTCGCATTTGATCGACCCGAGAGCGCCCTCGACGCGCGGTACGGCGTCAGCACTCGGGCCGGTGAGCTGGATCTTCGCCCCTTCACGCGTCGCGAAATGCACCGCGACGCTCGCCTGGCTCTCTTCCAGTATGTTCACGACGAACAGGCCGCGTTGCCTGATCGCGGCGAGCGTGCGGCTGGTGTCCTTCAGGCATACCAGCAGCATCGGCGGGTCCAGCGAGAGCGACGCCATGGCGCTGACCGTGGCACCGAACGCCTCGCCGTCGACCGCGGTCGTGACGACGCAGACGCCGGTCGGAAAGTGCCCGATGGCGCGCCGGAATTCCTCCGCGGTCACTGGCGTCGGCTGAACAGCCCGCTCGGCATGCATACACGCACCCCTTCGAGGAACTATGCGAGTCACGCCTTCATTTCCTAAGCAGATGATCAGGATCGTACGAGCCTGGTGTTCTCTCTGTCAATAGTCATGCCTGGTCGCGGTGCGCTCTCGTCCCTGTAATCTCTAAGCGTGCGATCGAACAATGACCGGCAGAACGTCGCTGCGGCCAGGGGGACAACCACTCCCCGGCGCAATGCCCGCGGCGAGTCGACACGCGCTCGCCTGACAGAGGCGGCGCTGAGGGTGTGGGCCGCCGGCGGCTACGCGGGCGCCGGGACACGCGACATCGCCGAGGCGGCGGGACTCAGCCAGGCGGCGATGTACATTCACTATCCGACGAAGGAGGACTTGCTGTTCCAGATCGCGCTGGACGGCCATAAGGAGATCGAGGCCGTGGTCATCGCGGCCGAGGCGAGGGCGTCGAGCCCCGAGGAACGGCTCCGCGCGTGGGTCTACGACTTCGTGGCGTGGCACGCCCGCTCGCACACCAGGGCACGGGTGATCAATTACGAGATGCGCGCGCTCTCCCCCGAGCACACCAAGGAGATCGCCAAGATCAGGCAGAACATAGGCTTCGTGCTCCGGCGCATCCTGGGTGACGGCCTGGAGGCCGGCGTCTTCCGCGTGGGCGACACCGGGATCACCGCCAACGCTATCGTGTCTCTCGGCATCGACATCGCGCGCTGGTACAGGGACGAGGGCACCTGGAGTCCCGAGGAAGTGGCGCAACGCTATACCGACCTCGCTATGCGCATCGTCGGCGCCGCCTTATCGGGCTGCGGGCTCTAACTCGGAGAAGGGCGGCTCATCGACGGGATCGACGACGACCACAAGCGGAGGGGGATCCGTCTGCAGTTCTGGAGACCTCGTCAGCTTGCCTTCTGAGCGCCGCTGGGCGAGTTCGCTCAGCACCTCAGCCGCAGTGCCCTCGATTTCATAAACGACGAGGTACTTGTACTGGTATTCGCCGCTGTCGACACGATAGCGGCGTGCCGTTTTCATGCCGGTGACATGGCGCAGCAGCTCCGGGATATGGGTATTCGTGTACCACTCGTGATACTCGGCCTCACGCGAAGCGTCGGAAGGATTCGAGAAAGTCAGCAGCAGTCTCCGCTGGGCGCCAGCGTCGCTCATTCGGTCACTCCTCGCCTTCGCCATGGCCGGGCGGCCCATCATCCGACTGGCCGAAGTACGCTCGCACGATCTCCGACGAAGAGAAAGCCAGGTCGCGTGGCACGCCCGCGAAGGCCACCTGCCCGGACACCATCAGGTACACGCGGTCGGCGTAGCGCATGACGTTATGCAGGTGCTGCTCGACGAGCAGGACTCCTAGGCCGCGCGAATCCGCGGCTTCCCGGACGGTACGCAGCACGCGCTCCACGGCCAGGGGAGCCAGCCCGAGCGAGAGTTCGTCGCCCATCAGCAGGTCGCCGTCACGCGCTAGCGCCCTGCCTACCGCGAGCATCTGCTGCTCGCCGCCGGAGAGGTCGCCGGCTTTCAGGTTCAGCCTCGCCCGCAGCTCGGGAAAGATCTGCAGGAACCTGTCCGGCTCGACACGTCCGATCTTGAGGTTCTCCCTGGTCGTCAGCGTCCGCAGGACGGATCGATTCTCGTTGACGTAGCAGAGCCCTCCCTTCGCCCTCCGGTGCGGACTGCTCGGCATCGGTGCGGACTTGAACAAGATCTCGCCGCCCGACGACGAGACGTAGCCGCCGATCGCGTTGAGCGTCGTCGTCTTGCCGGCTCCGTTGGGCCCCACGAGAGCGACCACCTCTCCGGCCGCGACCCTCAGGTCCACGCTGCGGATGACCGGGACCGACCCGTAGCCGGCGCTGACATTGCTCAGCTCAAGAAGAGATGCCATTGCCGCCCATCCGATCCGCCATCTGCCGAGCCGAGATGTTGTCTGCTGTCGCGTCCTCCGCCGTTTCCGGCGTGCCCAGGTATGCCTCACGGACTACGGGGTCTTCCTGGATCTCGGCGGGAGTCCCGCTGCCGATGACCCGGCCGAAGTTCAGCACTGTCACGCGGTCGCAGACGCTGGTTACCAGCGCCATATCGTGTTCTACCAGCAAGATTCCTATTCCTGCCTCACGGCTGAGCTTGCGGATAAGTCGGCCGAGTTCAGCGGACTCGGTATCGTTGAGCCCCGCGGCCGGCTCATCGAGGAGCAGCACCGCGGGGCCGACCGCGACGGCACGGGCGATCCCCACGAGCCTGCGGACGCCGTACGGGAGATCGCGGGGCGATCGCGAGAGAAACTCGCCAAGCCGGAATTCCTCGATCGCACCCGATGCCTCAGAACTCCACTGCGAGCGTCCTACACGGACGAGATTCGTGACGTAGGCCCCGGTGTCGCGGGGGTCAGACGCGACCCTGAAGTTATCCGCGACGCTGAAGTCCTCAAACAGCTCAAGGGCCTGAAAGGTACGCGCGAGGCCAAGTCGAGCGCGTTTATAGGCCGGCTTGTCGTCTAGCCGCTGATCGCCTAGGCGCACCGATCCGGCCTGAACGGGCACGAAGCCGGTAATCGCATCGATAAGCGTTGTCTTGCCCGCGCCATTCGGGCCGATGAGCCCTACTATCTCTCCCGGCTCTACCTGGAACGAGACATCATCGACGGCGACCACACCGCCGTACCTGACGGTCACGCCCTCGACCTTGAGAGCCGCGGGCCGGCGGCTGGAACTCCCTGAGAGCCCGCCCTCGGCGGAGCTTGCCGCGGGACCGCCGGCCCCATCTGCCACCGCGGCGCCATCGCGAGCGCGTCTTGTCACAGCGACCCGGCCTGCTACCGCACCTATCTTCGCGCCTAGACCGCGCATGAACGCCGGTACCGGCGTGCCCGCGATGCCGTTCGGGTTCTGGATCAGGACCAGGATCAGGAAGATGCCGCCGATGAGCGGAAGCCAGCCGTCAAGCGCGCCGAACTGGTTCAGTATCAGCGAGCCCAGGCCGCCGGCCTGGAAGCCCGATCCGTAAAGGCTGCCGCCGATGTGACCGAGCCCGCCGATGGTGGCGTAGCCCACGAAGTTGACTGAGGTCAGCGGATCGAACGTGTTGAACTGGAGCACCGGATTCTGGAAGGCGAGCAGTATGCCGCCCAGCCCTGCCACGCAGGCGCCCAGGCCGAAGGCGTACAGCTTGGCGCCCCTGACGCTGATCCCCAGTGATGCCGCGGCCCGCTCATTGGCGCGCACCGCGACCAGCCGCCGCCCCGACCTTGACCTGCGCACATTGGAGACGGCGATGCCGGCGATTATGAGCGCGACGATGCCGAACACGGCGTATCTCGCCGGCTCCGTGATGGGATTGAGGGAGAGGCCGAAAAGGGTGAGCGGCGGAACGGTGGTCCCTCCGAGGCCACCGGTGTAGCTCGGGTTGAGGAATACCAGGTCCTCGAGGGCAACTCCGAGCCCCAGAGTGACGATCGCCAGGTTGACGCCCCTGGTTCTTATCGCCGGCAGGCCGACGATGATGCCCACGGCCGCGGCGGCCACCATTCCGGCGATGACGCACAGGAGAAAGGGCCAGTTCCAGACCGCGGCTATCCGCCCGGCCACGAGAGCGCCGACTCCGGCGAGCGAGTACTGGGCCAGGGAAAGCTGCCCCGCATACCCGGTGACGACCACCACCGACAGCAAGATCGTCGCGACCGAGACCTGGACGGTGATGGCGAACGTGATCGAGGCGGGCAGGAACGTCAGGATGCACACCGAGAGCACGATGGCGATCGGGATGACGGCTTTCAGGCGCAGCACACCCGAACCGAGATGGGGCAGTCGCTCCATGACGTGACCGCGCACCGGGAGGCCGCGCCCGCGGATCAGCAGGACGACGATGATGACCAGGAACGGGAATGTGTCCGACCAGCCGGCCTGGGTGACGTAATAGGCCATCTCGGACTGGACGATGCCGACCACGACACCGGCGGCAAGCACGATCGGGAAGGAGACGAAGCCGCCGAGAAGAGCGGCCGCCAGAGCATCGACGACGATCAGCGTCAGGTTCGTCACCACCAGGCCGCTCACCGGGACGATGAGGATCCCGGCGATGCCGGCCAGCGCCGCGCCGACCGTCCATGTCAGCGCGGCAAGGCCCTGCGGAGACCAGCCGAGCGTGGACGCCGCCTCCGGGCTCTCCGCGACGGCCGCCATCGCGAGACCGAGCGAGGTGAACCGGCTCCATGCGTACAGCACGACGCAGATACCGACCGCGATGGCGAGCAGCCACAGGGATTCCTCGCCGATCGTGTAACCCCACAGCTTGATCGTCCCGTGCGGCAGGGCCGGCGGGATCACCGTGTTGGTGGTGGCCCCGAACCAGATCGAGGCCACGCCGTCCAGCGTGGCCAGGATTCCGAGCGTGGCGATCAGGCGCGATAGCGGCGAGGCGTTGCGAAGCCGCCGCATCAGGCCGTACTGAGTGATGAGTCCGATCAGGCTGATGGCGCCTGTGCTGAGAACGAGCGATATCCAGAACGGCCAGCCCTTTTCGATGTTCATCGCATAGAACAGGTAGGCGGCGGACATCGCCATGGCGCCGTGCGCGAAGTTGACGACTCCGGACCCGCGGTAGATGAGGACTAGCCCGTTCCCGAGCAGTCCGTAGATCGCTCCGATGCCCAGCCCGAAGATCGCGAATTCGACGAACGTGTGCATCCCAGTGCCGTCTCATCCGCCCGCGACGAAGGATTCGACGCTGAACGGCTGGCTGTAAGCGAGAGCGAGCTGCCCGTTGACGAGGTGCTCCATGTACTCGTCCCAGTTGTTGATGTGCCCGTAGCCCGCCGGGCCCTCAGCGTCCGGCGTCCATGGTGGCTGAAGCCCGAGGCTGACGTCCTTTTCAGTCCGCAGTGCCTGCAGCATGGTGGCCGCGGTGATGGATGAGCCCGGAATCGAATTCGCGATTACCTGCACGACATGGACGGCATACCAGGCCTCAAGCTGCGCGGGAGATGAGTAAGACGATCCGGCGTACTTGTCCCCGGACTTGGCTTCGGCGGCGATGTCCGCGTTGAACTGCTGGAGGATCGGGAACTGGCTGGTCGCGTTGTTTGGCGGCAGGTCACCGCCGAACAGCATCGCCTCGCCGAATGGCGTGGTGGGGCCGAGGGTCTGCAGCACCGAGTTGGGATAAGCGACCGCGGTGACATAGGTGTGGAAGGAGTAGCCCGCGGCCTCGGCGGCAAGCGCGAACTCGGCGACCTGCTGCCCGCTCATCGCCAGGTACACGATGGACGCGTGCTTGGCTGCCGCCGCTGCGACATAGGGGGTGAACGACGTCGTGGTCACCGGCATCTCGACGGTGCCCTTCCAGACCCCGCCGTTCTTGATCACGGCTGCCTGCGTGGAGGCGGCGAGCGTCGCGACGATGGGAATCTGCACGCCGACGAAGGCGAAGGACTTCATGTTGGCGATGTGGATGCCGTAATAGGCACCAGCGTCGAACGTGCCGATGCCGCCCGACGAGCGCGGGAAGTAAATAGGAGATGAGAACTGCGAGGCCACGGTCGGGCTACCCGCGACGTCCGGGATGTTCGCCGCCTGGAGTATCGCGGTGATCTGCGGGCCGTAGTTGGTGTTGTCTCCTGTTATCGCGATGTCGCCGTCGGAGACCATTTTCCGGGCGCATGCCTCGGCCGTGTCGACGTTGCTCTGCACATCGCACCAGTCCAGTTGCACCGGATGGCCCTTGATGCCACCTCGGGCGTTGATGCCCCGAATCGCGGCCTGGGCGCCGGCCAGAGCATCCGGGTATTGGGTGTCAGTGCCGGTGAGATTGACCGGGAACCCGATCTTCAGGACCGACTTGCCGCTCCCGGACGCGCCCGAAGTGCCTGAAGCACCCGACGTGCCCGATGATGAGCAGCCGGCCGCGATGATCACCGCCGCGGTCGCGATGCCCGCCGCGACCGCGCGGGATGCGAGGCGCCGGCGAGTCCCGCCGCCGTGACCTGCCCGCGATCTGTGTGCGCGTCTCATTGTGCCGCCTCCTGTTCCGCGAACTTAAGGATTTCCGGGGCCAGGAGATACCAGCGGTCAAACAGGCTGCCCGTGCCCTCCTGCCTGCGGCGTGCTGCCTCGAAGAATTCCGCGTCGCCCCACGGAGGCGCGGTGAGCACGGACCCTTTGATCTGCTCATGCACCGCGACAGAGGTCTCGTATGGGTGGTAGAGGTCCCCTTTGCCGTTAGCGAAGATCAGCGTTGGGGCCTTGATGGCCGACAGGACCTCGTTCGGAACGCCCGGTAGCGGCTCGTCCGGACGCGGGATGTACGCGAGCAGCCACCGCAGCATGACCTTGATGAACTCATCGGTGTCCAGCGCGAGAAGCTGGTCACGGCCGGCCGGGTTGAGTTCCAGGTTCTCGGCCCACTGCGGCAGCTTGGCCACTCCCTCCATGCCGTTCACCAGTGCCTCCGCGACGTACGGGTGGATGTAGTGGCCCAGGTACGTCGTGCCGAACAGCCCGCCGGACATCATCCAGACCACTAGCTTCCGCACAACCTCGGGATGACGGCTGGCGCACAGGACCGACACGCGCGACCCTGCCGATCCGCCAGCGATGAGTGTCGGGCCGAGGTCGAGTGCTTTGATCAAGCCCGCCATGTAGTCGGCCGCCATGGCTGACTCGGTCTCGCCGGAGAAGTTGAAGTCCGACCCTCCCGTGTTCGGCCTGTCCCACAAGACCACGGTCATGTGTTCGGCTAGGCGCTCACCCAGTGGCCTCAGCCCAGGAATATCCATGCTCATGCGGCCGCCCGGGGTCAGGATCACCGGTTCACCGGATCCGAGGATCTCGTAGCGGAGTGCTGTGCCTTCGACCGTTACTTTCGGCATCTAACCGCTTGCCTCCAATCATGCAGCCGGCCCGGCCATGCGAGCGTCTGGTTCGACTGATTTTCTAAGCGACTGATCGGGATGGTACGAGCGGTGATCCAGCATGTCAATATGCCCGGTCATCGCCCGGAACGACCTCTGAGGTCATCGGCAAGCCAAGATCGCTGCAGACATGTTCGCTTGCTTAGAAAATGCTCGGGGTAGTAGGCTCGGGCCTCGTCGTAGTCATCGGATGGGAGACGGGCGCGTGAAAGTCGGAGTTTCTTCCTGGTTCAGCAACCTGGCCGAGTACGAGGAGCGGCACCGGACCGGCGCGTTCGACAAGTCGTTCCCGGTGGCCGACGCGGACCAGATACGCCGCGAGCTCATGCTGGCCGATCTGGTCGAGCCGCTCGGGTTCGATGCGTTCTGGACCATCGAGCACCACTTCACCCCCTACGGCATGACCAACAACCCCATCCAGTTGCTCACCTACCTAGCCGGGCGGACCAGCCGGATCGAGCTGGGCACCATGGTCCTGGTCCTGCCGTGGCACGAGCCGCTCAAGCTCGCCGAGAACCTCGCCATCCTCGACATCCTGCTCGGGGGCCGGCGCCTCAACATCGGCGTCGGCCGCGGCTTCGCCGCCCGCGAATTCAACGCTCTCCGCATCCCCTACGAAGACTCCCGCACCCGGATGAAGGAATGCCTCGACATCATCCGCATCGCCCTCACCAGTGAGTTCTTCTCCTATGAAGGCGAGCATTTCACGATCCCCCGCACCACCATCCGGCCCCGCCCCCTCACCCCCGACCTGACCGAAAACCTCCTCATGACCTGGACCTCGCCGGAATCCCTCGACATGGCCGCGAACAGCGGCGCCGCTCCGCTGTTCACCAACTACCACGACTGGGCCGTCGTCATGGGCGGCCTTGAGACCTTCAACCAGATCCGCGCCAGCCACGGCTGGCCGGCTTCACCTGCCGCCATCGCCACTACCGTCTATGTCGATCACGACCACCAGCGTGCCCAGGAAACCGGCGAGCACTACTGGCGCAAAACCAGCGGCATGACGGTCTGGCACTACGACCGCCTCGCCTCCCCTTACTTCCTCCCCGAGGCTTCCCCCGCCGAACGCCAGGCCGCCGTCACCAAAGGCTATGAGGGCCAGTCCTCCGCCGGCCTGTTCGGCAGCCCTGAGCAGGTCACCGAGCAGATCCGCGAACTTGTCAAGGTAGCCGACATCGGCCACCTCATCACCCTGCACAGCTTCGGTGACATGCCCGCCGACATGGTCGAGACCAGCATGCGCCTGTTCGCCGCCGAAGTACTCCCCACCATCAAGACCTTCGGCCGCGGCGAACCGCGCTCTATCCCGTACGCCGACGTCACGCGAGCACAAGTGGCGCGGGCGCACCAGTGATCGATCCTCAGGCTGAGCTAGTGCTCCGGGCCACGAACGCAGGACCGCCGCTGGACGAGATCGGGCTGGAAGCAGCCCGGCAGTGGAGCACCGAGCGTATCCGGCCCGCGACGACGCCCGTGGCGCGGATGTCTGATCTCACTACCGGCGAAAACGGAATCGCGGTCAGGCTCTATCATCCGAACCCGGAGAAGGTCTTGCCGGTAATCGTCTTCAGCCACGGTGGCGGCTGGATCCTGGGCTGCGTGGCTTCGGCAGATGAGACATGCCGCCGGCTGGCGCTAGCTTCCGGATGCGCGGTGGTGTCCGTGGAGTACCGGCTCGCGCCGGAATTCCCTTACCCAGCCGCGCGAGACGACGTTCTGGCGGTGCTGCGCTGGCTACCCGCCGCCGCTGAGTACAACATCGATCCGGCCTCCGCGGCTGTGGCTGGTGAAAGCTCGGGCGCCCAGATCGCGCTTTCCGCCGCGCTTGCCGCGGTCAGCGAGCCCGCGATCCAGCTGGTCGGCCAGCTTCTCGTCTGCCCGCCGGTGGACCGGCGCATGGCTACCCGGGCATGGCAAGAACTCGGATCCGGTTTCATCCCGCGCCATAGCCAGATGGCATGGATGTGGGACCTTTACTTCGGCGTGGACGACGAGCACCTCGGTACCGATGCCGACCCGTGGACGGCGGACCTGGCGGGCCTGCCGCCAGCAGTAGTCCTCGTCGCGGAGCACGACCCGCTCCGCGACGAGGGCCTGATCCTGGCAGAACGACTGGCCCGGGCCGGAGTAGCCGTCGAGGTCATCGACTGCCCTGGACAGATCCACCCGGTGACATCCCTCGCGCCGTACGTTGCGGCGTGCGACGCCTACCTCACGCAAGCAAGCAGAGCGCTCGCCGCGCTGTTGCGCGCAGGCACCCGAACCGCAAGCCGCGGGAGGGCCGCGCACTAATGCACACACCGGACACTGCTCATCCCGCCGGGAAGATGCCCGGGCTGGACAGCGGAGCTCTCGCCAGCTACCTGTCGTCGGTCCTGGATGATTACGACCCGGCCGACGGCCTTACCGTGCACTTTCTCGCCGGAGGCCGGTCGAACCTGACCTGCCTGGTCTCGCAGCCGGCAGGTTCGCGGTGGGTGCTCCGGCGGCCTCCGCTCGGCCATATCACGCCTACCGCTCACGACATGAGCAGGGAGTACAGCACGCTTACGATGCTCGCCGCCGGAGCGTTCCCGTCGCCACGGCCCCGTGCGCTCTGCACCGATCCAGCCGTGATCGGAGCGACCTTCATGATCTATGACTTCGTGCCCGGCCTGATCATCTCCGACCCTGCCACCGCGGCCGGGCTGACTCCGCAGCAAGCCGGCACTCTCTGCGGCGAGATGATCTCCAACATGGCCAGGTTGCATGCCATGACGCCGCCGCCGCTCGGACCGGGACGGTCAACGAGCTCGACGGACTACCTGAGCCGGCAACTGGCGCGCTGGTCTGACCAGTGGCGGCGCAGCCAGACCAGGGAGCTGCCCGCGTTCGAGCAGCTCAGGCGCTGGCTGACCGGGGCCGTCGGCACGCTGTCGGCGGACTATCCGGTCACGGTCGTACATGGCGACTACCGGCTCGACAACCTTGTGCTCGACCCGTCACACCTGCATGTCCGTGCGGTCCTGGACTGGGAGATGTCAACGCTGGGCGACCCGGTCAGTGACCTCGCGGTCCTTCTCGCCTACTGGGAGGAACCGGGCGACAACCTGAGGGCCAGGGTCAGCGTCGCACGTGAGCTCACCACCGCTCCTGGCTTCTGGACACGGGATCAGCTGCTCAATCATTATCTCAAGGTAACCGGTGCGCCCCCCGATCACCTGAACGTCTGTCTCGCACTCGCCTGCATGAAGCTGGCCGCCATCATGGAAGGCATCCATTTCCGTCATTTGGCGGGTCACGCACTCGACGACCTGTCCTCCTCCCTCGGCGACGCCGCGCCGGCACTGCTGGAAATCGGGCTGCTTGTCGCCGATGGCGAGGGTCTGGCGGCCCTGGCCGCGTAGAAGGGAGGACCGCCATCGACGCCTTGCTCACCCCGAGCCGCGGAGGCCCTGCGGCGGTCGGCACCTGGATTAAGTCCTCCGCCGTCGAATCCGTCGAGATTATGGCCCAGGTCGGCTTCGACTTCATCGTCATCGATATGGAGCACACCATGCTCGGTCTGGCCGAGGTGTACCGCCATATCATCACCGCTACCAGTTGCGGCCTGCCCCCTCTTGTCCGCGTCCCCGATCACGCCTCCGCCACCATCCAGCGTGTCCTGGACGCCGGCGCCCGCGGTGTCCTCGTTCCCCACGTCGACACTGCCGACCAGGCCCGCGCCGCCGCCGCCGCGACCCGTTTCCCTCCGCACGGCACGCGCGGCGCCGGCAATACCAGCCGGGCCGGCCGCTGGGGACAGCTGGGCCGTGCCGAGTACCTGCGCTACGGCAATGCGGAAACCCTCTGCATTCCCCAGCTCGAAAGCCGCACCGCCATTACGAACGCCGCGGCCATACTCGGCACCCCCGGCATCGACGCGGCTCTGGTCGGCCCCGCCGATCTCGCCCTCGACGCCGACCTGCCCGCCGGCAGCGCCGACTTCAGCCAGCTCACCGAGTATGCCCTGCACGCCGCCAGGGACGCGGGCAAACCTCTGGGCACGGTAACCGGCAGCAGTCCCCCCGCCGCCCAGGATAGCTACCGCCGCGGTTACAGCTTCGTCATCATGAGCAACGATCTCACCATGCTTGCCGAAGCTGCCGCCAGCCTCATGGAACGATTTCGGCAGCCGGAACAAGGCTAGAAATCAGCCGCTCGTACGCACCACGCAGATGTGCCTTCATGAGCACCACGCCGCCCTCGGCGTCACCCGCGACGATGCTGTCGAGCAGCTCACGATGCTCGCGGGCCGCGAGCTCGAAGAAGTCCCGCTTCAGGTAGTTGCGGGTGAGCAGGAACATGAATACCTGCGGCCGGATCTGCGCCCAGACCTTCTGCAGGCGGCCATGCTCGGACGCTTGGTAGATGATGTCGTGGAACTGAAGGTCCAGCTCGGCCGATCGTTTTGGCGTCGACTCGTTCGTGAGCCCTTCGAACTCGCGAAGCAAGTCACGCATCATCGCGATGTGCGTGGACGTCGCATGCTCGGCCGCTTGACCGATGGCGAGCGTCTCCAGAGCCGTACGCAGCGAGTAGATCTCGCGGGCATCCGCCACCGAAAGGTCGACGACCTGCGCGCTGTGCCCACGGCGGGTCACGACAAGACCTTCGTGGGACAGCATGGCCAGCGCCTCGCGGATCGGCCCGCGGCTCACTTTGAAGGCGGTCGCCAACTCAGACTCGGGCAGGCTCTGTCCTGGCCGCAACGCGCCCGACGCGATGCCGTTGCGGATCTGGTCGGCCACGGTGTCTTTGAGCCCGCGTACCAGCAGTCCGGCGTCGGAGTCGAGCGCACGTGCGATATCGTTCACCTGAACGTCTCCTGTTAACTGTTAACCGGTTGACAATCAGCCGGTTGACCAGCACAATGTTACTCATGTCCGGTCGAACCGTACACCGGCATACCGACTTATTCCGCGACACGGCAAACATTGCGAGAGTTCCGCCCGCCGCGCCCGACAGGCGCCCCGGTGCTCGCCCAAGATCCCCGGTAGCCCCCTTCTGCGCCGACCGCCAGATGCCTGTCCGGTGCCGACCGCCAGATGCCTGACAGGCTCCACGTTGACTGCCCGACAGGAGCAAATCCCCTCATGAAGCACGTACCGGAAAGAACCTTGCGGTGAGGGCCGACGTAGTTGTCGTCGGTGCTGGTAACGCCGCACTGTGTGCGGCGCTCGCGGCGAGAGAGCACGGAGCCGACGTCCTGGTCTTGGAACGAGCCCCCGCGGCGGAATGCGGTGGCAACACGGCCTTCACGGGCGGGGGTTTCCGCACTGTTTACCGGGGTGTCGAGGATATCCGTTCGCTGGCCACAGACCTCAGCGATGACCTGGTAGCGCACACGGACTTCGGCACGTACTCCGAGGAAGACTTTTTCGCCGACATGGCGAAGGTGACGGATTCGCGTACCGATCCGGAGCTGTGCGGCATCCTCGTTACCAGAAGCTTCGGCACCCTGCGCTGGATGCAGAGCAAAGGCGTGAACTTCGCGCCGAAATACCGGCGTGCGACGACCGAGGTCGATGGGGTCTTCAAGTTCGTCGGCGGCTTGGTGCTCGAGGCATTCGGCGGCGGTACCGGCCTGATCGACTCGCTGACCAAGGCGGCTCGCGCCGCCGGAATACATATCGTGTATGGCGCACGGGCAACCGGCCTCGTCATGGACGGCGCTAGGGTCTCGGGGGTCTCATACCGCCAGGCAGGGGCCGATACCAAGGTCGATGCGTCGGCGGTGGTCCTGGCCTGCGGCGGATTCGAGGCCAATGCCGAGTGGCGCACCCGTTATCTGGGCCCGGGATGGGAGCTCGCGACGGTCCGGGGCAGCCGGTACAACACCGGAGACGGTATCGCGATGGGCCTGGCGGCTGGTGCGATGTCCCACGGGAACTGGTCTGGCGCGCACGCGGACCCGTACGGGCTCAACGCCCCGCCATTTGGCGACCGTGATGTCGGCGGAGCCTACCAGAAGCATAGTTTCCCGTTCGGGATCATGGTTAACGCGAATGGCGAGCGCTTCATGGACGAAGGCGAAGACTTCGTCGCCTACACCTACGCCAAGACCGGGCGCAGGATCCTG